>Ga0182738_1000036_pt1 | contig 295453 bp, 246 predicted proteins | sample eDN5th30CBELigMG_FD_128876 | JGI IMG/M metagenome (GOLD analysis project Ga0182738, IMG submission 128876) | Enriched Miracle-Growth compost microbial communities from Emeryville, California, USA - eDNA 5th pass 30_C BE-Lig MG (version 2)... ...
CGCTCGGTGATCTGGCGTACCGCCTCGTCCTTAAACTCCGGCGTAAAACGTTGCTTGCTCATTGCTCTCTCCTGGGCTCAAATCATAGCCCGGAGGTGTCCACTGTTCCGTGGGAAGTCCAATCATAGCCCGGAGGTGTCCACTGTTCCGTGGGAAGTCCATCCACCTTATGAAGGTGTCCACGAAACCGGGAGGAGGATCACGCAGCGATCCCGACGGGCTGGTTCATCACAGCGACCGCGGCACGCAGTATCTTCTAGTCTCTGCAATTTTACCGTTGATGCTATTTCGCAGACACACAGTGAAAGCGAAGTGAATCCAGTAATTCGGCATGAAGAATGCCGTCAAGAACATGCTCGCAAGCACCAACCCGACACCTGCAGCATTCATCCCAAGGCTGAATGCACGCAAGAACTCGAATCCTGGAGCGCGACACATCTTCTCAGACTTCCAATTGATCCAGAAGCTGAGCAGCACCATGATCACGAAGAGCCCCAAACCGACGTAACCCAGCTCCGCCCCCATCTGTAGATAAGTGTTGTGCGCCTCCTCTACGCGCCAATAGAGCGTCGGATCAAAATAATGATCGCTGTAGTACGGAACCCAATTGTAGTATCCGACGCCCAGAAACGGATTCGCCTGCATCATCTCCTGAGCTTTCTCCCAATACGCGATTCGACTAAGCGAAGTGGTGTCTGTACCAGCTGTATGAAAACGCGCTATGAACTGCGCTGGCATCACCAAATAGGCTAGATAGATGAACGCCGCAGCCACAAACCAGGCTCGGATCTTCTTATTGCTGAACATCGATAGATAGAAGATCGCCGCGAGACAACCGATGATTGCCCCACGTGAACTGGATGCAAGGACACATCCGACCGCAGATAGCGGCACGAAGTACATCAACCATTTGATCCAGCCCGTCCAGTACTTGCGCAACAAAAGAACGAAGCACAAGGAAAAGGCGAAGAACATCCCCATCTCTAAACCAAGCTCGCCCGAGTTCCGGAACCAACCGGCTCCTGTAACGCCCCAACTCGTAAAGCTAAAGCCGCGCGTGACCCAGCTGAGGAAGCCAAACTGCGACATCTTGAAATTGCTGACGAAATACACCAGCACGAACAAGAACAACCGCCTCTCGTTACTGACTATTCCGGTGATGAGAAAGTAAACCAATACCCAAAGAGCAATGATGTTGAGCCTGTCAAACGCATAATCGGGGCGATAAGCGAATGTTGAGGAAACAACGCAGTGCGCAAGAAACGCCAACACCAGAAAATTCAACGGCGAAGTAGTATATCTCGCCTGCTTGTCAAGCATGTACCCGACAATCGCCGCTAGCAGACTCAGCCTCAGGAATGGCAGGATCCCGAAGACCGGATAGGCTTGGTCCGGCTTTACGTACTCGAACAGCAGATAGATCGAGATCGCAATGAACGCAAAGTGCTCAGCCCGGAAGGCCTTCCAGACTGTCTTCGGCCGCAGCGCCAATAACTCTTCTGTCAAACCGGCTGGGATCGGTCCACTGCCACGCATGATCCTTGATTGACCTAACACCACCCCGATCGCCCCCCAACAGACGCTTCAGCCTCCTTTCGCAAGGTGCATCGCCTGACGCGACAATTACCGGCAAGAGTACAGGGAACGCCTGTATTCAATAACCGCCAACGCCCAAAGATTCTTGCCCCACTCGCCGTATACGACCAGCCACTCAGCTGCGACACAATAGCGTCCGCTAGCTGCGGTATGCGCGCGCAGAACCTGCAATGTGAAGCATGTCTCATTTCGCGCATAGCGGCTCTCCGTCGAAACCAATGTCTGTGCGTAACGACAATTGCATATCAAGGACTGAGTAATATTAACTCTGGTATTCGGATCTCCAGCAACCAATCTGAAGCAAGATTGCCGCCGGTCTAAGGATCGAAATCTTTATGACGGCGGACGCACCGATGCAACCGTTGCCCCTGACAAGCGACGTCGGCTGCACACTGGAAGAAAGATTAGTTGCCCTTTTTTATAGGTACCGATATGAGACTTCCTACTCTGATTGCCAACAGCCTGCTTGGCTGCGTACTGTCGTTTCATGCGCTTTCCGGCCAGGCTGCAGTCCTTTTCAAGGACAGCTTCGAAAGCCGGAATTTTTTGACAGCCATCAATGGGGCAAGATGGCTTAGCCAAACTGAGGTCACCATCTCTTCAAAAGTTGCAAAAAGCGGCGGCTACTCCGCGCAATTTCACTTCGCGGGTAACCCCGATCTTAATGCAGATGCTTGGTCGGAAATGCGTTTCGATCTTGGGGTACAGAACAAGGAGCTTTGGATCAAATTCGATCTATACATCCCGACCAACTATGTGCATCGCGCGACCGGCACCGCCCAGACAAACAACAAACTCCTCCGGCTATGGGGCACAACCTACGACGATAAAGGAAAAGTCGGCTTCTCAATGTGGGCCAACCACGGTGATTCCTTGCTGCAGGGTGATTGGAACTCAGGTGGCGGCACTGGCCCCAAAGGAAACTCCCTACCGAATTTCATCAGTGCATCAGATCTGGGCAAGTGGATGACCGTCAAAATCTACGTAAAGGCACCTGCCAGCGATCTTATTCCGGGCACAATGAAACTGTGGAAAAACGGCCTGTTGGTCATTGATGACACCAACCTGCTGAAAGATTTTTACTCCGGTGAAACCAACGCGTTTCGTTACGGCTATCTGCTCGGCTGGTCGGCCTCTGGATTCACGGAGGACACCAATCTGTACATCGACAATGTCATTTTCGGAACACAGGAATCCGACATGGCCGATCAGGAAGGGCGCGCTCCCGAACCGCCTGTAGTAAACGCCGTCCAGTAAGACAACGGCCATCAAATGCGTCCGCTATGCGGACGCATTTTCAAACGCTACGTCTTTTCTTAGATTACTCTTGACCAGCCTCATTTTTCCCGACCGCTCTCGATCGAGCTTCGAACATACTTCGATCGAATACTCGACCTCTTCACTGACACTGTTTTTTAAGTGCTCGACAATGAGCGCGCGCAGGTTTTCGGACATCGCTTCGGTCGGCACCAATCTGATCACGATCCTATCGAGTTCGGTCTGAATCGCCTGAAACTGCCTGAATGCCCTAGTTTTCTGCTGCAACCCCTCGAACACATAGATCAGTGACTCCGGATGTATCAACCTGCCGGCGGGGGTTCGGATCATGTCATACGCCCTGCCATGAACGGACTTCAACACGGGAAGTGTGCGCCCACAGGGGCAGTCAGCATCATCCAAACTTCCAAAGTCTCCCAAGCGGTACCGAATCAACGGTGTGGCCGTGTTAAAGAGATCGGTCACGATAATTTCACCGACGGTGTTGTCCGGGCTATCGATCTCTACAATCAGATTGTCCACCATCAAGTGGAGTCGTCCATGCTCGCATTCATGGGCAATCGATCCCACTTCGCCGCAACCGTATTCATTGAACACTTTGACTTGGAACGCGGTCGCGATTTTTCTGCGAATACTGGCGGACAAAACTTCAGACGTAGTAATCACCGCTTTCAGATTAGCTATCGGCGCAAGACCGTGATCAATGATGTGTTGCGCGAATGCGTCGATTACGCTGACATACCCATACAAGTAGGCTGGCTTGAATCTCATCAACGCCGCGTAGTACGTGTCCAGATTCTCTGTCGTAATGTCAAAGGCTGACAATCGCATTCGATTTGCAATCAGATCGGTGATGGACGCTTTTACTTTGCCGATACCAGAATGTGGAACGCCCCAGAAGCGAGCCTGTGGATCACCAATTTCAACTCCGGCCCACTCATAGCCACGCCAAGTAGCAGCGCGCTCACGCGCTAACGCGTTAGGCGATTTGAACAGTCGCACCGGCTCCCCAGTCGACCCTCCGGTCGTCTTGGAACCTGCGAATAGTCCTTTTGAGGAAAATAACTCCGCCTGGTGTGCAATCAAGTCAGCTTTGGTCAGCACAGGCAACGACCGCAGATCATTCAGCGTAGCAACCGAAAACTCCTTTTCGGCGAAGCGTCGTTGATAGTACGTGTTGGTTCGTCCAACGTAGCCAAGCAGTCGATTCACTTTCTTCAGCTGATGCTCTCGAATTTGCTGCTCGCTGAAGAACTGGAATTTTCTATATGCATCCAGATAAAGCGGTATGAACTCCCCCTTGGCAAGAACCGCGGGGTAGTAGAACAAATACTTGGAAATCACCCTGTTCATCGAACATTCGACTCTCAGTTATGCGAGATCAGATCACGCCGAGCGACCCACATCTACCACCTCGGCCGCAGAACCAAGCAGCACCTTGGAATCGAAATTCCAGTGATAACGCTGCCGAACAGCGTTCCGACCATTCTTCCCAAGACGCTCTCTCAAAGAGAGATCGAACATAAGTTCCATCTTCTTCGCAAGATCGTCCGCACTGTCGTTGACGTATACTAGTCCACTCTCCGATTCATTAACGATCCGCTCGGCTGGTTTGGCATCCGATGTCAGCACCGGAATCCCAGCTCTCATGTAATCGAAAAGCTTGTTGGGAATGGTATTGTCCCAATGTGAGCAGACGTAGTGAGGGACGATGCCTACATCGGTACCCGACATCAAGTGACCGAGTGATTTGTGATCCACCCAACCAATGAAGCGGACGCAATCCTCGACATCCAAATTGTGGGCCAGGGCTTTTAAGTAACTCATATCCTTGCCATCACCAGCGATGATCACCTCAAAACGGTTTTGGCATTTTTTCTTCAATTTGTGCGCGGCCTCGACGACCGTTCGTAGCCCTCTCGATGGATTGAGCAGGCCGACATAAAAGAAGGTGAGCTTGGGCACGTCGATGAAATCGCGGGATAGCTGCCCATCAAGCGGAGGCGTATTACTGACGACCCGGATCTTGCTTTCGGGGACGCCTTTACGAATTAGGCGCAACCCCGACTCCTCGACCATCACCCAAATAAGATCCACATTAGAAATCGTGATCCCTTCCACGACGTCCGCCAAATATGGATTCCTGACCACAAGATTCACTATCCGAAAATCTTCGAATTTCCAGATACAACGCAACATCTCCGGATAGCATTCCGCCATGTCGAATGCGGTTGGAATCCTGAGCAGCTTGGCGACCAAGATCGCTCCTAGTGCCATCGGCAAATCGCGGATCACGATCAAATCCGGTTTGAATTGCCTCGCAGTCTTGTATATCTCCCACAACCACACAGGGGAGAGAAAAAAAGGAAATGTGACAGCCGAATTCCAGCGCGACAAGCTGCCACGAAAGGCAAAGACGCGTCGAATGTCGAATCCGTCTATGCTCTCCTGCCTGGGTCTACCCTTGGAGTTGCGACTTACGAGAACCACCTCATCACCGTGATCGACAAATGCCTTGCACACCTTTTCGACACGCACGTCCCAAGGATAATCACCGTCCCATACCGCCAGTATTTTCATTAGAACCCTATTACAGTAGCTTGAGATGTAGCCGCACCAAGCCAGTTCCGGTGATTATTCCGGAAGATGATCGGCGTGGTATTCGCGTCGCGTCGCCCTCTGCCCCCGCGGCTTGAGCCCGGATTCAAGTCGCTGCGAGCGCGCAACCCGCAATACATCCAGCAACCATCCGTAGGGCGATAGGTATGCCACAGGGTTGATTGGCCAACGCTCCACTTGCATTGCACTTGCACCTTGCGACACGACACCGCCGCGACATAGCGACACACTGCGAAACCCCATCCTACGAGCCATGCTCACCGCTTGATCCAAGGACGGAAAAGCGCGACCGAAAGGCACGGCAAAATGTTTCGGCACCGAGCCTGTGTGTGCAACGATTTCGTCTCTTGACTGGCGCAACTCCGATTCGGCTTCCTGCTCGGTTGCAGTCGCAAGATTGATGTGCGTCACAGTGTGGGATCCAAGATCGTGGCCCGTCTCAGCAAGTTGCTTCACTTGTGGCCACGTCATCCAGCGACTTCGCAAATTCACCTTCTCATCCCATTGAGCCTGTCTCTGTGTCTGAATGAATCCGGTTGTGATGTAGAACGTTGCCGGCAACGACCACCGCTTCAGCACTGGCAGCGCTAATTCAATATTGTCTGCATACCCATCATCGAATGTGATGACGAGTTCTCCGCTCATCTGCGCCCCGGTTTCCAACCACTCTACAACTTGACTCAGAGTTTCCGGCTTCAAATGACGTACGAAAAAGCGGCAATACCGTTCGAAATCATCGACACCACAACGCAGCGCACCACTCGATTTTTGGGCAGTGATGGAATGAAAGGCCACGACGATCGCCCTGCCCTTGAGCAGGCGTTTGTGCATCCCGCATGCAACGAGAATGCGTCCGGCAATATCCTTGAAAATTTGCCCCGCGAGCGAGCGTATGCTACGCACAATGCTGCTCCGTGTATCCATTGTCCGCCAACTGGTCCCATGCACTCGTTGCGCCAAGTGTTCGACACTGCGGTCGATCAGGTCGAAAACCCGCTCATACTCATCCTGCGGCCGTCCGTATGGATCGCGCAACACTGTAAATTCTTGCGGCAGCAGGGAACTCAACAGGACGACCGGGCAATTCTCTTCCCGGGCCTTGTGTCGCACCGCCATTGCATGCCGCAACTCAGTGGCAACGATGACATCACCGGGACGGATCTCTAGGTCCTCCCAGCGAGTAGTGCGATGTGCAGTGGTATCGAGATTACGGCGCCCCGCTTCCTGGATCGCCGTAGGATCAGCGGGCAGTCCATTTTGCGTGGCTACCCCGCAGGACACTGCGACCAGACCATGTTTCCTAGCCACTGCCTCGGCATAGGGGCTGCGGCAGATATTGCCGGTGCACACGAATATGACACGCTGAAAATTGCGCCAACGGTGCGGATTGGGTTCAACGAATCCCCCCAGCGCCACGACAGCCCGTTCGATTCGAGGATACAGTTTCAACCAGATGGGTGGCATTATTGCTAAGTAGTTCAAACAACAACATTCATTATATGGGCATGCTATGCCTTGCCCGTAGCGGATCGAGAGAGGCCGACCCGGCCATACTGTATTTTGCCTACTTCCCCACCCACCATCATCCTCGACGGTAATCAAAGATCCGCACTGGCAACCACCCGATCGCTGGGCAGGCGCGGAATCCCGGTTGTCGTCGCCGAGGCCGAGCGGCGGCCGCTGGCGGGTAGCTCCAGGTACTGCCGTTCGACTCTGCTCTGTCCGGACCCAGGAACGTCACCACAGGCTTTCCAGGAGTGGCTGGGGGAGCTGAATCGACAATATCCCAGCGCCGTCCTAATGCCCATGACGGACCTCACAACGCCACTGGTCCTGCAATCCCGAGCGCTCATTCCGCAACTGCGTTTTGCCCTGCCGGACCTCCACGCCTACGAGACGGTGAGCGATAAGCTACGCCTTTTTGAATTGGCCCAAAGGGCCGGCGTCCGTGTACCCGCCACAGCGGTCGTCACAAGAGCGAGCTTGGGAGAATTACGCACGGATACCTTTGAGTATCCTGTCGTGATCAAACCACGCCAGTCTGCGATGCGGCTCGACAGCGGCATGACGAAACGCGGCGTACGCTACGCGGCGAGCGCCCGCGAGCTAAAAGCCGTCATAGCGGAAAACCTGATTGACGACTCGGATGAACTGTTGCTGCAGGAGTACGTAACCGGCCATGGGGCTGGGGTGTTCGGACTGTATGACGCAGGGAAGCCGGTTTTCTTCTTCGCACACCGCAGGCTGCGGGAAAGGCCACCGAGCGGCGGCGTGAGCGTCCTGAGCGAAAGCGTTGCGCTCCCCGAAGAAGGCGTGGCGGCAGCAAACGCCCTGCTGCAACCGCTTCAATGGCACGGCGTAGCCATGATCGAGTTCAAGGTCGATGACAAGGGTCGTCTCTGGCTCATCGAGATCAACGCCCGACTCTGGGGTTCGCTGCAGCTTGCCATAGACAGTGGCGCCGATTTTCCCTGGTTTCTGTATCAACTGGCCACCGCTGGAATCGTCTCGGCGCCCCCTCCCTACGAAATCGGCAAGCGGCTGCGCTGGTGGCTTGGAGACCTGGACAACCTGTACGCCCGACTACGCAATCGCGGCTGGAACGGCTCCGCGGCGGACAAACTTGGCGCCATTGCCGAGTTCGCCCTGCCCTGGCGACCCCGAATGCGTTACGAATTCCTGCGCTGGGACGATCCAGGGCCCGCATTCGCAGCTTTTCGCCAGTACGCAGAAGCGCTGCAGGGTAAACGGAAATCCATTTGATGGGCACCGAGAAGACTCCAGCGGCGGTCATGCATCTGATCGACACGGGCGGACCCGGCGGTGCCGAAACCGTCTTCAGCCAGTTGGCCAGCGCCCTTGGTAAGGAGCAGCTCCGGCCCCTGACCGTAGTGCCGCGCGAGCACTGGTTGTCCGGGCGACTGCGATCTCTGGGACTCGACCCGGTCATCCTCAATGCCCGCGGCTCATTGAATTTTTCCTATCTACGCGCACTGGTGCGGTTGGCACGGCAGCAGCGGGTTCGCCTCATCCATACCCATCTGCTCGGATCTGCCGTGTATGGCGCGCTGGTCGGCCTGATCACCCGGATACCAGTCATTTCCGTCTTTCACGGCCCCACGGATCTGCGCAATGTCGGCAGGCTTGCCGGCATGAAGCGTTGGTTGCTCAGGCATGGCTGCTCGAATGTCGTCGCCGTTTCCTCCAGCACCCACGAGGCCCTGCGGCAATTCGGGCTGCCCGCCGCAGCAATCACTTTGATCCAGAACGGCGTCGATACCGAAGCCTACGTGCCTGGCACTGCGAATGACGTTCGCAGCGAGCTGGGGCTCGCAACAAACGACTTGCTGATCCTGGCAGTCGGCAACATCCGTACCCCAAAGGCCTATGACGTGCTGATGAAAGCCGCTGCGTTGGTGTGCGAACGCGTACCGAACGCTCACTTCGCTGTCGTCGGTGAAGGCGACGAGCAAAAGTTGGCGCCATTGCTGGAGTTGCAGCAATCGTTACAGCTCGGGTCGCGCTTCCACTTCCTGGGATTTCGCAAGAGTACCGCTACCCTGTTCCAAAACGCCGACGTATTTGTGTCGAGCTCGAGAACCGAGGGGCTGTCACTTTCATTCCTGGAATCGATGGCCACTGGACGCGCCATCGTCGCAACTCGCAGCGGGGGCGCCCAGGAGGCGCTCACGGACGAGCAGTCAGGCCTGCTGGTTCCCACGGAAGATCCAGCTGCGCTGGCTGCGGCGCTCGTCAAGGCGCTGGAAAGCCCGGAGCTCAGGGCACGCCTGGGAGCAGCTGCACGCGAACGGGTGATGCGCGACTTCAGCTTGCGCAGCTCCATCGCGAAATATCAGGCGTTGTATGACCGCTTGATTCGAGTTTGAGCACAGGCCGGTGCTCTCCAAAAGCGCGCGTCGCCAAACGCTGGACATCACTCACAGCCTGGTGATTCAACCAGTGCAATCCGACGATTCGTCGGCCCGGAGCAATCATCTTGCAGTCAGAATCGATAATGGATTTGATCAATCGTCGCACGATGCAACGCGCCGTCGATCACTACACATACGACGCATATGACGGGCTCATGCCACCGGAGCGCGCGGCACTCGCGACGGTCGCCAACTCATGCAGGGGAAAACGCATCCTTGATCTCGGGGTGGGAGCTGGCAGAACCGTCCCCGCGCTACGCGCGCTGAGTAAGAACTACGTCGGCGTGGACTATGTACCTGAGATGGTTGCACGTTGCCGCGAGCGCTTTCCGGATGCCCGATTCGAACTTGCCGATGCTCGCAATCTCACCGCCTTCGCCGATCGGTCCTTCGATCTCATCGTCTTTGCCTGCAATGGCATCAGCATGGTGGCGCACGAAGGACGCCTCGCGATACTGAAGGAGGTACGCCGATTACTCGCGCCCAATGGGCACTTCGTCTTCTCGACGTACAACCGCAACAACAAAGCTCACGAACGCTTCTTCAAGCCGCCCGATTTCACCATGAGCCTCAACCCGTTACGCCTCGCTGCAAGAGCTGTTCGATTTGGTGCACATACGGCCTACGGTTTGTACAACCGTATCCGCTTCGCGCGTCATGAGATCCGCACGGATGAATACTCGATGGTCAACGATCGCTGCCATCACTATCGGACCATGCTGTACTACATCCACCCGCCGGATCAGTTCAAACAGCTGCAAGCCAGCGGCTTCGACCGCATGCCGATCCTGTTCGATACACGAGGCGAGCCGACATCCGAGGCCTCGATGGACGACTCGCTTACCTACGTGGTCGCCGCATGACAGCCAGATAGCTCAACCGATCCCCGCCAGCCGCGACACGAATTGCGTGGCGCTGCTGGACACATCCTCGTGAACCCCCACACGCTGCAGCAGACAGCGGTCCGACGTAGGCGAATTCCAACCTCGCTGCGTCGTCACCGCTCCGAGATAGCGCTCGCGCACCATGGCCACAGCCTGCGGCGAATGATCGCCATTGGGATAGCAGAAGGTACGCGGTGCGGCGCCCAGGCTCTCGGCAAGCAGCTGCTGCGACCCGGCGATCTCGTCATGCAGGCCGTCCATTGGAACATCCGTGCGCAGTCGCGTGTGACGGCGTGTATGCGACCCAAACCGGATCAAACCGCTTCCGGCCATCTCACGGATCTCTTCCCAATCCATCAGGTCTCGTGCGGTCGAGGCTGCTGTGCCGATCGACCGCTCTGCAACATCCAGTAATTGATTCATCTCCGCATCGGAGCACGACGCTTTGCACCTTGCGATCAATGCATCGGTGGAGTCGCGAGCATCGACGGATAGCCGTTCGCGCAGCAGCGGCATGAGAATCCCCTCGTGCCCGCCGCGCACAAGTCTACTCAGCCGGTTCGGCCAGAATGAATAGCGGGTTCCGATCAGATCGGTGACCAGATAGATCGTCGCCGGCACGCCGGCCGCGCGCAGCAGCGGGTAGGCATACTGGTGGTTATCCCGCCAACCGTCGTCGAATGTAATGGCGCAAGCACGGCGCGGCAGCTTCTTGCCACTGCCCGAGTCGGAAAGCCAATCATCCAGGTGCACCAGCTCGAACTCCCGCTTGAGAATGCTGAGATGCATCTGCAACGTCTGCGGCGAAACGAACATGCCCGGCTCCTCGAATTCGAGGTCCGGATGGCCTGCGGGCAACACACGGTGATACATGAGCACGAGCAGGCGCTCCGAGCGCCGCAAGCGCCAGCCGACAGGAGCCACCTGTGACGCCACCGCCTGGACCAGCGACTTGATCGCCCGCTTGACGCTCACCACGGCAACCCTGGGCTGAGCCACGGCCCCAGCAGATTCGCGACAGGCAGCGGCAGCTTCTTCCAGACAGCCGTCGCAAGCCGCATTGCGCGGCCTTCAGACATCGGTGCGGCGACGGCATCCGCCGCCCTGCCGCGCTCCCATCGATGCCAATGCAACTGCAGCGGCTGCGCACCCCACTGCTTTTTGAACCGGTAAGTGCCACTGTCGGGCGTGGAGCGGCCGAAATCGAAGCTACTGCAGCCCTGTTCGATCGAATCGACCAGCACCTCCCAGTACAGCTTCATGTTGAAACCCAGCGGCTTGGCATGCGCAGAGCATGCCGCCCACGGAATCTCGGCGCGTCCGGCGTGCCGGATCAAAAACCCAGCCGCCGCGGGGCGTGAGCCGCGATCGATGACGACGATTCGGGCCTTGTCGGAAAATCGGGTCAGCACGGCGCGAAAGAATCGCTTTGGATACACCGGTGTTCCCAGGTCGCGCATGTTCTCGGCGAACACTTCATAGAAGGCATCGAGCAGCTCTTCACCGCCCTTGCGCACGACAGCCTGCTCACGCTCCGTTCGCTTGATCTGCGACCGTAGCTTGGAGCCAAGCTGCTTGGCGAACGCATCGCGATCTGCGGGCAACGGCAGGATCATGCTGACCTTGTCGGTCCGCACTTGCCACTGGCCGGGGCGCGACTCGACATCGCGGTATTCCACGTAGGAACAGCCCAGCCGCTCCGCCAGCGCCTGTCCTTGCTGCATCAGCTCCAGCGCAATCTGCGGTTGCGTACAGCAGGCGCCGCCGTAATTGAAGAACGGCAGGGAGGTCATGAAGTCTCCCAGGATGCCGCGCTGGCGCACCAGCGCCAGGACGCCGCTCAGCCGGCCGTCCGCTCCGCGGGCTTCGAGAAAGAACGCGGTATGACCGAACACTTCGCGGGCCAGTTGAGCCCAACCGCTCAGCAAGTACACCGACGCATCGGGCTGCGCGAGTACAAACTGATCCCAGTCACCGTTCGGAGCGTCGAGAACGGACAGCGTCGGCTGCGACGCGGGCTGCGCCGGCGCTGCACTCATCGAATACCCGCGCCGACCGGAGCCGCCTGCGGCTGCGCCAGCGACGAGTCCAGCAGTTCCTGCCGCCGCAGGACATCCCTGACGGGAGCGAACCGGAACTCGCCGATCAGCCGACGCAGGCGTCCCTCGCAGCGCTCCAGATTCGTGTAATGCCGAAACCGGGACAGCCAGCGGGTTGGAATTCGCGGCTGATCCGGATCGATCTCCCAGGGGTGTAGATAGAAAATGAATGGCCGTCGCAGCCGGTCGTTCAGCTTGCGCAAACCGTGCCGAGTCAACCAGTACGGCAGCAACCGGAAATAGCCGCCGCCCGATACCGGCAGGCGCGTTCCGAACATCGGCGCGGTCGACATCGGGAACTCGACCAGCGATGCCCCTTTGGGAGTCGTGATGATCGACGGCGTCTGCGGTGCATCGGGAATGCCATAGACGTCGTGCGAGATCGGGAAGATGCTGGAGTCGTACGAGAAGCCCGCTTCCTTGAGGATGTCCAACGCCCACAGTGAGCGCTTGGTGATCGAGTACGTCGAGGCGCGGTAGCCCAGCACGGGCGCACCGATGATGTCTTCCAGCAAAGCCTTCGATTCGTAAGTCTCGGACGCGAACTCCTGCGGAGTCTGGTCGAAGACCAGCTTGTGGCTCATCCCATGGCTGGCAATCTCATGGCCACGACTGTGGATTTCCCGAATCAGTTCCGGACTGCGGCGCGCCACCCAGCCGAGCACGAAGAACGTGGCCTTGAGCTGATGTTCCTCGAACAGGTCCAGCAATCGCCGGGTACTAGCGCCGGCGCGAAACTCCATTTCGTCCCAACGCGACCGATCGATGGATCGCGCCAGCGCCGCCACGTGGAAGTAGTCCTCCACATCGACGGTCATCGCATTCAGGATGGGAGTACAGGAATCCACCACGAATCAGGTTTCCGGCAGCGCAGCATCGACGCCGAACTGCGGCGGCAACGGACTGCTGCGGGGCGTGCCACGCCCATAGCCGATCGTCAGCCAATATCGATTCTCGGTGTAGCCGCCCTGCGGCCGGTCGCTGTCACGGTCGAAGTGGTCATACGAGAACCCCAGCGACACACGCTGCGACAGGCGCCATCGCAAAGATACACCGCCGGAGAGATCCGTATAGTCTCCTTCCTGTTCGAAATTCCCTCGCCCATAGGTACCGTCGATGCTCAGGGTCGTACGCGGCGTCAGTTCGCGGGTCACGCCGGCCGTGAGGCTCGTCAACGTCTGGTCGAGCCCAGGCTGATCCTTGTAGGAGCGATCGCTGCGGTAGGCCGACAGCGAAAATCCGGTTCGCTGCCGATTGAACGAGTAGCCGAGCCTGACATGGTCGTCCATGAACGGCTGGTTGGACTGGCGCCCGGGCGCTGCACCGATGTTGGTGGGAAGACCCACCTGCCCTCCGGCGAACGCCCCGGCAGAGTTGGCGAATTCGTGCCCCCCGGAGAGCGAAACGATCGACGACGCCGACAGTCGGCGCGACAGGTCGAGACGGAACAACAAGCCGCTGTGGGTAGTGTCGGTCGCATCCTGATTCAACGCGGTGTAGCCGGCATCGACGGACAGGTTCGTGCGCGCGCCCTGGGCGCTGTAGCGCACGAAGGTCTCGGTCTGATCGTAATCGCCGTTGAGCGCGGACTCGTCATAGTTGACCTGTTGCACGCTGCCGTTCAACGACACGGCACTGAAGGCCGACAGCTGACGCTCCAGCGACAGTTGCCCCATGACGGTATCCGAATCGAAAGGCTGGTGCTCGTACATCGTCATGCCGTAGCGCGCACCGGCCCGCAATCGAGTATTCGAGCCGAAAGGCACGATCACGTCCGGTCCGGTCACGAAATGATTCATGTTCTCGCGATTGTTCGGCGTCGCCGGCAGAAACGGATCGTTGAGCACCTGCCCGAAATTATCGCTGACGACCCATTCGAAACGCTCCGGCACCAGCATGAAACGCGCATTGCCCGCGAAGTTGCCGAGCAGCTCCGAGTCGAATTCCTCGTCCAGGTACTTGTAGTAGGCGAAGTTGCCCACCAGGTCGGCCTGCAGCCGCCGACTGGCCTGATCGAAGGAAAATTGCAAGCCGGGAGCGAGGATGCCCTCGGAGGTCTCATCCTGCGCGCTGCGGGCAATGTTGTCGCTGTATCCGGCCCCGAGCGTGAGCTCGTAGTCGAGATTGGCGGCACCGGCGCTACCGCCAAGCAACGCACAGATGGCCACTGATAGCGCACGACAACGCAATGGACGACCCTGGTTCATATTCTTGTCAACCGTCGAAGAAAGAAGCGAGAAATGGGCGATTCAGACTGCGGCTTCTTGCGCCGCATCGCCGTACGCCCCGTAACCGTAATAACCGTCGCTGGGTGTCATGCTGCTCTGATTGAGGATCAGGCTGACCGGCCGCGATTCGCCTGCCGCATCGAGCGCCAGCATCACCGCGGACTGCGGCGTGAACTCGGCACGCACGATCAGCACGACCTGGCCGACGCTGGGGACCAGCGCACGTGACTCCGTCGACAGCAGCAACGGCGGCGAATCAAACAGCACGATGCGCCTGCCGCTGCGACCCGGCAGTTGCCCGACCACGTCCTGCATTCGCTGGCTTGCCAGGAGCTCGGTCGCCGTGTCCAGGCGTCGTCCAGCCGACAGCAGGTTCAGTCCTGGTACATTGGTGCGCAGAATGACCGAGTCGGCATGCAGTTGGGTATCGGCCAGAAGGTCGAGCAAACCGCGTTCCTGCTCCACGCCGAAAATGCGGCTGATGTGCGGCTTGGCCACATCCGCGTCCACCAGCAACACGTCGAGATCCTTCTCCCGAGCCAGGCTCAGCGCCAGATTGATGCTGGTGTAGGTCTTGCCCTCGCCTGGCAGAGCGCTGGTGAGCATGATCAGATGCCCATCGGGAACGCCACCGCTGCCCTGCCCGGCAGCCGCCACCAGGGCACGCTTGATCTGCTGATACTGATTGGCGATGTTCCGCTCCAGATGGGGCGGCGGCAGCAGTTTCATCTCGCGCAGCACACCCCGATCGATGTTCACGATGTGGCTGGGCGGTTCTACTGATTGCGTTTGCGCGGAATTCGCCGGCGCCTTCTGCACTACTCCAGCAGCACGGGTCGGCGGCGCCGCAGCTCGCTCGGCTGTGGGCTGCGCAGATTCCTGCAGCTTCTTCAGAGCGCGTTCAACCAGACTCATGCGAGATACCTCACGCGCCCAAGTGGGAGCCAAAGCGAACGCCCATGCGATTGAGCTGCAACACTACTGCCGCCACAACCACCAGGACCAGGACGGCACCGCCGTAGCGCAGATACGAACGCCGCAAGGCGGCCTGCTGGTAATCCAGCCAGACCATGCTGACGGCTCCGAGCACCGGCAAGCCGGTGGCGGCGGCCAGTCCGCGGGCGGACGTGAACACCGGTTTCAGCTGATGCAGCAGGAATGCCACGCCTGCCCCAGCGGCCAGCGCGCCTGCAAGCACCGCGAGTACCAGCAGCGAGCGCTTGGGTGAGGCGGGACGGAACTCGGCGAAAGGCGGATCGATGATATCGAACCGGACCGAGCCGCTGGTAGTCGCCTCTTCGCCGAGACGGGACTTCTCCAGCCGCTCCACCAGCGCCGTGTACTGGGCCTTGGTCACGTCGTAATCGCGGTTGAGCCGTGCATACTCGGCCTCGACCTGGGGCATGGTGTCGAGCATCTTGCGCAGGTCGGCCACCTTGTTCTCGTGATCGGACAACTGGCGCCGCAGCGAGGCGCTTTCGACATTGGTCTGATTGAGCGCCAGCTGGATGCTTTGATAAACCGGATTGGAGCTCGCGCCGCTGCTGAGAGCCGCGTTCGGATCGCCGCGCCGCAATCCCTCGATCTCGGCCTGGCGGCGCGCCTTCAATTGTTCGAGTGTGGCGCGTGCCGCCACCACGTCCGGATGCTTGTCGGTGAACCTGAGCAGCAATTCGTCGAGGCGAGACTGGGTTTCGCGGATGCGCGACGCCGTATCGCCACCGCCAGCAGCGCCCGGGATCGTCGAGCCGCCCACCGCAGCCGCCACCGGCGCCTCACCACTCAACTGGCGCCGCAGCTCCTCTCTCCTCGAAGCGAGGATTGCAAGCTCCGACTGCGTCTTGGTCACTGCGTCCATTTCCGTCTGCAGGCGCGTGAAGTATCCACCCTGCTCGGTCGGCATCAGCCCCACGTTTTGTTTCTTGAACGTCGCCAGGCGGTCCTCGGCCGTACGCAACCGCTGTTCGTAGTCGGTGATCTGAGTCTCGAGGAATTTTTGCGCATTCTCCGAGCCGCTGCGCTTACCGCCGAGCGTGTTCTCGATCAGGTTGTTCTGCAGGATCTGCACCACCTTGATGGCCCGGTCTCGCGACACATCGTCGTACTGGATCGAATAGATGCTGCCGGCATCGCGATCCTGCCGCTCCTGCTGGCCGGCCTGGGTCACCGTGAGCTTGATACGGTCGCGTATGTCACGCAGCACGCGCGCACGCTGAGGTGCCGTCATGGTGCGCGTATCGACCAAGCCGACCTCCTGGGCTACCGGCTCCAGCTGCGGGGTCGCCAACAGCGCCTGCCGCACCAGATTGAGCTGCGCGTTCACGTCCTGATCGATCACCAGGTTTTCGAGCACCGGCTTGAGCGCCGTCTTGGTGTCGACGAAAACACGGGAACTCGCCTGATAGACATCCGGCAGCGTAAAGACCACCACCCAACCCAGCAGCGCGGCGATCCAGGCCGTCAACAGAGCGTAACGGCGGAAACGCCACGAACCGCGGACCGCATCGATAACCTGTTCGATCGTCTCGTGCATATCAGAACCGCGACTCGGGAATGACGATTACATCGCCGGGCTGCAGCCGCAGGTTCTGCTGCATGTCGCCCTTGTTGACCAGATCGGACAGCCTGATCTTCAACTCACGTGTCTGGCCGTTCTCTGTGCGCACCACTTTGGCACGATTGCCCGCGGCGAACGGCGCTAGGCCACCTACTGCGAGGACCGCATCCAGCACCGTCAGGCCGTCGCGATAGGCGATCGATTGCGGACGCTGCACCTGGCCGATGACCTTGACCTGACTGAAGACGCTGGCGGGCTCGGTGACGATCACATTGACCTGCGGCGACCTGACGAACTCGCCCAGCACCGTCTCGATGTCGTGCGCCAACACCGTAGGCGTCTTGCCCACCGCGACCATGTCGTTGACCAGCGGCGTCGATATCTTGCCGTCCGGTCGGACCGGCACGGTGGTCGTGAGCTCCGGGTTGCGCCACACGAACACCTGCAGCGTGTCGCCCGGGCCAATGACATAGTCATTGGGAACCTTGGATTCAGCCGGCGCTGCAGCGCTCGGCGGCGCGGCCGTAGCCGGCGGCGCGACCTGGGCTGGCACGGCCGGAGCAATCATCATACAAATCAAAGAGATACATACAGCTGAGTGCCAGGCGAAAGCCTTCTCCCGGCGCGACCGGAACGCATGCATCATCCTTTCGAAACATCGCCGCTGCACAGTACTTGGTATCCCGTTCATGGTGGCAGCCGGGCGCGACGAGGGTCGCGCTGTCGCTGGTATGTGTAAATCCATAGAAATCCTGCCACAGCCTAGCAGATACCTCCGTGAACTAATGCCAGCTCCAGTGGTTCCCTGAGACTGAATCGAAAGCGTCATGAATCTATCCGCCGAGCTCCTGGAGGAGCTTGCGCACATCCGCCGCGCTCGCATAGTTCTGCTCGCCGCTGGCGAGCGCCCGCAGCTCACGCAGCGCCAGATCCCGTTTGCCAGCCTTGGCAAGTGCGGCCGCATAGTGATAACGGATGTCCGGTTGCGATTTGGAGTCGGCCGCCGCCTTCTCCAGGACCGGCAGGCCTTCGGCAACGTTACCCGCCTCCACCAGGATCCAGCCGTAGGTGTCGGCAATGGCGGCGGGGGCCGCCGTCCCTGCTGCCGTATACGCCCGCTTTGCCGTATCGAGCGCGCGCCGGTCGCCCACTTCGTGATACAGCCAGGCGAGATTGTTCAGGGCCATCGCATTCGGCCGTTCGCCGCGGATACTGAGCTCGTACTGCTCGATCGCTGCAGCACGCTGGCCGGCGCTTGCATAGGCTTCCGCCAGGACCATTCTCGCGGCCACGTCGTTCGGGCGCTTTTCGAGCCAGGATTGCAGCGGCGCCAAGGGCTCGGCAAGCCCACCGAGTTGCCGAGCCCGGTAGTTGCGCACGGCCAACGAACTGGAGGGTGCCGCGGTAGAGGCTGCCTGGTACGCGGCCGCCGCCGAGGGGTACGACTTGCCGGCCATGGCAACGTCGCCCTGCAGCGTCATCACCGCGGGATCGGCAGGATGCGTCTTCTTGAGCTGCGCCACTTTGGCAGCGGCGGCATCGAAACGCCGGTCGCGCAGATCATCAGCGATCAATGCGGCATTGACTGGGATCGACTCCGGATGGGCGGCCGCCAACTTGTCCAGGCTGGCACGGGCGGCAGCATCCTTGCCCAGCGCGCGCTGTGCGCGCACGACGTTCAGCGAATAGGCCACCTCGTCCGACTTGAGACCGACCGCAGTGTTGAACTGGGTGAGCGCCTCATCGAATCGGCCCACATCCATGTAGAGCTGACCCACGAGGTTGGCAATGGCCGGGACACCTTCACCGCGCTGAAGCACCTCGCCCAGCACCGCATCGGCATCACGTCCCTGACCGCGCTGCAGATAGATTCGCGCAAGCAGCAAACGGGGCTCGAGCATGCTGGCATTGCCGGCGCGGACCTGCTCGAGCAATGGGATTGCGCCCGCCACGTCACCCGATCGCAACGTGATCTCTGCCTGCGCCAGCTGCGCCGTCGCATTGCCCGGCTCGGCAGCAAGCGCCTTCTTGATCGCCGCCTGTGCCGCAGCTGAATTACCGTCCGCAACTTCCACACGGGCTAGATTGAGCAGCGTGACAGCATTCGCTGGCTGCACCGCTACTGCAGCATTCAACAGTTGTCGGGCGCGCTCGAAGTTGCGCTGGCGACCATAGAACTCCGCCGCAAGGTTCAGCAGTGAGGTGTCCTTGGGGTTGGCCGCGACGATTCTCTCCATTTCCTCACGGGCTGCCTGCGGCCCCTTCGAGGCGGCTAGCGCCGTCACCAGCAACTGATCGCGTTGCGTCTCGCCCTCGACTCTGGGCATTGCGGAGAGCAGACCCACCGCTTTCTCGTTCTGGCCCGCCCGCAGGTAGGCCGTGGCCAGGCTCAGCTTGAGCTGCCGGTCCTGGGGTTGGGCCCGGGAGCTGCGCTCCAGCAGTTCCAATCCCGCGGCTTCATCGCCATGCTGCAGGTTGGCCCAGCCAGTCAAAGCATCCAGCTGCGGATCGCTCGAATCGACACGCTGTGTGGGCGCCAGAACCTGCAACGCCACATCGGGCCGTTGCAGTTGCAGATTCACCCGGGCCAGCATCTTGCGCGCCTCGACACTGTCGGGTGCCAGGCGCACCGCTTCAGCAAACTGGACCTCCGCCTGGTTGAGCCCTCCCTGCGCAGCCAGGGCGCTGCCCAGCAACAGCCTTGCAGGCACGAGATTCGGCAATGCCGTAACGACCTTCTGCGCTTCGCCCACGGCCGTGCCGTAGTCCTGTTTGGTCAAAGCCAGTCGTGCCGTCAGCAGCCGCGTCACCGGAGCATCCGGCGCGCGCTTGAGCAATTCTGCGTGGCTGGTGGTAGCCGCAGGCACATCACCCGAGGCGAGCTGGGCATCGATCAGGTCGACCAGCAAGCGGTTGTACTCCGCCACCGAAAGCTTGCCGGCGGCGCCGCTGCGTGCCGCGGTAAGCGCAGATATGGCCGCCTTGTAATCACCCTGCTGAGCCAGGATCCGGCCTTGCGTGGATAGCGCCGCTGGGTTCTTTGGCTGAGCCGCCAGGGCCTTCGCAATTTCTTCTGCTGCAGCGGACAACTGCTTGCGCTGCACGAACGCCTCAGCCAGACCAATGTGCGCCTGCGTTGCGGATGGATCGGCCGCGATGGCGCGCTGGAAATCGGTCACGGCCTCATCGATGTGCCCCGAACCGAGCTGCGCCAGTCCGTGATAGGTCGAGCGTGCCGGCTCGGGCAGCGCCTGCTCATCACTGTCCAGCTGCACCACGAGCTCGTCGAATTCGCCCAACGCCAAGCGGACCTTGGCGAACAATTCGTTGAGCTGCGCGGGCGTGGCGCCATGCGCTGCCGCCTGATCGAGCTCCTTTCTGGCAGCCTTCGGATCGCCCAGTCGCAGCGAGATATCGGCCAACATCAGCCGCGCTGCAATGTTGTCGGGCTGTGAGCGCAGTGCATTCTGCAACTCGATGGCCGCGCCGCGGTCGTTCGCAGCATCGATCTGGCGTTGCGCACGCTCGATACGCTGCTCGGGACTGATGAAATAGTCGCAGCCGCCTAGATACAGCGCACATGCGAGTGCGAGAACGGCGGCAGGCCGGCGGATTCTCATGATCATGAACGGTCACCCTGATGGGACGGCGCGAGGATTCGCGGCGACACCTCGAGCACGAATTTTTCGATGGCGGCGCCGGCTGCGCCACAGTCCGGCACACACGGCGCGCCGAAGGCGAAGACAGCAGACAATGGATGACCAGTGAGCGAGGCTACGCCGTAGCGCAGCTGTGCGTGCAAATCGCCAGAGGCACGGTGCGAGTCGATCTGGAAAAAATATCGCACCACCCAACGCTGACCGCTCTCGCCAGCGACGACCAATTCCTCGCCGGAAGGCGTGTCACGCGATTCGAAAATGGCGGCCTTGCCAGCGATGGAATTGCCGTAGCCGACGAGCTCCCGACCCTGTGCTTGAGACGCATACACGGCAGCGAACATCGTCACCTGCTGCTCTGCGTTCGAATAGTTTCCTATTTGCACCGCGTCAGCGGTGGGGTACACAGGCAACCAGTCGCTGCCGTGGTAACTCGCCGGTCCTCTCCATCCAGCAGGATCAGCGGGCAGAAGCAGATCGGACGACGGCATGTCCGCTGCCTGCAGCGGTGCGACGGCATTCCATATCGGCCCCGCCGCCACGGCGATGACCGACAGTCCTGCCGCCAGCAACAGCGCGCCAGGCTGAGCCTGCCGACCGCTTGCCACCGGCGGGGCCGGCCAACCTGCTTCATCGGCGCTGGTGCGACTGGCAATGAAGAAGAAGATCACCATGGTGACCGCAAACACCGCCCAACCGAATCCATAGTGGGAGACACGCACCAGATAATGCTGCATGTCGGTGAGATAGCCGGCAACGATGATGACGTAGACGCGCAGCCAATTCGCCAGCAGCGACAATCCGATTCCAAGAAGCAACAGTTTGCAGCGCATCATCAGGCTGTCGCGGTGAACTTCGCCATACAACGCAGCCAGTGCAATACCGACGATGAAGAAATGCAGACCGCTACAACCGCCGGCGATCTCGAAGGTACCGGCCGCCAGATGCACCATGTTGCCGTCGACAAAGGCGAGCACCCCGGTGATGCGCAGCAACTGCCCGACAACCAACGTGGTTACCGACTGCAGCGTGCCGTTCACCACATCCCATACAGGAATCGATAGATAGAAAAACCCCGCCGCGAACGCGACCCGCAGCGCCGACCGCCAACCCAGGATCGACCACAGCGCCAGGAGGAACAGCACAGGCAACAGAATCTGGTGCACGGTCTGCAACCCGGAGCGCACAGCAATGAGCCACAGGATGCTGACCGCGCCGATCAAGCAGACGATCCCTCCTCTGATAGCGGGACGCGCCTCTACGCTCGCCTCGCGACCGCGCATCAGCAGCAGCCAGCCACAGATCAGAGCAATCAGATAACCGTGGGTGTAGGTGGTCTTGGCCGTGTCCTCCCACTCGACCATCAGCGAACTCGTCGAAGGCCACAGCAGGACCAGCGCCGCAATGAACGTCATCACCGGGACGGCCGCAAAGACCCAGGGCCAACGCGTCTCGGCACTCGGCCGAGACACGTCCACCGCGGCGGCTGCGCCTTCCGGCTTCGGCTGCATCATTGCGGTGCCCGGATACCGTACTTGTCCATGAGGTCGTACAACGTCGGCCGGCTGACGCCGAGCAGCTCGGCCGTCTTCGACACGTTGCCGTTGGTGATCGACAGCGCTTGCTGGATTGCCTGACGCTCGGCGCGCGTGCGCACTTCCTTGAGATTGAACAGCAAGGCCCCCTCGACCGTCTCCTTCAGGTTCAGGTCGTCGGCGGTGAGCATGGGCCCCTCGGACATGATCACGGCAGTCTTCACCTTGTTCTCCAGCTCACGCACGTTGCCCGGCCAGGAATAGGCTTCCAGCGCGGCGATCGCCTCCTCGGTGAAGCCTCGCTTCGGCCGACCGTGCGCGCCGCTGTACTTTCTGAGCAGCGAATGAGCGAGGACTGTCGGACCACCACGACGCGCTCGCAGCGGCGGCACCTCGATGGTGACTTCGCTGATGCGGAAGAACAGGTCCTGCCGGAATTGCTGCTGCTCGATCAGCGCCTGCAGATCCTTGTTGGTCGCGCATACCACGCGGACATTGACCGGAATTTCCTGTCGCCCGCCAACGCGCTCGATGACCCGGTTCTGCAGAAAGCGCAGCAGCTTCGATTGCAGCGGCAACGGCATGTCGCCGATTTCGTCCAGAAACAGCGTACCGCCGTCAGCCATCTCGACCTTGCCGAGTGTCTGCTTGACCGCACCGGTGAAGGCACCCTTCTCGTGCCCGAACAGCTCGCTTTCCAGCAGCTCCGCCGGAATTGCCGCGCAGTTGATGGCAACGAATCGTGCCGACTTGCGGGCGCTCTGGGTGTGGACCGCACGCGCCAGCAGTTCCTTGCCGGTGCCGCTTTCGCCGAGAATCAGCACTGACACGTCGGCCGGCGCCACCTTCTCCACCATGCGGCAGACCTTGAGCGTGGCCTCGTCGGTTGCGATGAACCCTTCGAACGGCGAATTGAACTGGGTCTCGCGCAACTGCCGGTTGTGTTCTTCCAGCGCGTGGATGTTGAACGCGCGGCTGACGATCAGCCGCAGCACCTCGGTGTCCACCGGCTTCTGATAGAAATCGTAGGCGCCCAGCGATACGGCGCGCACCGCATTGTCGCGATCATGATTGCCCGTGACCACGATGACCTTGGTCTGCGGCGCCATGCTGAGAATTTCCTTGAGCGTCGCCATGCCCTCGGCCACGCCTTCCGCGTCGGGCGGCAAACCGAGATCCTGCAGCACGACGGCAGGCTCGAAACGGCGCAGCTGGGCGATGGCCTCCGAGCGGGTCGAGGCGATGATCACCTCGTACTCGTCGAAGCACCACTTGAGCTGCCGCTGCAGGCCGACGTCGTCCTCGACGATCAGCAGTTTCAACTTGGGATCATTCACGATGCGCACCGCGCGATGGATGGGTCGACATGGGACTTCGGGCTCATTGCATGGCCAGCGGCTGCGCCGCCGGCGATTCTGCAGCCAGCGGCAGGGTAATGGAAAAGGTCGTTCCCTGACCGGGACTGCTCTGCACTTCTACATGTCCTCCGATGCTTTGCACGTATTCGCGGGTCTGATAGGCGCCGATGCCCATGCCCTTGGAACCTTTGGTACTGTCGAACGGCCGGAACAGGCGCTCGCGAACGAACTCGGCGTCCATCCCCTTGCCGGTATCGCGGACCACGAGGATGGCTTCGGCGCCGGAAACGGCCAGCTCCACCTTGATGGAGCCTTCAGGAGTCGCATCCTGCGCGTTGCGCAACACGTGATCCAACACGGCGGCCAAGCGTTCCGGATCAGCTTGTACACAAACCGGTTGTCCGTACCCTGACACGTCCAATGCCCGGGTGTATGTCGGAACGGGCGACCGCAAGCTGCAACGCGTGATCGCATGTGCCACCAGCTCATCCAGCCGTATCGTTTGCAACCGGGAACCACGCGGCGGATCGCGCAGCTGCTCGATCAGGCGTGTCATGCGCTCCACCGTATTGGCGATGGTGCCGATGACATCGTCGACGAAGTCCGGATTGCGCTTGTGACGCTCCGCATTGGTCACGATCAGCCCGAGCTGCGCCACCGAATTCTTCAGGTCGTGCATCATGAAGGCGGTCAGACGGCTGTAGGCCTCGAATTGACGGCTCTCCGCCAGCTTGCGATCGGCTTCATGCTGGGCCAGCTGCGTCGCCACATGCCGTCCCACGGTCTTGAGCAGGTCGCGATCCTCGTAAGTCAGGTCGAACGGCGGCGGCGGGTCATAAAGCACGAAGAAGCCGAACAGCCGATCCTGTTCCAGCAGCGGCGAGATGATGCGCAGCGTCGGATGACGCGGCAACCACGCCGGCAGCTCCATGTTCTGATAGAAATCAGGCGATCGACGATACTCCTGCAGGTCGACGATCCATTGCCGGCTGCTGATGAACTGTACCAGCTCGCTGCCGGCATCCACCGCCTGCAGCCCGGCAACCGCTTCCAGATCGAGCGGCCAGGCCGCGACCGGCACGAACTGACGAGCGCTTTCATTGCTTACGAACAGCAAGCCACCGGGACTGTCGAAGATCTGCGCTACCGCCCGAATCGTGGTGCGCCGGATGTCGTCCTGTGTCGAGGACAACGTGTCGATGAAACGCAACCATTCGATGCGGTAGTCGTATTTGTTGCTGTAGAAGTGCTTGCTGATGAACACCGCCGCCTGCCGTCGCAGAGCGCTCGAGGCCATCAGGAAAGCCAGCACCGCAGCCGCACCGGCGAAGAACAGGATCTGCCCGACGCCGCCCCAGGTGCCGCCCAGATCGCGAATCACATAGCCGGCCAGCGCCATCACCACCAGATAAACGCCCGCAGCCACGAACGTGGTGGTGTAGAAAACCACTTGCCGCGATACGAAGATGTCGAGCGACCACTGCGGATTGCGCCGCACCGAAAGAACGAGCAGCGGAACCGCGCACGCTACGATTGCGCCACGGACATTCCACGCGTCCAGAGAAATGCCACCCACCAGCTCGGCTTGTGAATAGAGAAACAGGTCGTAAGCCAGCATGCCGCCGACACCCAGGATGAAGTACCGCAAACTGCTGCGACCGGCCGCAGTGGCATTCCTGTAGATCTGCTCCGTCAGCACCAGCCCGCACAGTGCCAACGCCAACCCTGCTCGCGACAACAACAGCGGCGGCTCGATTCGTGCGGCCAGCTGTGGCAACGCCGGCAGCGCGATGACCAAGACCAGCAAACCCAGCCACAGCACGTGTGTGCCGACCGTGAGGATGCGCGGCGCGGCGCTGCCGGCAAGTTCAGTCAGCACCAGCAGCCATGCCGCATCCCGTGCGATCTCTGCAACGTAGACGATGAGCAGCGGCATATGCCCGGTCCGGCTCTCGGCGGCCAGGACGAACGCCCAGACAGCCGTAACGGCGCTGGCCGCGATCAGGCGCGCGCCAACCTTCCGACCACGCCAGCTGATGACGAGCAGCAGCGTCAGAAACAGAAAGCCGAGGGCTGCAATTGCGTAAGTCGCAACTCCCAATGTGTTCATTGGTTCGATGTCTGCTTTAGCGAGCGCCTTTGCCCCAGACAATGACTTCGACGGTTTGCAGAATGATGGCGAGATAGAACAGCAGCGTGTGGTTCTTGACGTAGAACAGATCGTACTGGAGCTTTTCCGCCGCATCCTGCTCCGAGGAACCGTACGGATAGCACAGCTGCGCCCAGCCGGTGATGCCCGGCTTGATCGAATGCCGCTCGCGATAATACGGGATGCGCTCGTTCAGCTGCGCCACGAACTCCGGCCGCTCCGGCCGTGGGCCGACGAAGCTCATCTCGCCGCGCAGCACGTTGAGAATCTGCGGCAACTCGTCGATTCGGGTGAGCCGGATGAAAGAGCCGATGGCCGTCACCCGCGAATCGTTTTTCTGAGCCCATTGCGGCTTGCCGTCGCTCTCCGCGTCCTCTCGCATGCTGCGGAATTTCAGCAGCCTGAAGGAGCGGCCATACTGCCCCACCCGCACCTGGCGGTAGAAGATCGTGGCGCGCGGCCCTTCCGTGATCTTGATGGCCAGCGCGGTGAGCAGCATGAACGGCAATGCGATCGTCAGCAGCACCAGGCTCGCCATCACGTCGAAACTGCGCTCGAGCGTGCTGTGAATCCGGCCCTGGCGGAAACCTTCCGAGAAGATCATCCAGCTGGGGTTCAGGACGTCGAGCCGCACCTTGCCGGTCTCGCGCTCCAGAAAACTCACCAACTCGATGATATCCAGCCCCTCGAGCCGGCACTCCAGCAGCTGTTCCATGGGGAAGCGGCGGCGGCGATCATCCATGGCGACCACGATCTCGTCGACACGATGCCGTCGGCACAGGTCCAGCAGCGTCTCTTGGGAACGCAGCTTCTCGGGTTCCGGCACGCCTTGCGGATCGTCACCATCCGCTTCGACATACCCCACGACCACGAAGCCGCGGCGATCCGATCGTCGCCGCAGCCGCGCAATGCTCAGGGCTCGCCTGCCCGCTCCATAGACCAGCACCCGTCGCTTGAAAATGTCCTCATCGACGACCCGATCGAACACGACGCGCACCACGGCTGCGCCGATGAAAGCGCTCAGCACGGCGAACAACAGCGCAGTAGGCTCGAGCTGCAATACCGGAAACAGATAGAAAACCACTGCGATCAGCATCGTTCCGGCCAGGACGCTGGCCGCCACGCGCGCCAACAGCCCCAACAGCCGCGAACGCTGGCGGGCGTTGTACAGCCCCATTGCGGTCATGCACAGAAACATGACTGCGGCGAACAGCAGCGCCGTCGGCAAGGTCGATCCGAGCAGAACGCCGCGCGTTGCCGTGCCGTCCAGGTTCAGTACAGCGGCCGAATACGGCGCCAGGAAAAAAACCAAGGCCTCGACGGTGGCAAGAAGCGCAAGCGGAAGCTGCCAGTAGTGCTGAAAGATTCTTATCGCCACTTAGGTCAAATGCCCTTCGAAGAAAGTGTGTGGTCGTTTGGACGCGCCCGGTGCACCGGGCCCGCAGGAAAGCCAGTTCCTGGAGTTCCACCCCGTGCCATATGACATAGAGCGGTCGCGTCACGATCGGCCCGAAGTCTAATCACATCGCGCCGCAGCGCGCGTGAAGGGTTTCACACAGATTACTGTTAAATCAGGCGCCACCACCGAGGGGACGCAGGGCCGCCGCGCGGGACAGTATCCGTTGCGGCGCATAATTGACAATCATTCGCATTTGTATTTAGATTGCGTCAGCTAGGCCACTTCCTCAAACCACCGCACCATGTACGTCTGCCTGTGCAATGGAATCAGTGATCGCCAGATCCGCGAGGTGGTGGATCGTGGCGCCGGCTCGCTGGGCGAAGTACAGACCTACCTGCCGGTGGCCAACTGCTGCGGCTGCTGCAAGGAAACCGCGCAGAAAGTCATAGAAGGCCATATCGAGTCGGCGAACCGTCCGGTCGCCGCCTGAGCCTGCCGCGAACATCCTCCGCCGGGCTGCCCTCTTCTCGGGTTGCCTAAGACGCGGCCGCTGGCCGAAGATTGCCGGTCTGCGGCCAATCCACCAAGAACCCGCCGCCCGGAGTCTCTCAATGCAAGGCAATCCCACCGTTCTCAGACACCTCAACGTCGTGCTCAAGAACGAGCTCACCGCGATCAACCAGTACTTCCTGCACTCCAGGATGTTCGACAACTGGGGCCTGACGCGACTGGGCAAGCACACGCGCGAAGAATCCATCGACGAGATGAAGCATGCCGATCGGCTGATCGAACGGATCCTGTTCCTGGACGGGCTGCCGAATCTGCAGGACCTCGGCAAGCTGCTGATCGGCGAAAACGTCCAGGAAGCCCTGGAATGCGATCTGAAGCTGGAATTGCAGGCACATCCCGACCTGCGCGCCGCCATTGCGGACTGTGAGACGGCCGGCGACTACGTGTCACGCGAGATCTTCGCGGACATCCTGGAATCCGAAGAGGAACACATCGACTGGCTCGAGACCCAGCTCGGGCTGATCCAGCGGCTGGGCATCGAGAACTACTCCCAGTCGCAGATCCAGGAAAGCTAGAAGGAAGCGCGGCCGGCAGAGTCCCATCGCCGACCCCTGGTCGTACTGCCAGCGCTGCGAAAAGCAAAAACTACCGAGGCGGCCCCGCAAGCCGGGGCACCCTCATGCGGCGTTCAACCGACCGTTTTCGACGCCAGGTTGGACGGGCTGCTCCAGACACCGTTCGAGTTCACCGCCACCACGGCGAAATACCAGTCGCCTTCGGTCAGATCTTCCACCACGTACGAGGTGATCGACGGATTGTCGATGCTGATCGACTGGTCCAGCTCGTCCGGATCGTGACCGAACAGGATCTTGTAGCTCGACAGATCGGTAAGCGTGCTGCCATCGGTATTCTCGACGGGCGGCGTCCAGGACAACGTTGCGCGGCCGGTTCCAGCTGCCGTCACGCTGACCTTGAAAGCCAGCGATGCCGTCGCGATACCGTCGGAAACCGAGATCCTGATGTTGGCCACAGTGCCGACATCGGCGGCTGTAGGCGTACCCGTGAGTCGACCGGTCCTGCTGTTGAGCGAGGCCCATGCCGGCAGGCTGGCAGCGCTGAACTTGAGCGCGTCGCCATTCGAGTCACTGGCGACCGGCTGGAAGCTGTACGAACGGCCTGCCAGCGCCGAGGTTGCAGGTTTGCCCTGGATGGTGGGTACCGCGTTGCCTGCGGCTGCCGAACGGCCGTCCTGAGGGGCGCTGGCGGTACTCGAGCCGCCATCCTCGCCGCCACAGGCAGCGAGCAAAACGGCGGCCACGACCAGCGTCGCGCACTTGAATCGGCTGCAAAAACTGATGACTGACATGTTGCTCCTGGCGCTCCGGTGATGCGCCTCGGGCGGCTACCACTACAAGAGCCATGCCAGGAGCCATATCCATCTTGAATATCAATAACTTGAATCGCGCCAGCGGCATCGTGTAACTGTTACGCGACACCCCGGTTGTCGCCGGCCCCCAACAAGCACCCTAGGGGCTTCCGAGGCACTCTTTGTAATTATTTGATACGAAAGGATTTTTAATCTTGTCGGTGGGCAACGACAGAGTGACACGCTACGGAATCGGACCAACCCCGAAGGCCCACGCCCGCAGGTAGTGGCCCGTCTGAGTGGTAAGGAAATTCGAGCGACCGCGCCTGCTGTGCCCACGAACCTGCGCGAGATTTTCGACAGCGCTCGAATCCACGCCTCAAAAGCTTCGATCACACAAGAGAATCGACGCTGCATGAGCGACTTCACTGCGCGCTAGAACGTGCAAAGCAGCACTCGATTCATTTCAGGCTTGACTTGCCCGACAGCGATCCCTAAATTGCGCGCCTCCCGCGTGGGGCTATAGCTCAGCTGGGAGAGCGCTTGCATGGCATGCAAGAGGTCGGCGGTTCGATCCCGCCTAGCTCCACCAAGCTTTCGCTTGGTTTTCGCGTCCCCATCGTCTAGAGGCCTAGGACATCGCCCTTTCACGGCGGTAACAAGGGTTCGAATCCCTTTGGGGACGCCATCCGGCAAGCGGATGGCGTAAGCCGCAAGCAGCGGCCCCGCTGCTTCAGCGCACGGACGGATCCCACACGACGATGCGCCGTCCCGATACGAACAAGATCGCCGCATGCGCCAAGGCTATGTTGGCCTGAACGAAGTAATAGCCGATGCGGGCCACTCCGATCGACCGTAGTCCACTGAAGAAGTGCGCGCACAGCACAGCGCAGTACGCGAGCAGCTGCAGGTACAACGCAGCTTGGTAGAAGGGATGACTGCGGGCCAGGACGAAAGAGCTCGCCAGCGTTCCCAGCAACAGCCAGGGAACCAGCCAGCGCATCACCTTGTGGCTCCAGACCTGGAAAGAAAACACACCGTAGCGAAACGGATTCAGTACACCCGCAAGCCGCGCCAGGCCGGTCATGCCGCGCACCGCGGTGCGGACCTTGCGCTGGTACTCCTTTCGCGGGTCCTTGATGTCCGTGTAAATGCCCCGCACGCGCGAATCGGAAACGGCGACCAGTCCGGCGCGCACCGTCATCAGCGCACAGGCAAAGTCACTGGGAATGGAGCTGTCCCAGCGTGTCAGCACTGAACGCCTCGCGGCGAAGAACGAGCCACTGAGGCCGACCAGCCCAGCCCGCTCCGACTCCAGCCGGCGCAACCACATCTCATACCGGACGTAGGCCCCCTCGCCGACCAGCTTGCCGTCGGGCGCCACGAACAGGTCTTCGCTGGAAACGGCACCGATGCGAGGATCGCGGAAGCGCTCCACGATGGCATCGATACTGTCCGGCGGCAGCTCCGTCCCCGCATCTGAAAACACCACGATGTCGCCCGTGGCCTGGGCGATCGCCAGCGCCTGCGCGTGTTCCTTGCCCAGACGCCGTTCGGAACGGACCAACCTGACTCCACGATCCGCATAACCCATCACGATCGCATCCGAGCCGTCGTCCGAAGCATCGGAGGCGACCAGGATCTGCGCCAGCGGGTAACGCAGCTGCAACGCGTTATCGAGCTTCTTGGCGAGTCTTCGCTCTTCGTTGCGGCAGGCAATGACCAGCGTGACGCTCAGGGGTGCGTCGTTGAGTTGCTCGCGCTGCGCCTTGCGCCGCGGCACGAACAGCCGCAGCAGCAAGGGATAGATCGCGTAACTGTAGATGGCGCCGATTCCGCACAACCAGAATACCCACGCCATATCCGTTATCTCCCGCCGGCGTCCGTACGGCCTATCCAGTCCAGCGCCAACGTCAGGCGCTTGAGCACCTCGTCACGAGTCAGCACTTCCAGTGTCACGTCGATCGGTGGCGATACCGAGCCGCCGGATACAGCGACTCGAATCGGCTGCGCCACCTTGCCCAGCCCGACATTCAGAGCGCCGGCAACGTCATTCACGGCCTCGTGAATGGCGGCTGCCGACCACTGCGTAAGCGTCCCCAGCTTCTCGCGGATCGCCGCCAGCACCGGGGCGCTTTCGGCAGTGAGGTTCTTCTTGGCGGCCTTCTCGTCGTAGCCATCGAGATCCTTGAAGAAGAACACGCTGTTCTGCGCCATCTCCTTCAGCGTCTTCGCCCGCTCCTGCTGCGCCTTGGCAACGGCAGCGAGTTTGGCATCGTCAGCCACTTCGACGCCGAGCGCGGCGAGTTGCGGCTTCAGGTATTGCGCCAGCCGCTGCGGCGTCGCGCGCATGATGTGCTGCTGGTTCAGCCACAGGAGCTTGTCGGGGTTGAACGCCGAGGCGGACTTGTTCACGTCCTTGATGTCGAACAGCCGCTGCATCTCCTCGATCGAGAACACTTCCTGATCGCCGTGCGACCAGCCCAGCCGCACCAGGTAGTTGAGCAGCGCCTCCGGCAGATAGCCCTCCTCCTTGTACTGCAGGACGCTGACTGCGCCGTGGCGCTTGGAGAGCTTCGCGCCATCCGTACCCAGGATCATCGGCACGTGCGCATAGGCTGGCACGCTCGCGCCGAGCGCCTTGAGCATGTTGATCTGGCGCGGCGTGTTGTTCAGGTGATCGTCGCCGCGGATCACGTGCGTGATCTTCATGTCCCAGTCGTCGACCACGACGCAGAAATTGTAGGTCGGCGAGCCGTCCGAGCGCGCGATGATCAGGTCGTCCAGCTCGGTGTTCTCGAACACCACGTTGCCGTGGATCACGTCCTGCACCACCACCGTGCCTTCCACCGGATTCTTGAAGCGCACCACCGGATCGACACCCGGGCGCGGCTGCCGACCATGCCGGCAGGTACCGTCGTAGCGCGGCTTCTGCTTCGCTGCTTCCTGGCGGCTGCGCATCTCCGCCAGCTCTTCCTTGGTGCAGTAGCAGTGATACGCGTGGCCGTTCGCCAGGAACTGGTCGAGCACTTCCCGATAACGATCCATGCGACGGGTCTGATAGAACGGGCCCTCATCGGCCGTCAGCCCCAGCCATTGCATGCCGTCGAGAATCACCTGCGTCGCCGCCTCGGTCGAGCGCTCGCGGTCCGTGTCCTCGACGCGCAGCACGAAAGTGCCCTCGTGACGTCGGGCATAGAGCCAGGAGAACAATGCGGTGCGCACACCGCCGATGTGCAGCAATCCGGTGGGGCTGGGGGCGAAGCGAGTACGAATGGACATGCTTTGAATTTTTCTACGCTCGCTTCCGAAAGGGATCTTCCCGGAAGCAGGTAGCCAAACATAATGTTGATGGGTGTAGAGCGAACCCTACCCTGCCGTGAAAGTGCCCTTGACGGTCCCCGGAGTCAATCCACGGACCGCGAGGTCCGGTCGGCCCTGGGAATTCAGTCATTTGCTGAATGCGTCGTCCGGGCCGCAAAATCGCGACGGCAGGGGTGCGCGATCATAGCGGAAGCAGGTCAATGGAAGAAACGGCGTTGGCGCAACACCCAGGGGGGAAAAGCCATGACTTGCAGCTGCGTCTCGAACGATGCCGCGCCGGCGCCCGCAGGGATCGTCTTCGACACCCCGCTTCTGACCGAGAGGATTCGCCTGCCATGACGGCATTCGTGCTCATGGGCGTCTCTGGCGCCGGGAAAACGACCGTGGGCAAGCGCGCCGCCGGTGAAATGGCAATGCCGTTTCTCGAGGGCGACGATTTTCACCCGCCACGCAACGTGGCCAAGATGTCCGCGGGCATTCCCCTCGATGATGCCGACCGCGCACCCTGGATCGACGCGCTCGCCACTGCCGTGAATGCCCATGAGCAAGATGTGATCGTCGCCTGCTCCGCCCTGTCACAGGCCGTGCGTGATCGTCTGCGCCGCGGCGTGCAGGCACCAGTGCACTTCCTGTTCCTGACAGCCCAGGCGAGCGTGATGGAGCACCGTCTGCGGCAGCGCCCCCTCCACTACATGCAGCCCGGCATGCTGCCCAGCCAGCTTGCCGCCCTGGAGCCTCCTTCGGATGCAATCCGCATCGATGCGGATCAACCGATCGAAGCGGTGACCGAAGAGGTGCTACGTCGCATTCGCGAGCTTCGAGGGCACGCAACGCCGCGCTGATACGGCTCATTCCACGGAACGAACCACGGCGTCGCGAATTGGTCTGACAGGAAACCTGCTCCTGCTGACCCGTACGCCGTGCTCGCACTGACTGTCAAACCAGGAACCGCCCATTCCGGCTCGCTCGATCATGTTGCGGAACCGGACGCGCAGCGAGGTGCCATCCTGGTCCGCACGCTGGCCGTGGGCATCTGCGGAACCGATCGGGAAATCCTCTCTGGTGCGTACGGCCGCGCAAGCCCAGGCCATGAACGGCTGATCCTGGGTCATGAATCGCTCGGTGAAGTCCAGCAAGCGCCTGCCGGATGCGGCCTGCAGCCCGGTGATCTGGTGGTCGGCATCGTACGCCAGCCCGATCCCGTGCCCTGCGAGGCGTGCCGCCAGGGCGAATGGGACATGTGCCGCAATGGCCAGTACACGGAACACGGCATCAAGGAGCTGGATGGCTTCTGCGCCGAGCGCTTCCGCAGTGAGCCGCAATACCTGGTGTCCATCGATCCGCGACTGCGCGACACCGGTGTATTGCTCGAGCCCACCAGCGTCGTTGCCAAAGCCTGGGATCACATCGAGCGCATCGGTCAGCGCACCCGCAGCTGGCAGGCCCGTCGGGCTCTGGTCACGGGCGCCGGACCGGTCGGCCTGCTCGCAGCGTTGCTGGCGCGGCAGCACGGCTGCGAGCTGCATGTCTACGATCACAGTAGCGACAGTCTCAAGCAGGCGCTGGTCGAGCGCCTCGGTGGCCGGTATCACTGCGAGTCGCTCGAAGCCGCCACCGCGCTGGCGCCGGACGTCATCGTCGAGTGCACGGGCGCGCCTGAAGTCGTGGCCGCCTGCATCTCCCGCAACGCTGCAGGCGGTATCGTTTGCCTCGCCGGCTTGTCCTCCGGCGCGCATCGGATCGCTTACGACTTCACCGCGCTTAATCGATCCATGGTGCTGGAGAACGACGTGGTGTTCGGCAGCGTCAATGCAAATCGGCGCCACTACGAGGCAGCCGCCGTTGCCTTGGCACGAGCCGATGCGAACTGGCTGCGCTCGTTGATCACCCGCCGCGTCGCGCTATCGCAGTGGCAGGACGCATTGAAACGAGAGAGCGGCGATATCAAGGTGGTCATCGACTTCACCTTGTAGCACCCACGACATGCCCGCCCACATCGAAGACTACGCACTGATCGGTGATCTCGAAACCACCGCCCTGGTGGGGCGCGACGGTTCGATCGACTGGCTATGTTGGCCGCGCTTCGATTCGGACGCGTGCTTCGCCGCCCTGCTCGGCGATGCCCGACATGGCCGCTGGCTATTGGCTGCGCAAGATCCGGCCGTGAAAGTTACCCGGCGGTACCGCGAGGACACATTGATCCTCGAAACCAGACTGGAAACCGCCACTGGTGCGGCGTTGGTCATCGACTTCATGCCGCCGCGCAGCACTGCTTCGGATGTGATGCGGCTGGTCGTGGGCGAACGCGGCGAGATCGATCTCCACACCGAGCTCGTGATCCGCTTCGGCTACGGCACCATCGTGCCCTGGGTAACGCGGGTAGAACCGGGGCTATGGCAGGCCGTCGCCGGGCCGGACATGCTGCTGCTGCATACCGAGGTTGCGATGCACGGCGAGGACCTCAAATCGGTGGGCGACTTCACCATTCGCCAAGGCCAGCGCGTCTCGTTCGTTCTCACCCACCGCTCGTCGCACCTCGCACCGCCGCCGGTACCCGATGTCGAGCGCGCCCTGCTCGACACTGAAACGTTCTGGCGGGAATGGGTCGCCAAAGGCAAGCAGGCACAACCGTTGCCAGCCTGCGTGATCCGCTCGCTCATCACCCTCAGAGCGCTGATCTACAGCCCCACCGGTGGCATCGTCGCGGCGCCGACGACTTCCCTGCCCGAACAGCTCGGCGGAGTCCGCAACTGGGATTACCGGTACTGCTGGCTGCGCGACGCCACCCTGGTGCTGCTCGCGTTCATGAACGCCGGTTACTACGACGAAGCCGACGCCTGGCGTCACTGGTTGCTGCGTGCGATCGCTGGAAGCCCGGAACAGCTGCAGATCATGTACGGCATCGCCGGAGAGCGCCGACTCACCGAATGGACGGTGCCGTGGCTGCCCGGCTACGAGGCTTCGAAACCCGTACGCATCGGCAATGCCGCCCACGGTCAGTTGCAGCTCGATGTGTTCGGCGAAATCATGGACGTGCTGCATCAAGCCCGCAAAGGCGGCATCGCTACACTGGCCACCGGCTGGGATCTGCAGCGCAAGCTGCTCGCGCACCTGACGACGATCTGGGAACAGCCCGATCATGGCATCTGGGAAGTTCGCGGGCCGCCCCGCCATTTCACCTACTCGAAGATCATGGCCTGGGTTGCGTTCGATCGAGCGATCAAGGATGCACAACGCTACGGCCTGGAAGCGCCGCTCGATGAATGGCGCTCACAGTGCCAGCGAATCCATCGCGAAGTGTGCGAGCGAGGGTACGACGAGCAACGCAATTGCTTCGTCCAGTCGTACGGCTCCAAGTCCCTGGATGCGAGCCTGCTGCTGATCTCCACGTTGGGATTTCTGCCGGCGGACGATCCGCGCTTCCAGGGAACGGTACGGGCGATCGAATCGAGCCTGCTGCGCGATGGTTTCGTGCTGCGTTACGACACGGAGGTCTCGGACGACGGACTGCCGCCGGGCGAAGGCGTTTTCCTGCCTTGCAGCTTCTGGCTGGTGGACGCGTACGCGATGTGTGGCCGAGTGGACGATGCGCAGGCGCTGTTCGGACGCTTGCTGGCGTTGTGCAACGACGTGGGCCTGCTGGCTGAGGAATACGATCCGGCGACGCGGCGCCTGGTCGGCAATTTTCCGCAGGCGTTCTCGCATCTGTCGCTGGTCACGAGCGCCTTCAACCTGGCGCATGCGAAGAAGCCGGCAGAGCAACGCTCGGAAGCCACGATCCAGACCGGACGCAGCGCCCCGCGGCGCTCCGACCCGGTGCATCCTGAGGATGCAAGTTCTTGAATTTGGTGGGCGGTACAGGGATTGAACCTGTGACCCCTGCCGTGTGAAAGCAGTGCTCTACCGCTGAGCTAACCGCCCGTGCAGACCTTCCTGGTCCGTCGGCCCGGCGAGCGCGAAGCTCACCGGGGTGCGAAACGGGGGCGTAGTGTAGGGAGGCGTCGAGGGCCGGTCAACGCGCCGCGGGCAGATTTCGCCGGGTCTCAGGAAATCGTGTGCAGCGGCGGTGGCGGACGGTTCAGCAGGACCCAGTACAACCCCAGGCTGCTCACGGCTTCGACGAAGGCGCCGAACTCGACCGGCTTGCGCACATAGCTGTTGGCGCCCAGGTTGTAGCTGGCGATGACGTCCGCGTCCTGGCTGGACGACGTGAGGACCACCACCGGCAGCATGCGGGTGCGTTCGTCGGCGCGCAGGCGCTTCAAGACACCCAGGCCGTCGAGCTTGGGGAGCTTCAGATCCAGCAGGATCACCGTGGGTACGCGCGATACGTCCCGTCCGGCGTACTGGCCGCTGCCGAACAGGTAGTCGATCGCCTCCACGCCGTCACGGACCACGATGATGTCGTGCGCCAGGTTGTTCTTGCGCAGGCTGAGCAGCGTCAGCTCCTCGTCGTCCGGATTGTCTTCCACCAGCAGAATGTATCGTTCCGTCATCGCCGATCCTCAACCCAACGTGAAGTAAAAGGCCGCTCCCTGATCCACCTCGGCCTCGGCCCAGATCCTGCCTCCATGTCGTTGCACGATGCGCTGCACGGTGGCCAGCCCGACGCCGGTGCCGGGAAAATCGGCCGCCGCGTGCAGGCGCTGGAACACCCCGAACAGATTACTGGCGTAGCGCGGATCGAATCCTACGCCATTGTCCTGGACAAAGAAGGCCCGTTCGCCGTTGAGGCTGCGCACGCCGAAGCGGATGTCGGCCGGCGAGCGCCCCGAGGTGAACTTCCAGGCGTTGTCGAGCAGGTTCTCCAGCACGATCTCCAGCAGCCGCAGATCGCCGTCGACGCTGTGGCCCGGCTCGGCGACGAACTGGGTCAGCCGCTCGGGCGCCCGCTCGCGAATGCGGTTGAATACGGCCTCGGCCAGGGCGGACAGGTTGACCGGCTCGCGCCGCAGCTCCATCCGCGTCACTCGCCCGAGCTCCAGCAGGTCGTCGATCAGGCCCGACATCCGTTGGGTCGCGGCCTGGATGCGGTCCAGGTAGCGCCGGCTGTCGCCATCGATATGGTCGTAGTGGCGTTCGCGCAGCAGGCCAGTAAATCCCGCGATGGCGCGCAATGGGCCGCGCAGATCGTGCGATACCGAGTAGCTGAAAGCTTCCAGCTCGCGATTGGACTGCTCGAGCTCCTGGGTGCGTTGCCGTACACGGGCTTCCAGTTCGCCATACAGGCGTGCGTTCTCAATGCCGACCGCGGCAAGATCGGCCAGCTGGCCGAGAACGCGTTCGTCGTTGGGACTGAAATCCCCATCCCGCTTGTCGGCAACACGGATCAGGCCGTTGGCGCGTCCGCCTGGTGTCACCAGTGGAACGGTCATGACGCCCGAAGCATCCAGGATCGCCGCCAGATCGTGTTGTTCATCGTCTGTCATGGCGGCGCGCGAACGACGGGTGATCTTCAGTGCGTCCCGCCCGGACGCCGGCACTGCCGTTACGAAACCCTTGCGCTCCAACGACGAGTACTTTTCTGACGCGGAAACGCTTTGCAATCCGTCGCGCCAGCTCTCGTCGGGCACCACGGCGCTGATGGCGACGTGAGCACCGACCAGGTCGCGCGCAATATCGGTAATGATCTGCAGCAGCTCCGCCACTGACACGACGGAGTTGACCTTGCGCGCAGCGTCCGCAAGGAAGGCTAGCTGCGCCAGATAACGCTGACGCTCCGCCTCGCCTCGCCGCCGCTCGGAGATGTTCGACACCGTCGCGATCACGCGGCTCGCCTGCCCCTGCTCGTCCATGATGGCCGAGCCGACCGCTTCGACGTCCAGCACTCGCCCGTCGGGACGCAGCAACCGGAACGCCACCGAGATGCGCTCGCCGCGCAACAGACCTTCGATCGCGCGTTCCACCGTCGGCATGTCGTCCGGATGCACGACTTCGCGCCACCCATCCATCTCGAAACTGATGGCCGCAGCCGCCGCGACTTCGCCACCGAGAATCTCGCGAACGGCACCGGCGCAGCGCATCTCCCGCTCCGGGATCCGGCAATCCAGGATCAGCTGGCCGGTATGCTCGGCGACCAGCCTGAAGCGCTCCTCGCTCGCTTGCAGGCGCAGCGCTGCTTCACGCTGCGCGGTGACGTCCTGCACGGTGCTGATGACCTTGGCGATCCTGTCCGTGTCATCGCGAAAACTGCGACGCTGCGCCAGGATGTGATGGATGCTGCCGTCGCGATGGCGCACACGGAATTGCAGCGGAGCCATCTGCGTGTTGCCGTCGCCGCTCTCCTGGTAGCCGGCCAGCACGATGGCGCGATCCTCGTCCACGACGCGATCGAGCAGCGTATCCAGGTCGATCGTCTCGCCCGGATCCAGATCCAGCATGGCCCGGGCGTCGCCGAAGACGACCGTACGCAGCTTGACCAGATCGCGCTCCCAGTAACCGAGCTTGGCGACGCGCTGTGCCAGTTCCAGCCGGGTCCAGCTTTCCCGCAGCTGGGTTTCGGCGCGCGCATGCTCGATGGCGACCGATACCAGCTCACTGGCGGCCTGGATCAGATCGAGCTCGCGCTGCGACGGACGCCGCGGCTTGGGGTAGTAGACGGCAAACGTCGCGATGAGTTGGCCGCCGCCGCCGAACACTGGTGCCGACCAGCACGAGCGCAGCCGGTGCGACAAAGCCAAGTCGCGTTTGTTGGCCCACAGCGGATCGGTGGCGATGTCCTCGACGATCACCGTCTCGGCACGCGCGATCGCAGCGGCACAGGAGCCACCGGCCGAACCAGCCAAGGTGCCCTCCATCGCCGACGTGAACGTCGCGGGCAGGCTCGACGCGGTCACTACGCCCAGTGACCAGCGGTCGGTGTCGATCAGCGTGATGGAGCATTTCAGCTCGGAGTCGAAGGCTTCGACCAGGCTGCACATGCGCCGCAGAACGTCCGGCAGCGCCGCGCCGCTGGCGATCATACGCAGCACTTCGCGCTGCGACTCCCGGAACGTCTCGGCACGAGTACGCCGCGGGATGTCGAGTGCCGCTGCGTGCCGCGCCAGCGAAGCGGACGCATGTCGTCGCCGCTCGCGGCGCAGGACCAGAATCGGCAACAGAATCAGCGCCAGCCCCAGAAGTACCAGCAGGGGCACAGATACAGCTATCGTGCGATCCATCGGCAGGCCGTCACCTGAATAGGTCTGATACGGGACGAAGCTGCTTCGCGGTTGGCCATTTTCGTCTTTTAATGCACCGCCGTGCGCATCCGTTCGTCCCCTGCGAACCTGGCAACTATACGACCCGAACGCGCCCCTTTCGCGTCAGGGATTGCCTGATTCATGGTCCTTCGCCGCCACGCGGCGCTTCGTAGCCGCGGGCAAAACATCTGTTGTTCTCGCGCCGCCCGGCGCTGCCACGGCCCGCTCTTTTAGTGAGCGGGTTCGCCACCGATCAGCTCGAGCAGCTCGGCGGTCTTTTCCTGCATCAGGGCCGCATCGCCGCGGCTCTCGACGTTCAGGCGGATCAACGGCTCGGTGTTCGAGGAGCGCAGATTGAAGCGCCAGCGCTCGAACTCGATCGACAGGCCATCGGTGAAATCGATGCTGCGGCTGCCCGGCTGGTAGCGCTCCTGCACGCGCTGGATCGTCCCCTTGGCGTCGGCCACCTTGCGGTTGATCTCGCCGCTGGCCGGAAACTTCGCGATGCGCTCGCCGACCAGCGCCGACAGCTTCTTGCCGGATTCGCCCATGAGCTGCGTCACCAGCAGCCACGGAATCTGTCCGCTGTCGCAGTAACCGAAGGCGCGGAAGTAATGGTGCGCGCTCATCTCACCGCCATACGCCGCGTCGGCCTGTCGCATCACGTCCTTCATGAATGCATGCCCGGACTTCGACATCACGGCCTTGCCGCCGAGCGATTCGACCATGTCGAGCGTCGCCCAGGTGAGTCGTGGGTCGTGCACGATGCGCGCACCGGGCTCGCGCTTCAGGAAAGCCGACGCCAGCAGGCCCACGATGTAGTAGCCCTCGATGAAGGCGCCGCTTTCGTCGAACAGGAAGCAGCGATCGTAGTCGCCGTCCCAGGCCACGCCCAGATCGGCCTGATGCTGACGAATGGCCTCGATGGTGGCGACGCGGTTGTCCTCGAGCATGGGGTTCGGCACCCCGTTCGGGAAATGGCCGTCCGGCTGGTGATGGATCTTGATGAACTCGAACGGCAAGTGCGGCTCGAGCTGATCGACGACCGCGCCGGCGCCGCCGTTGCCGGCGTTGACCACGATCTTCAGTTTCTTCAGCTTCGATCGATCCAGGTACGACAGCAGGTGCTCGATGTACTTCCTGCGGGTATCCAACTCGTGCCGCGTGCCCGGGCGCGCCGGCTTGGAATACGAATCAGCTTCGGCGATGCGCTGGATGTCCTTGAGTCCGGTGTCGCCGCTGATGGGGCGCGACTGCTCGCGCACGAACTTCATACCGTTGTAGTCGGGCGGATTGTGGCTGGCCGTCACCATCACACCGCCGTCCATGTTCTCCGCGAAGGTTGCGAAATAGACGCCTTCGGTGCCGCACAGTCCGATGTCATAGACGTCCACGCCAGAATCGAGCAACCCGCGCGTCAGCGCCTGGCATAGCTCCTCGCTCGACAGGCGGATGTCGCAGCCTACCACCACACGCCGCGGCTTCAGAAACTCCGCGTAAGCCCGCCCGATACGGTAAGCGACTTCGGCATTGAGCTCGCTCGGGATGCGGGCACGGTAATCGTAGGCTTTGAATCCGGTGATCGCGGACATGTCGATGATCCTGGACGAATGATCTTGAGCGAGTGATCGAACGGTCGACCTCTGTGACTGGGCGCCTGTGCTGCAATCAGCCTGTCTGCCCTTCCCTGCCGTAACGGTCCTCGAAGCGCACGATATCGTCCTCTCCGAGATACGTGCCGGACTGGACCTCGATGATCTGCAGCGGGATCTTGCCGGGGTTGGCGATGCGGTGCCTGGCGCCGAGCGGAATGTAGGTGGACTGGTTTTCCTCGAGCAGGAACGTCTCGTCGCCGCGTGTGATGCGCGCAGTGCCGGAGACGACCACCCAGTGCTCGGCACGATGATGATGCAGCTGCAACGACATTTCGGCGCCGGGTTTGACCACCAGGCGTTTGACCTGGAAGCGCTCGCCGGCATCGATGCTGTCGTAGCTGCCCCAGGGACGGAACACTTCCCGGTGCAGCGAAGTCTCGTAGCGCCCCTGCTTCTTCAGCTGCTCGACCAGCCGCTTCACGTCCTGCACGCGGTCCTTGGGCGCCACCAGCACCGCGTCCTTGGTTTCCACCACGACGTGGTCCTTCAGACCGACCGCGGCCACCAGCCGGCTGGTCGACTGCAGATAGCAACCTGCGCTGTCCTCAACCAGCACATCACCGATGCTGACGTTGTCGCTGGCATCGCCCGGGATGGCTTCATGCAGCGCAGACCAGGAGCCGACGTCGCTCCAGCCTGCGTCAAGCGGGACGACCACGCCATGCCGGGTCTTCTCCATCACCGCGTAGTCGAATGAATCGCTCGGACAGGCGCCGAATTCCTTGGCGGGCAGACGCGTGAAATCCAGATCGTGCTTGGCCGCGGTGAACGCTTGTGCGCAGGCCTCGTATATCTGCGGCGCCAGGGAACGCAGCTCATCGAGCACGGTCGAGGCGCGGAACATGAACATGCCGCTGTTCCAGAAATACTCTTTCGACGCGACGTACTGGGTTGCGGTCGGCAGATCGGGCTTCTCCACGAAGCGCTCGATCGGGAATGTCGGCCCGGAGCCAGCGGCGCGCTTGATGTAGCCGTAACCGGTCTCGGGCTTGTTCGGCACCACACCGAACGTCACCAGCTTGCCCTGCTCCGCCGCCTTGCGGCCGACCGCGATGGCAGCCTGGAATGCTTCGACGTTGCGTATCACGTGATCTGCGGGTAGCACCAGCAGGATGGCATCGTCCTGCGCCTTGGCGCTGCTGGATTTGCCGGTAACAGCCGCCATCGCAGCCACTGCGATCGCCGGCGCGGTGTTCCGACCGACTGGCTCCAGCACGATCGCTTGCGACTTCGCGTTGACCGCGCGCAGCTGCTCGGCAACCAGAAATCGATGGCTTTCATTGCACACGACGACGGGCTCGCCGACTGCATCGACACCGCGCAGACGCGCCAGCGTTTCCTGCAGCATGGTGCCTTTGCCGACCAGCGGCAGCAGCTGCTTCGGATACAACTCACGCGACAGCGGCCACAAACGCGTGCCCGAACCACCCGACAGAACAACTGGTATCAACACAGGCTATCGCCTCTTCCGATTGCGTAGTAATTCAGACCGAAGCGCTTCACGAAGCCCGGATCGTAGAGATTGCGGCCGTCGAAAATGACCGGCTGCGCCAGCTGCGACTTGATCGCTTCGAAATCAGGGCTGCGGAACTCCTGCCATTCGGTAACGATGGCCAGCGCGTCGGCGCCTTCGAGTGCTTCGGCCGCACTGTTCACGATGGCAAGATCCTTGCGCTCGCCGAAAATGCGCTGCGCTTCGTGGCTGGCCACGGGATCGTAAGCGCGTACCTTAGCGCCTGCCGCCCACAGCGCTTCGATCAGCGTACGGCTCGGCGCTTCGCGCATGTCGTCGGTGTTGGGCTTGAAAGCCAATCCCCATACGGCCACGGTGCGGCCGGCCAGCTTGCCGTCGAAGTAGCGGTTGATCTTCTCGAACAGCACGCTCTTCTGCCGCTTGTTGACTGCTTCCACGGCGTTCATCAGCTCGGCGTTGAACGAATGATCGCGCGCGCTGCGTCCGAGCGCCTGCACATCTTTCGGGAAGCACGAGCCGCCGTAGCCGCAGCCGGGATAGATGAAGTGATAGCCGATACGCGGGTCGGAGCCGATTCCCAACCGCACCTTCTCGATATCAGCACCCATGCGCTCGGCCAGGTTGGCCAGCTCGTTCATGAAGCTGATCTTGGTCGCGAGCATGGCGTTCGCCGCGTACTTGGTGAGCTCGGACGAGCGCACGTCCATCACGATCATGCGATCGCGATTGCGAGTGAAGGGATCGTAGAGCGCCTTGAGCAACTCGGCGGTGCGCGGGTTGTCGGTGCCCACCACGATGCGATCGGGCTTCATGAAGTCGCCGATCGCCGCGCCCTCTTTCAGGAATTCCGGATTCGAGACGGTATCGAACTCCACGTGGGCACCACGATCGGCCAGCGTCGCTTCGATCTTCGCCTTGACCTTGTCGGCGGTGCCCACCGGCACCGTGGACTTGGTGACCACCACGCGATACTCGGACATGTTGCGACCGATCGACTCGGCCACCGCCAGCACGTACTTCAGATCGGCCGAGCCGTCCTCGTCGGGCGGCGTACCCACCGCGATGAACTGGAACAGGCCGTGCTTGACGCCTTCGGCCGCGTCGGTGGTGAAGCGAATGCGGCCCGCTGCGATGTTCTTCTTCAGCAGCTCATCCAGTCCAGGCTCGAAAATCGGCGATTCGCCGCGGCGAAGCATTTCGACCTTGCGTTCGTCCACGTCGACGCACAGCACGTTGTTGCCCACTTCGGCAAAGCAAGCACCCGTCACCAGACCCACATAGCCCGAGCCGAAAATCGTTAAGCGCATTGGTAACTTATGGATTGATATGGGAAAAATGGGCGACGAGCTTAACCGAGCAGACACGGGCCGGTAAAGGAATCTCGTGCGGGAGATGCCGACGGCCGGTACCGTCGTCCCGGAAGGGTCTTCCGATCACTGATCGACACACACGACGCACGATGCGGGCACGGTATTCTTGCCGTTTTTTCGGGATACACAACATCCAGCATCAACGCTGGATCGCGCCGCGATGATCCATCGCCAGGAAAATTTTTGTTTTGGCTGTCGCAGCACGAGCACAGCCAGGACAAGGGCCGGAATCTGATGGCATGGCCATGCAGCCACCACGCGGCTCTATTTGGACGCTAGGTAGCGCTGTCGCTCCGCCTCGTCCTCGCTGCGTCGACGCTCGGATATGCGGGCAGCTGCCGGCGTGTCGTCACGCCATTGGCCAGAGTCTTTCCATAACATGAAAATATTTCGTCGCAGCTGCTGCTGCGGCGAGGGAATTCTGTGACAGCTGTCGCTTTATTTCACGGGAGCCCAAGAAAGGGTCACGGAGTTGACCCGTGGTTCTCGGGAGGATCGGCAGGCCGCGCAAGGACGTGCGCGAGTTGGGCGCTTTCACGGATGTGTCTCAGGGAGGAGACAGCGCGCAACGCAGGCTCAAGGAAGAGCTGGCCTGCCGGCCTTCGTTCTTACGGTACCGCGGATCCGCAGGCGTTGCGTCGTCGCATTGTGGGAAGACCGGGGAAGCACTTCCCTGTCCCTCCCCGGCCGCCATCCCGAGCGAACTGACTTCCCTCGAGATCGCCTGCGGGCTCAGGGGACCCGCAGGCGTCACAAGCCGTCCATTGCTTGTGCGGGGCAGATGCTAGGTGGGCCGATGCTGGTTGTGACGCGAATAACTGGGTGTTTCGCGTAGAAATTGCGAACCTGTTAATGGACGCATGCCGGAATGCGCACCGCGCCTGCACAAAATAAATCAGCTAATGAAATAGCGCTTTGCAGGATGCGAATGCCTGCAGCGGGAGATCGTCGTCTCGCGCATCTCCCTATCGAGGCACCATCGCGCTAATGCGAATGCGATGGCCCTGACGCCACACTCGATCGGACGCGACGCGTCTGCAGCGCGGTGACATTCTTGAGCTCGACATGCGCCAGCTCCGCTTTGCGACTCCACACCAGGTCCTGGATTTCCTGGGCTGGTTTGTACTCGGCAACGGTTTGCATGAGTAGCTGCCGGGCGCGATCGCAATCGAAGCGATTCAACGCCACGGACAGCTCATCGAGTACCTGCTGCACCTGCATCCATGGCAGCGAATGCTCGATGGCCCGCATGATCATGGAGTGCTCGGTGCCGGTCACGTTGGTGCCGATGAGCAGTTCCTCGAACAGCTTTTCAGCCGGCCGCAGGCCGGTGAACACGATTTCGACGTCGCCGTCGGGATTGTCTTCGTCGCGCACCGACAGCCCCATCAGACTGATCATGCGCCGCGCCAGATCGGCGATCCGCACCGGCTTGCCCATGTCGAGCACGAACACATCGCCGCCCTTCGCCATCGAGCCCGCTTGCAGCACCAGCTGCGCGGCTTCGGGGATGGTCATGAAGTAACGGATGACATCCTTGTGAGTGACGGTGACCGGACCGCCGCGCTTGATCTGCTCACGGAACAGCGGCACGACCGAGCCGGACGACTCCAGCACATTGCCGAAGCGGACCATGCAGAAGCGGGTGTGCGAGCCGCGGTCGTGCAGACCTTGCAACACGATCTCCGCGAAGCGCTTGGTGGCACCCATCACATTGGTCGGATTGACGGCCTTGTCGGTCGAGATCAGCACGAAGGTCTCGACACGGCATTCCAGCGCAGCCTCGGCAGCGTGCCAGGTGCTGAAAATGTTGTTGTAGATGCCCTCCACCACGTTCTGCTCGACGATGGGGACGTGCTTGTAGGCAGCAGCGTGATAGATGGTTTGTACGCCGTAGGCCTGCAGGATTTCGCGGACGCGGGTCTTATGGTGGGCGTCGCCGAGCAGGGCAACGATGTCGACGGGGAGTTGTTCGGTGGCTGCAAGAAGCCTCAATTCGCGTTCGATACTGTAGAGCGCCAGCTCGGACATTTCGAACAGCAGCAGCTGTGCGGGTTTCAGGCGCAGGATCTGGCGACACAGCTCCGAGCCGATGGAGCCACCCGCGCCAGTCACCATCACGACCTTCCCTTGTATGCACGCATCGAGCAGGCGGGTGTTCGGAGGAACCGGGTCACGACCCAGCAGGTCGCCAGCGTCGACATCGCGCACGTCTTCGACACGTGCGTGACCGGCAAGGATGTCACCGTAGTCCGGGACGGTCTGGACGAGCAGCGAGAGCGGTTCGATGGCTTTCAGAATCTCCTGCCGCCGCCTGCGGGTCTGCGATGGCAAGGCGAGTAGCACCGCGGCCACTCCTTCATCTCGCACCAGATCAGGCAACGTGCGTAGCGGGAATACCTCCAGCCCGTTGATCGTACTGCCGTGCAGCGACTCGTTGTCGTCGATGAAGGCGATCGGGTGATAGCGTCCGCTGCGGTTCAAGCCGGTTGCCAATTGCACTCCTGCGGCGCCGGCGCCGTAGATCGCCACTCGTTGTGTGCCGTTCGACCAGCGGAAATTCAATAGGCCCCTGACGATAAAGCGGGTGCCTCCCACGTAGATGAGGGCGAACGCCCAATAGATGGGTAAAGCTCCGGCCGGAATAAGCCGCTGAGGCCAAACCAGAGCGATGACAGACAGCAAAACCACCGAAGCGCTGACACCTGCAGCGACCGTGAGCACCGCTCGGGGCCCCAGATACCGCACGACCGCACGGTACAATCCCATGCGGATGAATACCGGAATGGTCGTCAACAAGACGGCAACGTAGATGAGCTCGCTGCCCACCGGATACGTGATCGAACCCAGCCGCAGCGTGATGGCCAACCACAGCACCAGCGGAATTCCGACCGCATCGGCAGCCAACATGAGCAGGCGCTTCTGGGAGCGCGGCAGTTGGGCAAGGCCTTTTGCGAATCGCTCGATCCACTTCGGCATGGACTCCGTCACGCACGACTCCTTGAGTTGAGGCCGCCTGGTTGCTTCTTATCAAGACGAAAGAAGTTGCCAATCGCCAGTTCTTTACAAGTTCCCTGATCTTGTAAGCGGCCCTTCTAGAAACTGAACCGAACCTTTTGAACTGAAAAGAATTCTCTCAAAAATGCGGGGAGAATGCACTGACTCTGTTTGGCGACAACGCAAAAAATGGGACCTATTCGAAGCTGCAGTCAGCGCGTCGCATCACGCATTACACGGCGAACCGCGCCCACCGTGCGCTCCATGTGCTCGGCACCCAAGGTCGGATGCACCAGGAACATCAGGCTTGTCTCACCAAGTTCGCGGGCGACCGGGAGGCGCTCGTCCGGACGATGTCCCAGCAGGTCAAACGCCTTCTCCAAATAAATTTCCGAGCATGAACCAGAAAAGCACGGCACGCCCGCTGCGGCAACTTCCATCATGATCCGGTCACGGCTCCAGCCTGCCTTGAGCGCCTGCGGCTCGACGAAAGCATAGAACTTGTAGTTCGCGTGGCGGACATGCGACGGCGGTCGTGGAATCCGTAGCGCCGAGATCGATTGCAAACCCTGCCGCAGCAAGGCCGCATTCTCGCCACGGCGCGCGCTCCAGTCCGGCAGTTTGCGCAGTTGTAGGCGTCCGATGGCCGCCTGGATCTCAGTCATCCGCCAGTTGGTGCCGAAGGACTCATGCAGCCAGCGAAAGCCAGGTGGATGCTGCTTGTGATAGACAGCCTCGTAGCTCTTGCCGTGGTCTTTGAACGACCATGCGCGCGACCACACGTCAGCGTCGTTGACGGTCAGCATGCCGCCCTCGCCGCCCGTCGTAATGATCTTGTCCTGGCAGAACGAAAATGCGCCTGCATGGGCCAGCCCCCCAACGGGCTTTCCCCGGTACGTCGCCCCGCTCGCCTGGGCACAGTCCTCGATGACTATCAGATTGCGCGAGCGAGCGAGATCCATGATCGCGTCCATCTCGCATGGCCATCCGGCCAAATGGACTGGAATGATGGCGCGCGTCTTAGGCGTCAGGGCTTTCTCGATCGTTGCAGCCGTGATGTTCTGGCTATCGCGGTCGACATCGGCAAAAACCGGCTTGGCGCCACGCATGACCGCGCTGCTGGCCGTAGCGATGAAGGTTCGCGGCGTCGTGACCACCTCATCGCCAGGACCAACACCGTACGCAGCCAGCGCCAGTTCCAAAGCCATCGTGCCATTGGCCAGGGCCACTGCGTGACGGCTTCCAGCAGCCGCTGCATGTTCACGCTCGAACTCGCGGCATTCGGTGCCTGTCCAGTAATTCACCTTACCGGATGCAAGCACGGCACGGGTGGCCTCGATCTCATCGGCATCGTAGTGTGGCCAGGACGGAAACGGCTCACGCATCGCAGTCTCATGCGAAGACAAAGCAGCAGGTGTTTTCAATCGTCCGTCCTCGACCGGATAACCTCAGAACGCACGCGCGCCGGAATGCCATAGACCGTCACCGCATCCGGCACATCCTGCAGCACAACCGCCCCCGCTCCCACCATGACGTCCCGCCCTATCGAAACACCTTGCAGCACAGCAGAGCCAATACCGACCCAACTACGATCACCGACCGTAACATCCCCGGCAAGATTCGCTCCTGGAGCGATGTGCACCCCGTCACCGAGCTGACAATCATGATCCACGGTTGCTCCAGTATTCACGATGCAGCCGGAGCCTATGGTAGTGCCCGCATTGATCGCAGCCTGCGCGAAAACCACGGTGCCAACACCCACCGCGGCCAAGCGGCTGACAATCGCGCCAGGATGAATGATCACTGGGAGCTCGAACTTCAGACCCAGAACAATTTCCAAGACCTCAAGGCGCCGACGAGCATCGCCGATCGCAATTGCCGCTGCCGACCACTCGCCACGCAGCGCCATTAGATCGGCAAGACGCCCGATAACCGGCACACCTGCAACTTGCTTCAAGTGCTCGCTTCGATCATCGACAAATCCGATGCGTGACCAGCGAGCCATTTCCATCACCGCGTCAGCGACGACTTTTCCGTGGCCACCGGCCCCGACAACCAAGAGCGAGTCAGCCATACCTGCTCCCGGTAAAGCGTTCCATCGTTGCATGTCCCTGCTGCGAAACCCCTTCGCGGCGAAGCACCCGCACGACAGTCAGCCACAATATTTTCATGTCCAGCCAGAAGCTCCGGTTGTCCACATACCAGACATCGTACTCGAACTTCTGCTCCCAGCTGATGGCATTGCGTCCGTTTACCTGCGCCCAACCGGTCAACCCGGGCCTGACCTCATGCCGCCGCGCCTGACGCGCGCTGTACAAGGGAAGATATTCCATGAGCAGCGGGCGCGGCCCGACAAACGACATGTCACCCTTCAGAACATTCCAGATCTCGGGGAGCTCATCCAGACTCGTGGAGCGTAGAAAACGGCCGAATGACGTCAGACGCGCCTCGTCCGAAAGCAACTCGCCGCGATCATCACGACGATTGGTCATGGTACGGAACTTGACGATCTCGAACGGCTTGCCTTCCAAGCCGGGACGCCGCTGCCTGAACAGCACCGGCGAACCGATGCACCAACGCACCAGACAGATCAAAAGAAGAAGCGGCAGCCACAAGATCGTCAGCAGCACGAGCGCAAGCACAAGATCGAGGAACCGCTTCAATTGGATCTTCCACATGCTGGCCGGTCAACTGACTGCATCTCAATCTCCGAAGAGTGTCCGAACATCAGGTCCGCCAATCGCTGGCTGACCTTATGCGCGTCAAATCGCTCTTCGGCCATTCGGCGGCTCGCTTGACCCATGGGCGCAATCAATTGCGGTTGCTCGATAAAGATCCGCATCTTTTCTGCCAGCGCATCGGGGTTGCGAACCGGCACCAGAAAGCCGTTCACGCCATCGACCACGGTCTCGCGACAACCGGGAACGTCGGTGGTGATCACCGCCCGCCCGGCAGCCATTGCCTCCTGAGTACTCACCGGCACGCCCTCTCGATACGAAGGCAACACGAAAACACTGGTCTGCGTCAGCCAGGGATGAACCGGCACATGACCATGCCACTCCAGAACACCCTGATCGACCCAAAGCTGTACATCGGCGCGGGTGATGCTGCCAGGATTCCGATCGACTCCTCCGAGCAGAACAAACCGTACCTCAGGATGGTCCCGCTTGATCAGGCGCGCCGCCTGCGCATACTGCTCGATACCTTTCTCACGCAGCAACCGAGCCACCAAAAGAAACGTCACCGGGCTCAGAACTGGAGGCGTCGCCTGCCACTGCGACAAGTCCACGCCGATCCCTCCAAGCAGAAAGCCCTTGCTCGCAGGCAGCAGTCCGGCATCGACCAGCTCCGCCTGATCGTCAGAATTCAAGAAGACAACCCGATCGGCACACGACAGTCCCATCCTATATAGGGCCATGACCAGGCGTTTGAGCAAGCGTCGCCCAAACGAAAGCTCGCGTGCACCGTCGGTGAAAACAAAACCCAATCCCTCCACCATAGCGAAACGGCGGGGGACTCCGGCCCAGCGGGCAGCAAGCGAACCGAAAATTACAGGCTTGATGAAGTATCCGAGCGTGATATCAGGCCGAAGATCTCGCAGCAATCGAGCCAGCCGCCAGGTATTCCAGGCGTCACGAAGCGGATTCATGCCGGTGCGACTCATGGCGTAGTCCACCGGGATGGCACCCAATGCGCTCACGGCAGCACGGGTGTCCTCGTCGAAATTGGGCGCCAACGCCAGAACGCGGACACCCCTATCGCGTATTGCGCGAATCAAGGGAGCACGAAAGCAACGCAGCGATGGCGCGTGAGACGTAATCAGAGCAAGGGTCGGCATGCGGTTGATGTTGGACTTCAGCTCACTACCCGATCTGGCGGCTATTTCGATCTTGAACAGGATTCTGTTCCTCAGGGTGCGGCTCGATTCCCGCCGCTGCATCCCATACTTCCTTGTACCTGGCCACCATTCGCTCGGCACCGAAATTCTCCTCAACCCGCAGCCTGGCGCGGTATTGACGCAGAGCATGCGCGTCCTCCGGCTCGCCCAAGGCATCAAGAACTTCCACGGCAATCTCCTCGATATTCCCTGGTGACGCAACCCAGCCCGTATCGCCCACGATCTCCGCGGAGTCGCCGACATTCGTCACCACACAGGGCGTGCCGCAGGCCATCGCCTCCACCACAACATTGGGGAAGGCTTCGCCAACACTGGTCAGCAGGAATATGTCCATGGCAGCCATGAGATCAGGCACATCATCGCGCGGCCCGAGCGCTCTGATCCTTGGCACGAGAGTCGACGTTCCAGTCTGCACAAGCAACTCATCGAGATAGGGGTTCCCAACTTCAAGATTCGACCCCGCCAGCAACAAGTGGACGTCGTCGTGTCGTGCAGCGACTTGTGCAAAGACCCTCAACAAAGTCGCGTGATCTTTTAGTGGATCGGATCGCCCCACGTGGCCAACTACCTTGCTTGCTTGAGGGAGACCCAACGCCTGACGGATCAAACCACGACGCTCTTGGTTCACTGGTGCAAAGCTGGTGAGATCCAGACCGTTAGGTATCACTACGAACTTGTCGGCATAGCCCAGTGCCCGATGGAGACGCTCTGCACGAACACTGCAGGACACGATGCGCGACGGCAACCATCCAGATAACCGCGCATTTACCTGCGCCACTCGAAGGGTAAGTCGTTTGTTCTGAGCTGGACTCAAGTTACTGTGACGTATACCCCAGCAAACAGGAGTTCCTGCCAGGCACGCAGCCAACCCCCCGAGCAGATCTGCGTGATACATCCAGGTTTGCACGACCGCTGGTTGCATCTCCTTCAGCCAACGCGACAACCGCCAGATGGTAACCGGTGATGGAATGCTCCCACGGCGCAGCCCCAAGCACCGCACCCTCACACCCAGAGCCCGCAGGCGCTCACCGAAAATGCCTTCATCCATCAGGCTGATGACCGAATGCCGGGAAGGGTCCGGCTGCGATCGGATGAGACGATAGAGTACGTTCTCCGCCCCACCTCGGGACAGGCCGGTAATGACATGGGCAATCCGCAGATTCTGCGTAGACATCATGGTATGGCCAAGAACAATCCTTGCCGGCTTGTCAGGTCGCAAATCCCAGCCATGGTTGATTCAGCCTCAGCAGATACGACAGACAGACATAGAAGAGTATCGCGGTGAGAAAGGCCGCACGCCGCCAACTGGTCAGCAGCAGACCGGCCAACAATACAAAGATCACCGAGCTCTCGAAAATTCGAGCGGTCACCTCCACCAGGAAATAGGTAGCGAGATACAGCACCAAGGCGCTCACTGGAAAGGCATTCCTTTGCATGAAAGTCTTGCCCTGAAGCACGAACAACGCCAGAACGAAAAGCCAGAAAACGAACCCGAGTCCGCTGGCTGCGCCACCGTCGAATGCGTACGACTCGCCCTGACGCGCCCCGACCATTTGAGCCAGCCAGCCCATACCGAGACCTACGACGATGCCCGCCGACACGAAAGCCAGCATCTGGATGTCTGCGGCGAAACGCATTCGTTGGACTATCTTTGTCATCATCAGCAGACCGATGACAAACACAAACGATGCATGGATAAACGCCGCCATTAGCAGCAGCATCCAGCGCAATGAGACCGATCTGATGTTCCAGCCGAGAAGGAATACTGCTATTGCCACCCCTTGCCGCAGGTGCACGATGTGATTCTTGATGACCTGCGGTACAAGCAGAAAAAACAGCAACCACACAAACTGTCGTGGGTCCTTGCGCAAGACGAAGCGAGCGACGACCGTCGCAGACAGAAAGATCAACGACCGTACTACCGTCTCTGGCGACAAGAACGATGACAGCCCGATATTGATCAATAGGAACAACGGCTCATTCGCAAGTACCGATATCGGACCGCCGCTGAAATTCCTGACGAGGATGCCCAAACTATCCGAGGCGTAGGTGAGATAGTTGTCCCTATCAAGGAATACATCGACAGGCAATGCAGCCAACGCTGCCCCATACATCAAGGCCAAAAGCCAAACGACTGCGCCATACGCGCAGCTGGCAGTATGGGCATCCATACCAGGCGTATGCCAGGCAACCACTTGGTCCGGGATCGTGTTTGTGCGGGACTCGCTCATTGTCCGTGCCGCATTGAATCTGCATTCAATATGCGCAGATACCCTTCCACTGCATTATCCACGCTGAAGAATGCACTTCGTTGTTCTGCATTGTTCTGCGACGGCCGGTCGAACTGGGCAAGCGTGGCGCTAGCCAGTGCATCGATATCGCCAACGGGGACCAGGGGCCCCCACTTGCCACCTTCCAGGATCTCCCTTGGACCGCTGGGACAGTCGGTACTGACGACGCGCGCACCGCAAGCCATTGCCTGAATCAGTACGTTCGGCAGCCCCTCCCAGGCCGACGACAGCACGAACACTGACGCCTGTCGCATCCAGGCAAACGGGTTCTCGGAAAAACCAGGCATTTGCACACTCTCTTCGAGACCCAATCGATGGACAAGGCATTGAAGCGATTCGCGCAATTCACCTTCTCCGAGAATCACCAAACGGCACTCGCGTTGCATCCGGACCCTGGCGAACGCCCGAATGAGAGTTTGAAAATCCTTCTGTGGAGTCAGCCGCCCCACCGCCAGCACCAATGGCGGCTGGTCGGGGCCAATCCAAGGATGATCCACGGGTGCATTGGCTCGCACCAGCATAGCCGGTGTAACGACAGGATTATAAATGACATCAATCCGGCTTCTGGGAAGGCTGATGGCCCGTGCCAGATCGTCGGCAACGCCTCCCGATACAGTCGTGACGGCGTCAGCCTTCGGATAACTCCATCTCATCAGGGGCAATATGCAGCGTGTTCGCAGTGATCCGGCTTGAATCGACAAGCGCGAGACATCATTGCGCTCGCTGACTACCAAGCGGGTGCTCGTTCGTGCCAGTAGTCGCGCCATCACTGCAATTACATTCGCATGATTGAGCGCCGACAGCATCGCATGCGGCCGCTCACGACGCAGGTAACGCACTAAGCCAGGCAGACTCGTAGCGACACCTCGTGCCGCCAAATCGACGACTCGCACGTCGGCAGCGACCTCCCCCAGATACGGACCTTCCGCAGAAGCCAGCACCAGATCTACACGCAGATCCCGAGCCGCGAAGCCGTTGGCCAGCATAACCATGGCTCGCTCCGCGCCTCCCCCGCCTAGAGAAGGAAGGTATAGCGCAATACCCCGCGATCTACTGCTCTCGCTGCGCGCGGCCATGGTCATGGCCGAAGGGATTCTGACGAGGAGTCCAGCCAAGCCTGAAACATTAATACGTTCCAGAGCATTGCTTGCCAGTCCCTCGCACCCGACACATGCTCCTGCCACTTGGCCACGATCAACGACGGTTCGAGATAGCCTTCCCGACGCAACCGGCCAGAATCAAGAAGGGCCTCTGCCCACTCACGCAGCGGTCCACGCAGCCATTGAGCCACTGGCACGCCGAATCCCTTCTTCGGCCGATCGATCAGGCTTGCCGGTACGTATCGATAGAGCACCTGTCGCAGTAGCCATTTCGCTTGACCATCTCGCCATTTGAACCGTTGCGGAAGAGACAGGGCAAACTCCACTACACGGTGGTCGAGCATTGGGACACGCGTCTCGAGACTCGCCGCCATCGCCGCACGATCAACCTTAGTCAGGATGACATCCGGCAAGTATGCATGGAGATCGAGCAATCCCAGCCAACCAGGAAATCGATCCCCCTCTCCGGGCCAATCAGAACAATCGTAAGGCCCGGGGACCACCGACGCACCAAGCACGACCGGCTCATTCCAGCGAGTCATCATTCCCCGATAGCCGCCATCAATACTTCCACTGTGCATCAACTCGGCAAGCTTCATGGCCCGATCAGTAGTTCTGCCACCAGGCCCCAACTGCAAGCCCAGCGCTGCTGTCATCCGCTCTGCTCCCCACATCGCAAAATGCGGCGCACTGCGCAACCCGAACGCCACTGACCCGCGCACAAAGCCGGGCAGCTGGCGTAGAAGTCGCCTCAAATTCGCGGCACGTTGGTAGCGGCCATAACCAAGAAACAGCTCATCGCCACCATCCCCAGAAAGACTCACCGTGACATGACGGCGCGCCAGCACGCTAACCAGACATGTTGGGATCTGCGAACTGTCTGCGAATGGTTCGTCGTAGATAAGCGGGAGCTTCGGAATGACGTCCAGCGCATCCGATGGACGTACATATAGCTCTGTATGTTCGGTACAGAGATGTTGTGCGACCTGCCTAGCGTAGGTCGCCTCGTCAAATCCCTGCTCCTCGAAACCGATCGTAAAGGTCTTGACGGGACGCGAGCTGTGCGCTTGCATCGACGCGACGACAACCGATGAGTCGATGCCACCGGACAGGAACGCACCCAACGGCACGTCAGCAATCATTTGCTGGGATATCGCATCGCCAAATAGACGCTCCAGCTCGTTGATGGCATCTTCATCGCTACCGCAAAAGGGATTCCGTTGCCCTTGCACAGCAGCTTCCGTTACGGACCAATACGGCCTTGGCGCGGGCAATTCCCCAGCGGCGATATCATCTCCACGAATACGCAACGACGTTCCGGGCAGCAGCTTGCGAATTCCTTGATAAATGGAACGCGCCCCAGGGACCGCGCCGTAACGCATAAACAGCTGAAGAGCATCCCGATCCACTTCGGCGGAAAATCCCGGTATCTGGCGGATTGCCTTGAGCTCCGAACCAAACACCAGCCGCCCTTCGACAAAGCCATAGTAGAGCGGCTTTTCCCCAAGACGATCTCGGAACAGCCACAACTCCCGCTCGGAGCGATCCCACAGGGCAATGGCGAACATACCTACGCAGCGGCGAATCGCTTGCTCCACCCCCCACGCATCGACGACCGCCAATAGCGTCTCTGAATCCGAGTGTCCTCTCCAGAGTGGAGCGCAACCTGCCTTCTCGAGATCCCGACGCAGGTCGAGATGGTTGTAGATTTCACCATTGAAGGCCAACACGAAACGCTTGCTGGACGAAAGCATCGGCTGATGCCCCTGCGGACTGAGATCGACGATTGCAAGTCGACGATGGCCAAAAGCCACCCCCGCATCAGCATCAGACCATTGGCCTGAGTCATCGGGCCCGCGATGGGAGAGCGCCGCAGTCATCCGCGGCATGGCATCTCTCAATACTTCGAAATCTCGCAGCGCCCAGCCGCCGGTCAATCCGCACATGTCATGCCATCTCGATAGAGCAAGGGCCGCACCGCGTCAGGTGATTCTCAACAAGAAATGCCACTTTACAGTCATCTCGTGCGGCACGTGGTCGAGCAATAGCTCAGCCCACCCTCTTACTTCGCACGTCATTCACATACTTCGCGAAAGCAGCTGGGTAAACGGCTATCAGAAACGGCAACACTCGACGCGGCAATCTTCTCGCAGTATCGAAAAAGGATAGATTCAAGTGCAGCCCTAACCTTAAGAGCTGCCCCAAGGATCCAATCAAAAATGCCTTGTCATGCCACAGGTACTCAACATTGTTCGTCATCTCGTCAAGTAAATGTTCATACCTAGCATCAACATACCTGATCAGACCCAGATTCGTGCCTGACGACAGATTGAAGGAGTCGTAAATACGAACGACCTCATTCGTATAGACATAGTTGTATCGTTGAGCAATCCGTCGCCAAACCCAGCCGTTCGTATACCCCGGCTTCATGCCTCTGAAATACTCATCGAGGATACTCGTTCGAGTGCAGTGCAGCATCTCCCCACGCACTTTATCTAGATGGCGTACTGCCAACTCATTGGAGTAGTACGCATTGGATTTTAGTTGTGTGCCAATGAACGAACCGTCCGGACGCTGGCAGCGCCCGCATGCGCCGGCAAAATCTTGTCTATCCTCATACAAATCCATGTGACGGCTGTAGATGTTCAACGCGTCCTTGGTTAGCATGTCGTCCTGATCGAGAATAATTCCATACGCGCCTTCGGCTATCGATGTTCCAGCAGTGATCGAGCGTGATCCGTAGTAGTTTTTGTCCAGATAGACGGTTTTCACTACGAATGGCGACTCTCCTTTCAGGGCCTCCATCACGCCCCTGGTTGCACCATCATCATCGGAAAAATCGTCGATAATGACCCATTCAAACTGATGACCGCCCGCTTGCCGAAACAAGCTTTCATATGCTCGCGGCAAGAATACCGCACCACGATACGCCGGAGTAATGATCGAGAACTTCATTGCAATGATTGGTTATCAATTCGAGATCACGATTGATCGCGCCGGAACGATCCAGCGCGATCATCGATTGGCATAGCGTAAATGCGGCACCCGCATGCGCACTGATTTGCAGCCAGCATACACATGCCAAATGATGCGCGAGCACCTTGGAAAATGCGCAAGGCGTTCCACCATGCGCTGGCGAGCATCGGAATAACGCTTCAAAGCCGCGTCAATCCTTGCCCAGCGCGCAAACTCCGAATAGTCACCCGCCGCCAAGGCGGATATAGCCTTGGCCTGTCGGTAGCGTATGCGGCCGTACCCAACAACAGACTCACTTACACCCAACTCAATGGCACGCTGAAAAGCACGATCATATGCGGCCACAATTACAGACTTGAACTCCGTCACTTTGGTAACTCCACCGGGGTGACTTCGATGTCCGCCCAAAACATCATTGATGATCGCTATTCTCTTTCCAATGGAATGTTCAATATGTAGATAGTAGTCCACCACAGGCTCATCACTGCTTTGCGTGACGATCACTGATCGCCTGTACATCTTGCTGCTGTGGGTGAAGAAACACCCTTCGCGAAGTAGATCCTCGGTGCGCGCAAACGTGACTGCTCCTTGGTCCGCCGCATTCGTATCGACTCGCACGACGCCCACCCCATCTTCCACATCTCCCATCAGATGCACGACGAACGCAACGTCGGCGTTGGCGTTGGCGTCAAGCACATCAGCCTGACGCTGTAGCTTTCCGGGCAGCATCACGTCATCGCCATCGACATGGGCGATATATGCGCCTCTGGTTCGACTTACCACATCAAAATAGTTATCTGATGGACCGACGTTCCCTTCCCTGAATACTGGCACAACGACACCAGCATATCTCTCGGCATAGTGTGCAAGTACCTCGCGAGTGACACCGTCGGTCGACGCATCGTCTCCGACCACAACCTCGAATGGGAACGTCGTCTTCTGAGTGACAATCGACTCCAAGCATTCAGCCAACCACTTCCCGTGATTGTACGTGATGACAGTGACACTCACCTTCGGGATCGGCGCATCTGCGTTTTGCATTGCCATTTCATTCACCACATGCGCAACCGTTCCAGGATGATCCGCTTCAAGCTCCCCGCCTGGAAACAGGCCAGCATCCACAGCACAGTGGTCGCGGCCATCAGTTCAAGCACCAATATGATTCGTGTCTTGGCCCACGTTACTAGTGCCGTTCCAACAATCGCTCCGGCGAGAGCCAGAAGTGTCGGACGGAAGATATCGCCAAATAGCCAATGGAGATGCAATCGCGGTGCGAAACGCCGATGCACCAGCGGTGTCCACAGCAGCAGGTACGCCAGATTCGACAGAAACCAAGCCCAACCCGCCCCAATTGCACCGTGGTACGAAGCGGCCCATATCACCGACGGAATTAGGACCACAACGAACAACGCGTTGCCAACGAGATGAAGACGCAAATCTCCCTTGGCATATTGCAGGTAGTAAGGGAAAGCGCTGACCGACAAGACACCATAGCCTGCAGCGTAAAGCGTGAGAATGGGAGCTGCTTTCTCCGCCAGAGCATCATCGCCTGTCCATGCCCATAGCACCTGCCTGGAAAACAAGGCCAGCACTAATGCAATCGGCATCGAGATCACCGTCACCAACTGCGTACACAGCCGATAGACATCGATCAACTGCTTGTGCTGCCCCTCGGTCTGCAGACGGGTCATACGCGGCATGATGGCGCCACTGACTGGACCACTCATGATGACAATGCCGCTAGCCACCAATACAGCCACGGTGAAGTATCCGTAGTCACTCAGTGGCAAGAGCCTGGACAGCACGAGCTTGTCAGTCTGAGTTACCAGCACCCACACCGAAGACGTAAAGGCAATGGACAGAGAGAACATCAGAACCGGTTTGAGCGGCGCCCACTCCCATCGAATGCGCTGCCCCGACGGAATCGCCGGCAGCAATCGATAGGTCATCCACATCAGGCCAGCGATCTCCACCACAGCAACCGCCAGCTGAAAGCCAAAAAAAGAGACAGGAGAAGCACTGACGAAGATCAATACCGGTATGATCAACACAAAGCGCAGTGTCGCCACAGCACTGTTGAAGCCGCTCAACCAAACAAGCCGTTCCGCACCAGTTATAGCGCCGCGGTATAACCCGCACATCCAACGTAACGCGACGATAACAGCCATCAATCTTAGGGAGATGCCAATCTCCGCAATCGGAAGCTGGTCGACCTTGAGCCAACGGTTGGCCACCCAGCCCGCCCCCATGAATAAAGATAGTCCGCCGCACAATGCCACGGCAAGAAACACTCCCTCCAGGGCGCGTACCAGACGACGATAGCCCATCACATCCAGAGCGCCACCATGAAACCGCGCCGTTTCGCGCGCCATGGTGGGCGTCAGCCCCATGTCCAGCAGATTGAACCACGCTTGCAGCATGGCAAAGAAACCCACCAAACCATATGCCTCGGCACCCATGTACCTGATGTACAGGGGCACCAAGACAATGCCGGCTGTCGTCACATACAACTGCCCGGCGTAGTTGGCGATGAGATTGCGCCTGAGAGACACAACGACTAGACGGAGAGCTTGCCCAGCACTTGAGTCGGGACGAAATACATGACCGTTTCGAAGACGCCTTCCGTGTAGTGGCGAAGGTAGATGTCGTAGTCGGGTCGGATGCCCAATACCTTGCGGGGTATCTTATAGACATCATCCTTTCTGTGATAAACACAAATTGCCATCTTCGGATGATGCTTTTCTATCGCTTCTCGACACCCGTCAATTGCCGCGAGTTCTGCACCCTCTATGTCCATCTTTATGAAGGTCGGCACATCCTTCAAGACATCGTCAAGAGCCTCCACGTGAACCGTACCTTCGCCATTTTCGCTAATACCCGAAGCTGAGCCATCCAATCTGAATCGCACGTCGCCTTGCCGATTCGAAAGACCAAAGCTGTAGTGGGTCACATCCCTATGCTGCTTCAACCTGGCACAACTTACTTCCAGCAAGTCCGGCTGCGGCTCAAAAACATGAGCCGACCCGTAACTAGGCACCCTTCTAATGAATTCCTCCGTGGTCGAGCCATCAAACCCTCCGGCGTCGACAAACACCTCTCCATCCGAGAACTCGATGAACGGCTCAAAGTACTGCCGGTGAGGTTCGAAGACAAAGCCTCTCATATAAGAGAGATTGCTCGACACGCGGAAGTTCAGCAGATTGTAAAGCTGATTCCTCGAAGTTCCATCCTTTAACCTGTCGTAGATCCAGCTGTACTCGTCGTAGTTGCGCTCGATATCCTCCTTCGCACCATCAAGGAATTGGATTTGCTTCAGCTGCAGCCCTGAATATTTGAGAAATGCATAGTAGTCGAGGCTGTCGAACTGATACTGCCTCACACTCTTCTCGGCAATCAGCGGCTTGCCCACTACCACTACCACTACCACCAGAGCGTTCGCAGGAATCGATTCGATGGGAACGATGGGGACGGAATGGAATTCCCGCTCATTCGTAAACTCATCGATCACGCCATCTATGCCGACCAGATCGATGATGCTCCGACAAAACTCGTTACGGCCGAAAACATACCTTGGTCTGCTCCCTGACAGAAACTCCCGGCAGAATTCGATTGCGTGCAGATCCTCATAATCCGGCCTAATAAGCAGCGAACTCATACTTCTACCTCCCCCAATATCGATGGGCAATTACCGCCAACACACCCTAAGTGGTCCAATTCATCAACACTTCGAGCGCATCAACATCGAAGACCGGGATACGGCATGCACGGTGAACCGCCATCCGTTCCTTGAACGAGTTATCTATGAAAATGGCATCGGACTCCGTCACGAAGCAGGCTTTCGAATCTTCATTCCGGATGTGAATGATTTCTGAAAAGAGAGCCCGGGGTATGCAGTACTCCGCGAGGGTAGCGTCCAAGTCCTTTTCGTGTCTCGTCACAAGAATGACCTTCTTTGACTCGTTTCGGCACTGGTACAGGAACCATATCGCCGGAAGATGAACTTTCCCGTTGATGATCAAAGTATCATCAAAATCGAAGTAGACCGCCGAATAGTCATAGTCGATCTTATAGCGGGAGATCAGCGTTCGATCCATGCTGACGCTATACGCGCTGTCGAGAATCTCTACCGGATAGCCTAGGGCCGTATAGACACTTAGCAGAGGTAGGTTCCACCCCATGGCACGCGTCAAGCACATCGACCCCGCACAGCGGGTCGATATTTCAAGAAGCTTCCATTTGCCTTCCCGATCTCTCTTTATCTGGAAGAACCAGAGCCCCCTGAATGTCAAGGCGGCGTTAATGGCTTCCGCAATGTGACGAACCTCTACGGTCACGGATCTGCTTTTCGACGCAACGCTGATACCTGCCATCACCCTATCGCGTGATCGCGGCGAGATGACTCGCAACTCCCCGAGATAGTCAGTCAGGCAATCGACCGTGTACTCCTCACCCGGCAGATACTCCTGGATGACGTAACGACTCAGATCGATATCATGCGGCACATCTTCCGGAGATCGAACCAGGCGAGCGCCTTGCCCACCCTGACCATCTATCGGTTTGATGAAAGCAGGAAATTCCCGGAACTCGGGATAGATCGTTGGTGTGAAATCGCAGGCGGAAAATATCCGGTACGTCTTGGCCTTGTCCCGACAGATCTCAGCCGTTCTCGGATCCGCCACGACCACTTTCGCTCGAATTCTGTTTCTATTGGATGAAAAAAGATCGGCGACCGAATCGTGCGTTGGAAAGACTACATCGATCCGATAGCGCTCGATGACTTTATTCAACTCGTCATAGAATGCTGGATGAGTGGCGAACGGCAGCCCGCCGATGTAATTCCTGAAGATAAATGGTCCATGACGGTCGACTGACGCTGCACCAAAAACCTCGATATTCACGCAGCTCGATAAGGCCGCATGCAGCTCGACGGAATTAACCTCTCCTGCAGGGAAAATCAGTACATTAATCTTCTTCGACATAGCATTGGCCATCAATTACGTTCCACCAGGTTGATGATCCTGGCTACGGCATCGGCTGAGAGTCTTTGATCACACGGCAACGCACACAGATTCGACACCAGCTTCGCTTCATGCCCCTCCTGCGGGACTCGCTCGAGAACCTCCGTCCAATAGGTAGCGATGAAGACTCGGTGTGAAATCAACTGCTGCCTGAGCGCTCCTTCAGCCGGCAGATAGGGATACGCCATGGGTCCGTTGATCACGTCGAGATCCACTGACAGCCGATTTGTAGATCCCAACGCGTGGTGAAGCGCAGAGAAATTCCTTTTCCGCCTCGCGCGTACAGCATCGTAGTCGATGCTCCTCAAAAGTCGTGAAGTCAGTTGCGAAATCCGCTTGGGAGCAACATCTGACAGCGTGAGCTCGGCCGCCTGGTAATCACCGTAACCCGCTTCCGCGTCGAAAGACAATCGCTTGATGAGGTGAGTCGCCCGTTGACAACTGCCTTCATCAATCTGCAAAGGCTCGGGAATGGACACTGCGGTCATGAGCAGCCCACCATCGGGGACACCAAAGAACTTTCTCGGAGAATATATGGTGGCCAAGCAATTGAACGGCCCTGAATAGAATGCTTGTGAGCAATCGATGACGACCCGCTTGGGATCGTAGGTGCACAGCAGCTCGAGAACATTCCTGTCGCAGACCCCAAAATAATTGACGTACAGCAGCAGGTCGCCTTCAGCCAGATTGAGTCGGTCTTCGATGAAGAAGCGTTGGTCGATACGGTAAAAGGCCAGCTCTTTGCCCGCAGCTAGGACCGGCGACACCATGGAGTCACAGATGTAGTACGGCATCCACACACGGGTGATGGCCGGACTGTTCTGAAGCAACGCCATGAATGCGGCGCGCGCGGATTGATATCCGAGTGCGCCTGGATATTTCTCAACAAACCCCTGCGGGAGTTCCAGCTCGAAATATCCGCCAATGGCCTTATTCGATGGCAACACGAACGTCGTGCTCCATCTTGCTCATCCCTATCATGGCAAGTACGGCTTGACGATCGTTCCACATGAGCACATCGATGATCGACAGAGCTGGGTGGAATTTATCGCTGTTCTGTCTGTATGGATGCAAGTGCGGCTCGATGAATCGCAGCTCCAGTCCAGCCGCAGCGAATGCGTCAGCGTTGTACAGCGAGCTGCCACCGGGTAGGTTGTAGTAGCTCGACGCTTGCTCTCGGTGACAAATGTCGAGCACACGCTCGACACTCTTGAGCCCATCGTTAGCATATGCGACCGACGTCCACACGATGTCGGGGGTGAGATCCAAGTACTTCGCAACCATCTCGATACTGCGCTTGGCAATCTCGCCAATGTGCGTGGTCTGTGCCGACAGAACATCGGCCACCAAATCGAAAACCTGCGCAAAGTACGGTGCGCGGGAATAGGACTGCCGGATCGATTCGAGTACCCGGCGCCGCCAAGTCTCGGGTGGCTGGACTTCCACCTCACAAATGCGGCGAAACGGGCTGGCGCCCAGCAACGGAATGGTGAAATAGCGTGGCTCACCTGCCAACAGCAACCGATTGCGATTGATCCAGCCGCCTTTGATGTAATTGACGTCGTCGTAGAAGACGAACTTGTCCACCGCCGCCAGCAGCTGAAAATAGCCGGCGTACGGGAACAGATATGGCTGCATGATCGCAAGCTTCATCGCCGCGCTTCGACCCTAATGGCTTGCACTACCGTTTCGACCTGTGCCTGCTCCATGTCGGCATATAGCGGCAGACACAGTACCTGTCTGGCGACAAGCGTTGCCTGCGGCAGATTCTCCGGCGCGGCAGACGGCAGATTCCGGTACATTGGCAGCTCGCTCAGCAGCGGAAAGAAATACCGACGCGCAAAAATCCCTTGCTGTCGCAGCCGCTCGTATAGCGCATCGCGGCTGAGCGGAAACGAGGGAGCCACCAAGATCGGGAAATAGGCCGCATTGGTCCGTACTTCCGTCAAGACTGCAGGCACGTGGATCCCAGGCACATCGGCGAGCAAGTGCCGATAGAGCCGATCGGCATTACGTCGGCGCTTGAGCGCGGCATCGACATGACGCAGCTGCAGAATTCCGAAAGCGGCGTGTACCTCCGACATCTTGCCATTGAGCCCGGCCGTATCAATGGTCGATTCGTTGACGATGCCAAAATTCTTGAGCGTATCGATACGTAGCTTGGTCCGCGCATCGTGACAGATGATGGCTCCGCCTTCGAACGTATTGAACACCTTGGTCGCGTGAAAACTGAGCACGGCGAGATCGCCATGATGCAGCAGCGACTCACCCTTCAGCTGAACCGCAAACGCGTGCGCAGCATCATAGATAACACGCAGTCCTCGGCGACGCGCAATCTCACCAATCCGCTCGACGTCACATGGGTACCCATAACAATGCACTGGCATGATGGCGGAAGTTCGCTCAGTGATTGCGCCCTCGATCAACCGAGCATCGATGTTGAAGGTGTCTGGATCGATGTCCACGAATACTGGCGTGAGCCTGTTCCAGAGTATCGAATGCGCGGTGGCCGCAAACGAATATGGCGTGGTAATCACTTCGCCCGACAGGTTCAGGGTCTGCAGCGCGGTCAACAGAGCATTCGCGCCATTGTTGAACAAGGCCACGTGAGGCACGCCGAGATACTGCGCGAGCTCGCGCTCGAGCTGCTGATGCATCGGGCCGCAATTGGTCAGTATCTTGCTCTGCCAGATTTGCTCAAGATAGGGAAGAAATTCCTGCAACGGCGGCAGGCTCGGGCGCGTCACGTAGATCGGTCGCTCGTCATCGACGCTCATCGATCGAACTCCTGCACCACGCTCAACAGATAAGACCCATAGTCACTCTTGGCAAGCTGCTCAGCGCGCACGCGTACTTCTTGCACACCGATCCAGCCCTGATTGAGCGCAATCTCCTCCAGGCAGGCAATCTTGAAACCTTGACGGCGCTCGATGGTGTGCACAAACATGCTCGCCTCGAGCAAGCTCTCATGCGTGCCGGTGTCGAGCCAGGCGAAACCGCGGCCGAGTACTTCGACGCGCAGATCACCGCGCTCCAGATAGACCTGATTGATACTGGTTATCTCCAGTTCGCCGCGCGACGATGGCCGCACAGCGCGCGCGATCTCGACGACTTCCTTGTCGTAGAAGTATAGGCCGGTAACCGCGTAGGAGGACTTCGGCTGCGCGGGCTTTTCTTCGATCGACAAGGCACGCATGCGCTCGTCGATCTCGACGACACCGAAGCGCTCCGGATCCTTGACCTGATAACCGAACACCGTTGCACCGCGCTCGCGTGTCGCAGATTCTCGCAACTTCGGTGAGAACCCCTGCCCAAAGAAAATGTTGTCACCCAGCGCGAGACAGACTGGGTCGTTGCCGATGAAATCAGCACCAATGATGAACGCCTGAGCCAACCCGTCCGGCCGTGCTTGCGTCGCATACTGCAGCCGCACACCGAAACCGTTTCCATCGCCGAGCAGGCGCTTGAAGCTGGACAGATCCTCCGGGGTCGTGATGATGAGAATATCGCGGATACCTGCCAACATCAGCACCGACAGCGGATAGTAGATCATCGGCTTGTCGTACACCGGCAGCAGCTGTTTGCTCACACCCTGAGTGATCGGATGGAGTCGCGTGCCCGCACCGCCGGCGAGAATGATGCCCTTGCGACTCATGTGCCCGTCCCAATACGCTCCAGCCGATAGCTGCCATCGAGCACACGTCGCACCCAGCTCTGATTGGTCAGATACCAGTCCACGGTATCTGTCAGCCCCTGTTCGAACGTGTGCCTGGGTGTCCAACCCAACTCATCACGCAGCTTGGTCGAGTCGATAGCATAGCGGCGATCGTGGCCTGGGCGATCTTCGACGAATTTGATCTGCGATGCGCGCGGCCGACCATCATCGCGAGGGAAACGCTCGTCCAGCAACGCGCATATCGCACGGACTACTTCGATATTCTGCATTTCGGCGTTGCCACCGACATTGTAAGTCTGCCCCGCCCGACCCTTCTCCAGCACCAACTGGATCGCCTCGCAGTGATCGGCGACGAACAACCAGTCACGCACCTGCTTGCCATCGCCGTAGATAGGTAACATCTCCCCGGCCAGCGCCTTGGCAATCACCAGCGGGATGAGCTTTTCCGGAAACTGGTACGGACCGTAGTTGTTGCTGCAGTTGGTGGTCAGCACCGGCAAACCGTAGGTATGGTGGAAGGCGCGCACCAGATGATCGGAGGCGGCCTTCGATGCCGAGTAGGGTGAATTTGGTGCGTATGGGGTGTTCTCAGTAAACTGACCTGTCTCGCCCAACGAACCGTACACCTCATCCGTCGACACATGCAGGAAGCGGAACGCCCGCCTGCCCCGCTCGTCAAGCGCTTTCCAATAGTCACGCACCGTTTCGAGCAACGCCAGCGTGCCTACTACATTGGTCTGGATAAACGCCGCCGGACCATCGATGGATCGATCCACATGGCTTTCGGCGGCGAAATTCAATATTGCATCGGGCCGATGCTCGGCCAGCAGCTTCGCCATCAGCGCACGGTCGCCGATATCGCCGTGCACGAACACATGATTGGCGACACCCTTAAGCGAAACCAGGGTATCGCGGTTGCCCGCATAGGTCAGCGCGTCAAGATTGACGATCCTGACTCCGCGCCGGACCGCATCTAGCACGAAGTTGCTGCCGATGAATCCAGCTCCGCCAGTGACGATGATTGTCATGTGATCAGCGCCTGCCGGAAGACACAAAGGCCGAATTGCGCCTGAGCACGGCAAGCGCTACACCCAAAAGCACCCCCACGAAGGTCGCCGCAAGCACGATCAATGTCCGCCTTGGGGCCGCTCTGTACTTCGGCACGACGGCCGGGTCAATCACCTTGAATGCGTACTCAGTCTGCACCTGCGCCAACATCATGGACTTGACTTCGCTTTCGATCACCCTGGAAATTGCTTCGCGAAGCTCGATGAAACTAGCCTTGGCCAACTGCTCGTTCAGATACTTCAGACGTTGCTCGCTCTCCTGAATGCTGCGCTGCCGAATCTGGTCATTGGCCTTGGCCACCAGCTTGCGCGCCCAATCGGCCGCAACCTCAGCATCCGTCCATTGCACCGAGAGCTTTATCAAGCCCGTCTTGTTGTCCTCGGATATCGAACGCACGACCCTGTCGAACTTGCTCACTCCATCGCGAATATCGAGCGGCGTCTCGCCACCCGACAACGACTTGTGCATCTGCTCCGGTTCGTCGGCGAACAACACCGGCATCAGCTTCTCTTCGCGGATGAAGTCCTCAACCAATGCCTTCGATCTCAACACCGCCATTGCATGCTTGTCATCGCCTGTACCCAGGCTGATTCCCGCCAGATTCGCAAGCCCGCCAAATCGGGCTAGGGAACTCTCCATCGGGTTGTCGGAAACCGGCGCCAGCAGCACTTCGGCACGATAGATCGGCGTTGCCAGAAGCGCATACGCCACCGAAGCGACGAAGCAGACCGCCGTGATCGCGACAATTATCCATTTGTCCGCCCAGGCGGCATCCCATACCTGCCGCAGATCGATGCTGTCATCTACCGCAGGCTCCCTGATGTAAATGCGCTGCACCTCGACCTGCTCGCCCGATGGTGTGGTTCTATCGCCCTGCATGGGACCTGTCATCCGCGCTAGATCCTGCCTATCGCCGCAACCGCAACCGCCATGTTGTAGATGATGGTCGTCACCGCTGTCCAGAACGGCAATGGCCGCATGCGCTCGGTATCCAGCGGCGCCACGATCGTATCGCCAGGCCGGATATCGACATGGCCGCCACCGAACCAAGAATTGCCGGCGTTGACCACTACACTGCCGTCGGCGCGCACCACATAAACGCGTTTCGCATCGGCACGCGGTGTCAGTCCGCCGCTCATCTGAATGTAGTCACTGCGACTCAATGAAGGATCATAGAGGTGCGATGTGGCGCTTTGTACTTCACCAATCACCGTGACTTCTTGCGTGATGCGCGGCACCAGCAAACGATCGCCGTCCTTGAGGATGATGTCCTGTTCCGATCCAGGCTTCGCCCGCATCGATTCATCTAGGTTGATCACCAGACGTCCGACCGGCTTGGCATTCCGGAGCTCCGTCAGCAGCGACTGGCCAATCGCCAAAGCCTGGCCTGCATCCCTGCCGGTCTCTTGGGCCACCTGCAATGACGCCTGGGCGACATCGGACTGCATTCGACCTGCCAGTGTCTCGATCTGCTTGCGTTCGCGCTCACGCAGCTCGACACGGGTAAAGACGCTTCCCGGCAAGAAGGCCAGGTCCGTCACCCCACCGGCCCGCTGCATCACAGACTGCAGCGTCTCGCCGCGGTGAATCGCGTAGCGTCCCGGAAACTTCACTTCACCGGCGATCTCGACTTCTTCCTGCGAGGCCCACAGCGGCACCTCCTTGATCATCAAATGATCGAAAGGTTGCAGCGTAATGTTTGCCGCCGGATCTCCGAGAAGAGCGCGTCGCAAGTCAATCTTGATCAATTCGGCCTGGCGCGATTGCCCATCGACCACCGAGTATCGCGTCAACTCGGCCTCGGCACCGTACGCCGCTTCATCCAGGGTACCGCCGGCACGCAGCAGATCCGCCACCGTCATCCTAGGCTCATACGGATACTTGCCAGGAATTTTGACCTTGCCCGCAATACTGACTTCCTGTGTGGGCTGGCCCAGCCTGGACTGGAGTCGTAACTCTCGCATCAGCGGTTCGATGACCGGATCGCGACCTGATTCCATGTCGAAGACGTAGATTCGATCGCGCGGTGCAAGCTCGAGATTGGCGGAGCCGGCGGGCGCCGCGATTGCCTTGGCCAAATCTGCCGAGAACACCGTGATCCTGCGATCAGGTTGCGACTCACGACGGATCAGAATGTAGTGCTGATCTGCGTTCGGCCGCAGATCGTCGATCGTCGGAATGACATCGGTGAGGCGCATGCCGGGGCGGAACTCGAACTGGCCCGGTCTGTACACATACCCGCTGATCGAAACGGAGTCCTCCAGCACCGGCCGAATCGCGGGAATCCGCAGAGTATCGCCGCCCTGCAACTTCGCACCAGCCCCAGCCGCAGAGGACAGGTCGATATCGACCGTGACCCTCTGACGGTGATCATTGACTCGCTCAAGGGTTGCCAGAGTTTCGTCCGCCTTGGGCAAGAGTCCCCCGCCCAGCGCCACCAGTTCCTTGGCCGTCGTCTCACTCTTCAGTTCGTAGATGGCCGGTCGACGGACTTCGCCGGACACACCGACTGTTGCTCCAACGGGCGGAATGAAAATGACGTCCCCGGGCAACAGCCTGACATCGGCGCGTGTATCGCCCTTGAGCAGAAGATCATAGAGATCCAGGCGCTGGACGGTGACGCCGTTGCGCTTCAGCTCGATATTGCGTAACGAACCAATCTTCTTCACACCACCGCTGAAGAACAGCGCATTGGTGATGGTGGACAGGCCGCTCACGGTGTACGAACCGGGCGTTTCAGCATCACCCAGCACAAACACACGGATCGAGCGCAGCTCTCCTATCCCGACGCTCGCCTGCGTACCGATCATCTGCTCGCTGACGCGATTCTCGATCAAGGCGCGAACATCCTCGAAACGGCGTCCGCTTACTGCGATGGGCCCCAGATCAGGGAAATTGATCTGGCCATCCCTGCCGACCACCAGCGAATAGCGCCCCTTAGTGGTCCCGATCATTTGAATTTCCAACGTATCGCCAGGGCCAACCACGTATTCCGCCGGTACCGGTACATCGGTCGCTGGCGCGAAAGTGGAGGTCATGCCGGCAAACAAGTCGTAACCAAAGGGCTTCAGCGACTCGATACCGATGCGGCGCAGCGGCAGACGCAACACATCGACATGGAAGTCCTTCAACGCAAATTCGGCTGACAACCGCTGTCGAGCCTCCTCGACGGTAAGCCCCGCCAACGGAATCGGCCCCAGCCCGGGGATGCTCAGAATGCCCCACTTGTCGAGCTTGTAAGGATTACGGCGATGAGCCCGGTCGCGGAATTCTTCCAGCCGCTGGATCTCTTCGTCGGTACGCTGAATCTTCTTCTGATCAGACGGCGACGGCTGATTTGCATTGCCACCCTGCTGCTGCGTCTGCTGCTGGGGTGGCGTGACAGGCCGCCGGCCTGGATCTGAATCCGATTGCTGGGTAGCCCTGAACTCACGCGCCTTACGTTCCTCTTCCGTCGAACGTTCGAACTCACGCAGCTCCAATGACAGCACCACCGTATCTTCGCCCTTGAGCCGAGGCTCCTTGGGCATGCCCTGGGCATCGAACTCGGTCTCGTCGTCCTCATCCATGCTGCGACGAGGGATAACGGTCTGCGGAAACTGCAACGGTCGATCCGAGCGTATGCGCCCGGTACCTACACTCCCGGCGCCGACACCGCCGACGCCCATGGATTGCATGATCGCCTGCTGCTGGTCAGGCGTGAGATTCCTGAACATGTCGACCTGCTCGGGGGTCGGCGTCGGCGTCTGCGCTTGCGCCGTCGAAAACAGCCCCGGGCCCGAAAACAGGCACAGCACTAATACGGCCAACCAAACCAGCGGGTTGGAAAATTTGACTCTAAGCATCAGGAGTCGCTTGTTATGTAGTCCCTGCGACGAAGGCCGGGAAGTTTACACAGAGGTCTACGTCGGCGCGACTGAAAACGCGGACGAAAATTGTTCAATTTTGTCTGCAAAACCGCACGTCGAACTTACATTTACCGGGGATCTGTCGACGGTCCACCCGCCCCCGGATGGCCATCTCAGGACCGCCACCTGGCGACATGCCCAAGTAACCCGCGCAACGACGGGTCGGCCTGCGTTCCGGTCGGATTCTCCACCGCTGGTGCCACCGACTCCGCCAGCTTCTTCCCCAACTCCACCCCCCACTGATCGAAGGCGTTGATGCCCCAGATCACGCTCTGGGTAAACACCTTGTGCTCGTACAGGGCAATCAGCCGGCCCAGCGTCTTGGGCCCGAGCCGCGGGAACAGGATTAAGCTGCTGGGGCGGTTGCCGGGATGCAGCTTGTGCGGGACCAGGCGGCGAATTTCCGCCTCGGCCATCCCCTTGCCGGCCAGGTCGGCCCGGATCTGTTCTTCGGTCTGCCCGAAGGCGAAGGCTTGCGCCTGTGCGAAACAATTGGCCAAGGCCAGGTTCTGCTGTTGCTGATAGGGGCTGGAGCCGTTGACGGGCGCAAGGAAATCCAGCGCCACCCGGGCCGTGCCCTGGTGCAGCAACTGAAAGAAGGAATGCTGCGCGTTCGAGCCGGGCTCGCCCCAGAGCACCGCACCGGTGTCGTACTCGACCGGGCGGCCCTCGAGCGTGACCGCCTTGCCGTTCGACTCCATCTCCAGCTGCTGCAGATAGGCGGGAAATCGATGCAGGCGCTGGTCGTACGGCAACACCGCCAGCGAGCCCAGGTTCAGGAAATTGCGGTTCCAGATGCCGATCAGGCCCATCAGCACCGGCAGGTTGTTCTCGAAGGGCGCCGTGCGGAAGTGCTCGTCCATCTCGTAGCCGCCTTCGAGCATCAGCTCGAACTGGTCCATGCCCAGCGCCAGCGCCACCGACAGGCCGACCGCGGACCAGATCGAGTAGCGTCCGCCGACCCAGTCCCACATGGTGAAGCGGTTCTGCGGCGGGATCAGGAAGGCGTCCATGGCCTTGCTGTTGGTCGATACGGCAGCAAAATGCCGCGCCGGCGCGCCCTCGCCCAGGTGATCGACGATCCACTGGCGGGCCAGCTTGGCGTTGGTCAGCGTCTCCAGCGTGCCGAAGGTTTTCGAGCACACAACGAACAGCGTGCGCGCCGGATCGGCCCGTTCCAGCGCATCCGCCAGCTGCACCCCGTCGATGTTCGAGACGCAATGCAGCCGGATGTTGCGATTGCGCACCCGCGCCAGCGCCTCGGTCGCCATAACGATCCCGAGATCAGAGCCGCCGATACCGATGTTCACGACATCAGTGAAGGTCTTGCCGGTAGCGCCGTGGATGCGGCCGCCCTGCACGCCCTCGACGAAGTTGCGCATCTTCTCCAGGCTGGCGCGGATCTCCGGCATCACATCCTGGCCGTCGAGCAGCACCGGCCGCTCCGAGCGGTTGCGCAGCGCCGTGTGTAATACGGCACGATGCTCGGTCTCGTTGATCTTCTCGCCCGAAAACATGGCCGCGATCCGGCCAGCCAGCCCGCGCTCCTTCGCTAACTGCACCAGCAACTCGAGCGTCTCGGCGGTGACCCGCTGACGCGAGAAATCGAACAGCAGGTTCAGCTCACAGCGGGAGAATTTCTCGAATCGGGCTGGGTCCGCAGCGAACAGGTCTCGCAGATGCGCGGAGCGCGTCGCGAGAGCATGCCTTTCCAATGCTTGCCATTGCGGCGAAGTGTTGACTGGCGACATTTCAGATCACGCAGGCGAACAGGATTGAATTCACCATACGCGATCCCGGCCCGCGAGGGCAACGTTGAAGAGCGTTGGTAGATGGCGACCGCCTCGCGCCATCCTTTGACGTACTCGCTCGAAGACCGAGCGACTACGCCATGACCAGTGCGTGACTGCGGCGGTTAGCGCTTGGCGTAGTGCTGCAGGTACCAATCCACGAATTTCCGCACACCCTCCTCCACCGAGGTCGCGGGCTTGTAGCCGACGTCGCGCACCAGATCCTCGACATCGGCAAAGGTGTCCGGCACATCGCCCTGCTGCAGCGGCAGCAGGTTCTTCTGCGCCTTCTTGCCCAGGCACTGCTCCAGCACTTCGATGTAACGCATCAGCTCCACCGGTTGGTTGTTGCCGATGTTGTAGAGCCGGTACGGCGCCTTGCTGGTGCCGGGATCGGGCTCGTCACTGTTCCAGTCGGTGTTCGCTGTCGCGACCCGATCCATCGCGCGCACCACGCCTTGAGCGATGTCGTCGACGTAAGTGAAATCGCGGCGATGATTGCCGTAGTTGAACACGTCGATCGGCTTGCCTTCGAGGATGCTGCGGGTGAACAGGAACAGCGCCATGTCGGGCCGTCCCCACGGGCCATACACCGTAAAGAAGCGCAAACCGGTCACTGGCAGGTCGTACAGGTGCGCATAGGTGTGCGCCATCAACTCATTGGCCTTCTTGGTCGCAGCGTAGAACGACAGCGGATGGTCCACGTTCTGGTGCACCGAGAACGGCATGTTGGTATTGGCGCCGTACACCGAGCTGGTCGAGGCGTACACCAGGTGCTCGACACCGTTGTGCCGGCAGCCTTCCAGGATGTTGGCGAAGCCAACCACGTTGCTGTCGATGTACGCCAGCGGATTCTGGATCGAATAGCGCACGCCCGCCTGCGCGCCGAGATTGATGACGCGCTGGAATTTCTCGCGGGCGAACAATGCGGCTATGCCGCTGCGGTCGGCCAGGTCGAGCTTTACGAAGCGGAACTTCGGCTGCCGCGCGAGGATATCCAGACGCGCCTGCTTCAGCGACACGTCGTAGTAATCGTTCAGGTTGTCGAGCCCGACTACCTCGTCGCCGCGCTCCAGCAGCAGCTGCGAGGTGTGAAAGCCGATGAAGCCGGCCGCGCCGGTGACGAGAATTTTCATGTGAACCTGACGATTTGAAACTTGAAACGAGCCCGACCGGGTGCGGCGGATGGCGCGCCCCTCCGGCTCTAACCGGGCTGCCGATCAGAGCTTACGCCGTGATCCGCAGCCTGCCCAGCTAACCGCACGGAAACGGACTTCCCTGCTACAGGCGCCCGTCCACTTGGTCGGCATCGAACAGATACTTGATGTCGTAGAGCACATGCGGCTTCTTGGCGAAGCTGCGGATCGCACCGATGCCCATCTCCTTGAACTGCTTGTGGGCGACGGCGAGCACCACCGCGTCGTAAGCGCCCTTGGCCGGCTTGCGGATCGGCCGCAGGCCGTACTCGTGGGCGGCTTCGTCCGCATCCACCCAGGGATCGTAGACGTCGACCTTGGCGCCGTATTTCTTCAACTCGCGGACCACGTCGGCCACCTTGGAATTGCGCAGGTCCGGACAGTTCTCCTTGAACGCCAGCCCCATCATCAGAATGCGCGAGCCTTTGACGTGCAGGCGCTTCTTGATCATCAGCTGCGCCACCCGCTCGGCCACGTAGATGGCCATGTTGTCGTTGATGCGCCGGCCGGCCAAGATCATCTCGGGGTGATAGCCGATCTCCTGCGCCTTGTGCGTGAGGTAGTAGGGATCCACGCCGATGCAGTGCCCGCCGACCAGGCCTGGCCGGAACGGCAGGAAATTCCACTTGGTGCCGGCGGCCTCCAGCACTTCCTGGGTGTCGATGCCGAGACGGTTGAAGATCAGCGCCAGCTCGTTGATGAGCGCGATGTTCACGTCGCGCTGCGTGTTCTCGATCACCTTGGCCGCTTCAGCCACGCGGATGCTGGATGCCTTGTGCGTGCCGGCCTTGATGATGGTCGCGTACAGCGCATCGACGACCTCAGCTACTTCGGGGGTGGAGCCCGATGTGATCTTCTTGATGGTCGGCAGCCGATGCTCCTTGTCGCCTGGATTGATGCGCTCCGGGCTGTAACCGGCAAAGAAGTCCTTGTTGAACTTCAGGCCGGAAACGCGCTCCAGGATCGGCACCGCAATCTCCTCGGTGCAGCCGGGATAAACCGTCGATTCGAAAATGACGATGTCGCCTTTCTTCAGCACCTGGCCGATCAACAGGCTGGCACCTTCGATGGGCTTGAGGTCAGGACGCTTGTAGTCGTCGATGGGCGTCGGCACGGTGGCGATGAAGATCTGGCAGGTGCGCAGATCCTTGATCCGGGTCGAATAGCGCAGGTGCTTCGAGGCCCGCAGCTCCGCCGGCTCGACTTCCAGCGTGCTGTCCCGGCCGGCCTTCAGCTCGGCAACGCGCTCGGCCTTGATGTCGAAGCCGATGGTCTTGAAGTGCCTGCCGAACTCCACCGCCAACGGCAGTCCGACGTAGCCGAGTCCGATGACGCCAATCCTGCACTTGTCCAGACTGAATTGAGACATAGGAGCCGACTACCTTCGATCCTGTTGGTTGATGTGTTGTCCGCACGCGCCGCGGGTCTGTGCATGGATGTCACGCTCGCAGCCGCCGCAACTTCGACAATTGCCACGACTCACGGACGTCCGGAAAAGCGGCCGACACAGAGGTTCCCTGGGTGCGAGGCGCGCAAGAATGCCACAGAATGACGGCAAAAATAGCGAATTGGATCACCCTGAACCGGCATGATCGCGCCTACAGCAGGTAAATGACCGCGATCAGGCCAGTCGCCGTCAGGGCCACGGTGTATGGCAGCGCCATCCACAACATGCGCCCGTACGACAGGCGGATCAGCGGCGCCAGGGCCGAAGTCAGCAAAAACAGGAACGCCGCCTGGCCGTTCGGCGTGGCGATGCTCGGAATGTTGGTGCCGGTGTTGACCGCCACCGCCAGATCGTTGAACTGATCGGCGCCGATGGCGCCTTCGAGCAGGGCGGCCTTCACCTCGGTGATGTAGATCGTCGCCACGAACACATTGTCACTGATGGAGGAAAGCAGACCGTTGGCGATGTAGAACATGGCGGTCTGGGCCTTGCCGTCCAGCTTCAGGACCGCCGCGATCAACGGTTCGAACAGGTGCTGGTCGTGCAGCACCGCTACGATGGAGAAGAACACTAACAGCAGTGCCGTGAACGGCAGTGCGGCCTCGAACGCCTTGCCCAGGCGCGCTTCCTCGGTCACCCCGGTGAACGCCGTTGCCAGCACGATCACCAGCAACCCAATCAGACCGACCTCGGCGACGTGGAAACCCAATGCGATGACCAGCATCACGGCAACCACGCCTTGCGCGATCAAGACGGCACGATCGCGCGCGGTGCGGGCAGCTGCCTCAGCGCGCTCGTAGTCCTCCAACACCGTGCGCACTGCAGCCGGCAAGGCGGTGCCATAGCCGAACCAGCGGAACTTCTCGATCGCCGCACAAGTAAGCAGCCCCATGGCCAGCACCGGCAAGGAAACAGGCGCGATGCGCACGAAGAACTCGCCGAAATCCCAACCCGCATGCTTGGCGATCAGCAGGTTCTGGGGCTCGCCGACCTGCGTCATCACGCCGCCCAACGCCGTGCCGATGGCGGCGTGCATCATCAGCCCACGTAGAAAGCCGCGGAACTGATCAAGATCCGAGCGATGCAGCTCATGGACGTCGGCGTCATGCCCGAAATCGTGCTCCGCCTCTGCCGACTTGCCCGAGGCGAAGCGGTGGAACACCTGGTAGAAGCCGGCACCGACCGTGATGACGACCGCCACCACCGTCAGCGCATCGAGAAATGCCGACAGCAGCGCCGCACTCGCACAGACGATCAACGAAAGCGCCAGCTGCGAACGCACGCTCAGCAGAATCCGCGTGAACGCAAACAGCAGCAGTTCCTTGAGGAAATAAATGCCCGCCACCATGAAGATCAGCAGCAGGATCACCGGCAGCGCATTGACGGCCTCAGCGTAGATCGACGCCGGCGAGGTCAAGCCGATCAGCACCGCTTGCAGCACCAGCAAGCCGCCGGGCTGCAACGGATAGCATTTGAGTGCCATCGCCAGCGTGAAGATGAACTCCAGCAACAGCAGCCAGCCGGTCAGCGCCGGACCATGGACGCCGCCAGCGAAAAAGACCAGCGGATTGACGATCAGGAAGCCGACCAGTGTGAGCTTGTACCAGTCGGGTGAGTTGCCGAGGAAATTGCGCGCGAAGGCGTGCGTCAGGGAATACGTCATCGCGGCTTTCGGTTCTTATTGCACGCTCGTATCTGGCGCTGCTCTTACTGCACGCTCGCCGCCACCTGTGTGCCCGTGCCTGCGACAGGCACGATGATTGCGGGGTTGTTCGCCGCCGGCGCAGGCGCCGCAGCACTCTGCCCGGCTTCCATGACTCTCCAGACCGTCTTCTTGCCGCTGGCTTTGTCGACCGACGCCAGCAGACGCTCGTGCGCCGCCAGTTCGTCTTCCGAAGCGGCAATGACACGCAGCTCGCCGAGCGGCCGCACCGCAATCGCCTGCTCGACCACCACCGACATCTTCTCCTGCGGCTCTTCGCCGAGGATCAAGGTGGTCTGACCGCCGGTCATGGCGAGATAGACATCGAGCAGGATCTGCGCGTCCAGCAAAGCGCCGTGCAGCTCGCGTCGCGAATTGTCCACGCCGTAGCGCTTGCACAGCGCGTCCAGGCTGTTGCGCTGGCCCGGATGCATCTGACGCGCCATTGGCAGCGTGTCGAGGATCGGGCAGAGGTCTGCAACCTGGCGTCGCGCGCCGGACAGACGAGCGAGCTCCGCGTTCAGGAAGGCAACGTCGAAAGACGCGTTGTGGATGATCAGTTCGGCGCCGCTGATGAACTCCAGGAACTCCTCGGCGATCTCCTCGAAGCGAGGCTGCTGCGCCAGAAACTCATTGGTGATGCCGTGCACTTGCAACGCGCCGCGATCGACCTCGCGATCCGGCCGGATGTAGCGATGGAAGGTCCGCCCGGTCTTGCGCCGTTTGAAGACTTCGACGCAGCCGATTTCGATGATGCGGTGGCCTTGCTCGGGCTCCAGGCCCGTGGTTTCGGTGTCGAGAACGATCTGGCGCATCGGGCGTCAGGCCGTCACCGATTCTTTCAGCGCACGAACGATGCGCACCTGCTGCTCTTCGGTCAGGTAGGGATGCATCGGCAGGCTGATCACGCGCCGCGCTGCCGCCTCCGCCACCGGGAAGCTTCCCTCGCCCTGCCCGAGCCCCGCGAACACCGGCTGCAGATGCAGCGGCACCGGATAATGGACTGCAGTGGGAATGCCGCGCGCTTTCATGCCCTCCTCCACCTTGGAGCGGTTCGGCACCTCAACGGTGTACTGGGCATAGACACTGGTGCACCCTGGCGCGAGCACTGGCGCAGCGACACGCTGCGCAGGGTTGGTCACGTCACTGAAAGCTTCCTCGATGAGCTTCGCGTAGCGAGCACCGATGCGTGCGCGAGCGGCAACTTCGTCATCGAAAATATCCAGCTTCGTCAGCAGCACCGCTGCCTGCAACGTATCGAAGCGGCCGTTGATGCCCAGACGCGGATGGTGATAGCGGCGGTCCTGACCATGGACGCGGATCTCGCGCATGACCTTGGCCAGTGCCTCGTCATTCGTGAACAGCGCACCGCCGTCACCGTAAGCACCCAGCGGCTTGGACGGGAAAAACGAAGTCGAGCCGATTTCCGACAGACCGCAGGACTGTTTGCCTTTGTAGAGCGCGCCAAGGCTTTGCGCGCCATCCTCGATCACCGGCAGCTGGTGGCGACGCGCCACGGCATTGATGGCATCGAAATCGGCGCATTGGCCATACAGCGACACCGGCATGATCGCCTTGGTTCGCGGCGTGATCGCACGCTCGATCAGCGCTGGATCGATGTTGTAGGTCTTTGCATCGATATCCACGAACACCGGCTTGGCGCCCGCCAGCGCGATCATTTCGCCGGTCGCGATGAAGGTGAACGGCGAGGTAATCACCTCATCGCCATCGCCGATGCCCAGCGCCATGAGCGCCATCAGCAGCGTATCGGTGCCGCTGGACGCAGTGATGCAGTGCTGGGTGCCGACGCGCTCGGCCAGCCGCTTTTCCAGCTCCGTGACTTCGGCGCCCAGGATGTACTGTCCATGGTCCAGTACAGCCTGGATGCGCGCGTTCATCGGTTCGCGCAATCGCTTGTACTGGGTCTTGAGATCGATGAAATCCATGGGGGTCTTCCCGTGAAATCTGGCAGCGATGCGCCGTCGGTGTGCGAGTTTACGACATCCGCAGCGCGTTGTTGGCCAGCATCTCGTCGATCGCCTGGTTGGCGAGACGATCCGCGCGCTCGTTGCCAGGCACGCCGGCATGCCCCTTGACCCAGTGCCACTCGATCTTGTGGCGCTCGATCTCGCGCTCCAGTTCCTGCCACAGGTCGACGTTCTTGACCGGCTTGCGATCGGCCGTGCGCCAGTCGCGCCGCTTCCATTGCGCCAGCCATTCGGTGATGCCCTTACGCACGTACTGCGAATCGGTGTACAGCTGGATGTCGCAGGGCCGCTTCAGCGCAGCCAACGCGCGAATCGCCGCGGTCAGCTCCATCCGGTTGTTGGTGGTCTCCATTTCACCGCCACGCAGCTCCCGCTCGTGCTCGCCCGAAAGCAGTAGCGCGCCCCAGCCGCCAGGACCCGGGTTACCGCGGCAGGCGCCGTCGGTATAGATGGTCACGACCGTCACGATGCGTGCAGGCTGAGAAAACGTCGCGTGCAGCGACTGGCTCGGGCTTGCGCCGAGAGGGATCGTAAGACGGGGCTTGGCATGCTTGAAACCTTCAACTCGTTACTTGGAGGCCGGCCGGTGCGGATGCATCCGGGTCGTCGGCTCGATGAGCCCGCCCACCACTTTGGGCCGCAGGCGCCAGCGCGGCCGTATCGGCGTCAGGGTGTAGACGCGCTTGCGTGCTTTGATCAGATAGCCGCTGGCGAACAGCGGCCAGGCCGATTCGCCGACCCGCTCGATGAAGCTCTGCGGCGAGGACGCGCCCCACGGCAGGGTGAAAAGATAACGGCGCGCATCGACGATCTCGAATCCGAGCAGCTTCAGCCAGTCCCGCAAGCGGCCCTCACCGATCAGCCGCTCGATGCCGGGCGGAAAGCCCTCGCGCGCAAACACGTGCCGGATGCCCCAGCTCGACAGCGGCCGAAACCCCAGCACGATCAGATGTCCTTCCGCGGAAAGAATGCGACCGACCTCGCGCAGGATCTCGTGCGGATCGGGCTCGTACTCCAGTGTGTGTGGCAGCAGCACCGCATCGACCGAGTCGGAAGCCACCGCCAGCGAGTCGGTGCGCGAGCGGATCATCGTGGCTGTGCCGCTCGATGAACCTGGATCCGAGCCTGAGCGCCGACCGTGCCAACCGAGCACCGACTTGCGCTGCGTACGTGCATCGACGATGAGCCCGTCGTCATCTCCCCACAAGCCGATCTGCAGCAGCTGCCAGCCGAAAACCTGTGCCAGCGCTTCGCTGGTCTGCTTGCGCTCGAGCGCATACAGCCGCTCGCCCAGCGGCGAACGCAGCCAGTCGTGCAGAGCGTCGATGCTGTGGCGATGCATGGTGCAAAGAATAGCCGATCCGCACCGCACGCTTGCGCGTCAAACAAGCAGAATGAATGCTTGCTGCGATCGTCCACGCCAATGTTTAATACGGCCTCGCGAACTTTCCCGCCAAAGAAGGGGAACGATGCTGCAGGTCACCCCGGTTCGGGCCTTCGCCGACAACTACATCTGGCTGATCCATTCGCCACGCGATCCGCGACAGGTCGTCGCCGTCGATCCGGGCGCTGCGACGCCGGTGCAGCAAACGCTCGCGAGCCGGGATCTGCAACTGGCGGGGGTGCTTCTCACCCATCACCACCAGGATCATGTCGGCGGTGTCGCCGAGTTGCTACGCACATGGCCGGTGACCGTGTTCGGTCCGGCCGGTGAAACGCTGCCGGGCGAGCCACGGCGAATGCGCGAAGGCGATACGGCGGCGTTCGAATCGCTCGGGTTGAGCTTCGCGGTGCTGGATGTTCCGGGGCACACGGCAGGCCATATCGCGTACCTCGGCCACGGGGCAGTTTTCAGCGGCGACACCCTGTTCAGCGCCGGCTGCGGCAGATTGTTCGAGGGCACTGCGGAACAAATGGCCGCCTCGCTGGCCAAATTCGCCGCCCTGCCGGAACAAACCCAGGTCTACTGCGGGCACGAATACACGGTCAGCAACCTGAAATTCGCCCTGGCAGTCGAACCGGACAATGCGGATAGCGCCGCCTACCTCGAAGAAGCGCTGCGGCGCCGCTCGCGGGATGAGGCGACACTACCCTCGGACATAAGGCGGGAGCGGAATGTAAACCCGTTTCTGCGCTGCCATCGGCAGACTGTGAAACAGGCCGCGGAAGGCCGCGTCGGCCGGGAGTTGAATCCGGTCGAGGTTTTGGCCGTCATCCGGCAGTGGAAAGACGGCTTCAAGAACTGATTCGCTTGACAATTTTTGACACCCGCAACACCCCGCGGGTGAGGTGAAGTTCAAGGCACGGCGGGTCAACTTAGGCCCTACCCGGACCGGCAGGTCCGGCATTTTGGAGGTTCGATCGATGGTCCGATGCACGCCGGCAGCGCTGCTTGCCGCACTGACAGCAGCGTTTGCTTTCCTTACTGCCGGCTGCAGCCACATGGCCACCACGCCGTCCGACGACGACGAACTGGTGGCCGAGGACGCGTTACCGCCCGGGACCAAGGTCGACGAAGCCGACATCGGCACCGAAGGCCCGGCCCAGGTCGAAGACGCCATCGAAACCCTCGACGCACAGACCGGCGGCTCACGTCCGCTGGTCCGGGAGCTGGGCGCCGACGGCGCCGAAGCCCCCGCAGACGATCTGTTCGAACGCATCCGCAACGGCTTCGCCATCGGCGACCTCGATCGCGACGAGATCGAGCGTGAGCAGCAGTGGTACGTCAAGCACCCGGCCTATCTTGACCGCACGTTCAAACGCGGCGAGCGCTACCTCTACTACATCGTCAGTCAGCTCGAAGAGCGCAAGATGCCGCTGGAGCTGGCGCTGCTGCCGGTCGTGGAAAGCGCGTTCAACCCAGTCGCCCTGTCACGCGCCCGGGCCTCCGGCCTGTGGCAGTTCATCCCCTCCACTGGTCGCCGTTACGGACTGAAACAGAACTGGTACTACGACGGCCGCCGCGACGTCATCGCCGCCACCACGGCCGCACTGGATTATTTGCAGTTCCTCGCCAACGAGTTCGACGGCGACTGGCTGCTGGCCGTCGCTGCCTACAACTGCGGCGAGATGAACGTGGCCCGCGCCATCGATCGCAATCGCGCAGCCGGCAAACCCACCGATTTCTTCAGCCTGAAGCTGCCGAGAGAAACGCGCGCCTACGTCCCCAAGCTGATGGCCATGGCCCGCATCGTTGCCGACCCGGCCCAGCATGGGCTGGCGTTCGCGCCCATCCCGAATGAACCCTATTTCGCCAAGGTCGACGTCGCCGGCCAGATCGATCTGCAGGTCGCCGCCGAGTTGGCCGAGTTGTCCAAGGAAGAGCTGCTGGCGCTGAACCCGGCCTTCAACCACTGGGTGACCGATCCGGATGGCCCGCATCACCTGCTGGTGCCGGCGGACCGCGAAGCGCGCATGGTGGAAGCCATCGCGGCCTTGCCGGTCGAGAAGCGCGTTCGCGTCGTCTATCACCGCGTTCGCTCGGGCGACACGCTCGGCGGCATCGCCAACCGGTACGGCGTCTCCGTCGCCGCGCTGAAGCAGGCCAACCGGATTCGCGGCACGGTGATCCATCCCGGCCAGGATCTGCTGGTCACGGCAGCACCGCGCGGCATGGACAGCGGCTCGGCAATACGGGTCGCCAACATCGATGACGAACCGAAGGCACGGCGCAGCAGCAGGCACGTGGTGCGTCGCGGCGATACGCTGTGGAGCATCGCCCGCACCCATAGCGTGAACATGGATCGGCTGGCGACGACCAATGGTCTGCAGACCGACAGCACCTTGTCGGTCGGCCAGGTGCTGAACATCCCCGGCACCGCCACGCTGGCTTCGACCAATCCCAGCTCGGTGGATGGTCCCACCACCTACGTGGTACGCCGAGGCGACACGCTGTCGCGCATCGCACGCAAGTTCCGCGTCAATGTCGCCGATCTGCTCGGCTGGAACAGCCTCAGATCGACTTCAGTGATCAAGCCAGGCCAGCGTCTGGTGATGTATCGCGAAGACCGCCGCCGCGCGGGAATCTGAGAAACCAGCCCGCTGCAGGCTGTTTGCAATCGAACAGCCTGCAGCGACCAAGGTACCGGGGAGAGCCACAACAGTGGCTCGCGCGACGCCACAGCCGGGGCAAATCCCGCCGGCTTCCTTTTCGCCCGCCTATCCCGCATCCCCCTTAAGTTCCTTACAATCGCATCCGCCATTCATCAACGGAGACGGGTCATGGGATTTCTTGCAGGCAAGCGCGCGCTGATCGTCGGTCTCGCCACCGAACGCTCCATCGCTCACGGCATTGCCACCGCCATGCGGCGCGAAGGCGCCGAACTGGCCTTCAGTTATCAGGACCGCTTCAAGGACCGCGTCGTCGGCATGGCACAGGAGTTCGGCTCGAGCAGCGTCTTCGAGATGGACGTGGCCAGCGACGAAAGCATCGAAGCCGGTTTCCAGCGCCTGAAGCAGGACTGGGACAGCCTGGACATTCTGATTCACGCGGTTGCCTTCGCTCCCACTGAAGCCATCCGCGGCAGCTATATCGATTCCACGACGCGCGAATACTTCCGCATCGCGCACGACATCTCGAGCTACAGCCTGACCGCCCTGGCCAAAGCCGCGGTGCCGATGATGCAGGGTCGCAACGGCTCGCTGCTGACCTTGAGCTACCTGGGCGCGGTCCGCTCCCTGCCGAGCTACAACGTGATGGGCCTCGCCAAGGCCAGCCTGGAGGCCAGCGTACGATTCCTGGCCGCCGACCTGGGCCCGCAGGGCATCCGCGTCAACGGCGTCTCCGCCGGCCCCATCAAGACGCTGGCAGCGGCTGGCATCGGTGGCTTCCGCCGGATCCTGGGCCACGTCGCTGCAACCGCACCGCTGCGGCGCAATGTCACCCCGGAGGATGTCGGCAATACCGCCGCGTTCCTGTGCTCGGACCTGGCAGCCGGCATCACTGGCGAAATCGTCTATGTGGATGGCGGCTTCAGCACCGTGGGAATGGCGCTGCCGGAGGAATAATCCGCCCTTCGCCTCTTCCTGATGGAAGCGGCATCGCGGGTGAGGGCTTGCATGCAGACCTCACCCTGCCCTGCCAATCTTCGCCCGTCGCCTGAAAAGGCGCGGGCGAGATCAGTTACTCGAATACTTTGTCGTTGCGCACGATGTCGGCGTTGCGCTCCGCGTCCGCGACATACGCGCCGAACTCTTCCATGCCCGACTGCTGCTCGCCCTGACGGCGGCGCGCCATCTTGTCGTTCGGTGCCTCAGCCGCCGGGTCACCGCTACGCACGGCGCTGACAGCGAACACCGCGAAATTACCCTCGTCCGTCGTGGCGCTGCCGAAGTGCGGCTTCGCTTCGCTGATTTCGGCCGACGGTGCTGCGAACACGGCGCGAACAACAGTAGCTGGCGCCACTGCGTCCTGACGAACCACGAAGCGCTTGCCAACCGGTGACATGCCCATTTCCTTCAGCACAGCGGACCATTCACCGCCCTGCTGCAGCTTCGCGAGCACCTCACCGCCCTTCTTCGCGGCCGCTTCGCGCTCCGCCTGATCCTTCAGCAGCTTCTCGATGTCCGCGCGCACGTCGGCAAGCGGCTTCGGCTCGGCCGGCTTGTGGCCGGAAACCCGCAGCACCAGCGCACGATCCTCGCCGATGGTGACCAACGGACTGTTGCGTCCCTGCTCGAGCACTTCTTCGCTGAAAGCCGCTTCGATGACGCTGGGGTCGTTGCCCAGCTCGCCGCCGCCCTCGCGCGTGAAGCCGCTGATGGTCTTGATCGACAGACCGGTCGCCTTCGCCACCGAATCCAGTTCGGTCAGCGCCGAGAACGCCTGATCCGCCAGCTTCTGCGACTCGTCGTAGAAAATCGTCTGCGAGCGGTCCTTGCGGTATTCCGCTTCCAGTTCCGCGCGCACTTCCTCGAACGGCCGGACTTTGCCCGCCTCGACTTCCTCGAGGCGAATGATGTGATAGCCGAACTGAGTCTTGATGGGCCCGCGGATCTCGCCGGGCGACATGCTGAACAACGCGTCCTCGAACGGCCCGACGAACATGCCGCGCTGCGCCCATCCCAGATCGCCGCCCTGCTGTGCCGAGCCGGGATCCTTCGAATTGTCCTTGGCGAGCTGCGCGAAATCGGCGCCCGCTTTCGCCTGGGCGGCGAGCTCGTCAGCTTTCTTTTTCGCTTCGGCGTCGTCGACGCCGTCGCCTGTGGTGATCAGGATGTGCCGCGCATGGCGACGCTCGGGCGATTCGAAACGATCCTTGACCTGCTCGTAGTAATCCTTCAGGTCGGCCTCGGTGACGGTCACTTCGCTTTCGGCCTTGGCGCGCGTCAGCTCCAAGTACTGCAGATCGACGGTTTCCGGCAGCAGGTAATCGTTCGGGTGCGAGTCATACCAGGACTGGATCTGCTCGTCCGTCACCGTCACCTTGTTCTCGAACTCATTGGCGGCGATGAGCACGTAGTCGACTTCGCGCTCTTGCTTCTCCAGCGCGTAGCGCCGGTCCAGCTCGTACGGCAACACGAAGCCGGATGCGACCACGCCTTCCTGGATCTGACCGATGGTCAGTTCAGCGCGCAGCTCGGCCTCGAACTGCGGCTCGGTGCGGCCCTGCTGACGCAGCAGCATCGCGTAGCGATCGCGCGAAAACTTGCCATCGACCTGCAACTCGGGGAACGAGACGATCCGGTCCGCCAGGGCCTGGTCGCTGACGCGATAACCGAGTTTCTCGGCACGCTGCGACAGAAGGTGGGAACGAATGAACTCGTCCAGGACGGCCCGCTGCTGCGCCTTTACCATTTCCGGTGGCAACTCGGTGCGCATCATCTGCTGCAATTGGGACTGGCGCTGCTGCCAGGCGCGGCGCACGGCTTCAGCGGGGATCTTGTCGCCATCGACCTTGGCTGCAACCGACGTGGACTGGGACTGGAAATCCACTCCCCAGAACACGAACACCACCGAAATGGTGCCCAGGAACACCGCCGAGACCCAGCCGGTGATCTTGTCGCGAATTGTTTGCAGCATGTGTGGTGAGCGCTTCTTGCTTTATGTGCGGCCCGCGAGTGAGCCATTCGCAGCGCGATGCGCTTGAATGGCCACTCACGATTCGCTTTGGAGTAAGTGGCGGAGCGGACGGGACTCGAACCCGCGACCCTCGGCGTGACAGGCCGATATTCTAACCAGCTGAACTACCGCTCCGCGCTAAAAACCAGGTCTGATTCTAGACAAGGCGTGGTGGGTGCTGAGGGGATCGAACCCCCGACATTCGCCTTGTAAGGGCGACGCTCTACCAGCTGAGCTAAGCACCCTCTTGCCGATGCGATGCTGCGCATCTCATCGGAAAACCGCCTCGAAATCAGTGCAAGGGCTCTAGGCGCTGACCAGAGCCCCTGTTTGAAGGCGCGCTAATTTACAGCATCCTTCAGGCCCTTGCCAGCCTTGAAGCCAGGAACTTTGCTGGCGGCGATTTCGATGGTCTCGCCGGTGCGCGGATTGCGGCCGGCGCGCGCTGCGCGGGCCTTGACGACGAACGTGCCGAACCCCAGCAGCGCGACGGAATCGCCCGACTTCAGCGCCGCAGCAATGGAATCGAATACGGCGTCCACGGCTTTGGTCGCATCCGCTTTCTGCAGACCCGTGCTGCCGCTCACCGCTTCGATCAATTCGGCCTTGTTCATGTCGGTTTCCTTCTTGGATAAAGAAATCGGCGCCTGCCTTCAGGCGGGGGCGCGTTATAGCAGCGGGAAGAAGCAAGAAGCAACCCGCTACGTGTGCAAAATGAGGCGAAAACTACGACGGATCGGCGGGGCGCAAATCATTTGCGCCCCGCGTACTGTCTATGTTCAGTGCGCCCGTGGCTGCTTCACAGCGCGCTTGTTGGCGCGCCGCGGCCGGCCTTTGTCGTTCGCGCGCGACGGCTCCGATGCAGCGGCTAGCGGTGCGGGCATGTGCTTGAGCGCCACCTGCAACACCTCGTCGATCCATTTCACCGGCTTGATCTCGAGACTGTCCTTGATGTTCTGCGGAATGTCGGCGAGGTCCTTGGTGTTCTCGTCCGGGATCAACACGATGCGAATGCCGCCGCGATGCGCCGCCAGCAACTTTTCCTTCAGACCGCCGATCGGCAGCACCTGTCCGCGCAACGTGATTTCGCCGGTCATGGCGACGTCTGAGCGAACTGCCGCTTTCGTCAGGGCCGACACCAATGCCGTACACATGCCGATGCCCGCGCTCGGGCCGTCCTTCGGCGTAGCGCCTTCAGGCATGTGAATGTGCACGTCGGCCTTCTGATAGAAATCCGGATCCAGGCCCAGGATGCTGGCGCGGCTGCGCACCACCGTCATGGCCGCCTGAATCGATTCCTGCATGACATCGCCGAGCTGACCGGTGTGCGTCAACTTGCCCTTGCCGGGAACCACCGCGGCCTCGATGGTCAGCAATTCGCCGCCGACCTCGGTCCACGCCAGGCCCGTCACTTGGCCGATGGTGTCCTGCTCCTCGGCGCGGCCGTAGCGGAAGCGACGCACGCCCAGGAACTTGTTCAGATTCTTCGGCACCACGTTGACGCACTTGGCGTCCTTGTCGGTGAGCAGTTGCTTGACTGCCTTGCGGCAGATCTTGGAAACCTCGCGCTCCAGGTTGCGCACGCCGGCTTCGCGTGTGTAGTAGCGGATGATGTCGAGCACGGCCTGATCGGCGAGCTTGAGCTCTGAAGTTTTCAGACCGTTCTGCTTCACCTGCTTGGGCACCAGATAACGTCGCGCGATCGCGCTCTTCTCGTCTTCGGTGTAGCCCGGCAGACGGATGACTTCCATGCGATCGAGCAGCGGCGCCGGAATGTTCAGGCTGTTGGCGGTGCAGACGAACATCACCTGCGACAGGTCGAAATCGACCTCCAGGTAGTGATCGTTGAAGGTGGCGTTCTGCTCCGGGTCCAGCACTTCCAGCAGCGCCGAGGACGGATCGCCACGGAAGTCCATGGCCATCTTGTCGACCTCGTCGAGCAGGAACAGCGGATTGTGCACGCCGGTCTTGACCATGTTCTGGATGATCTTGCCGGGCATGGAACCGATGTACGTACGGCGATGGCCACGGATCTCCGCCTCGTCACGCACGCCGCCCAGCGACATGCGCACGAACTTGCGGTTGGTGGAACGCGCGATCGACTGACCGAGCGAGGTCTTACCGACGCCCGGCGGACCGACCAAGCACAGGATCGGACCCTTGAGCGTCTTCACCCGCTGCTGCACGGCCAGATACTCGACGATGCGTTCCTTGACCTTCTCCAGGCCATAGTGATCTTCGTCCAGCACCTTCTCGGCCAGCTGGATGTCGTGATGCACCTTGGTCTTCTTCTTCCAGGGGCACTTCACCAGCCAGTCGACGTAGTTGCGCACCACGGTGGCTTCGGCCGACATCGGCGACATGAGCTTCAACTTGTTCAGCTCCGACATCGCCTTGTCGCGCGCTTCCTTCGGCATGCCGGCCTTCTGGATGCGCTGCTCCAGCTCCGCGAGCTCGTTCGGCGCGTCCTCGATCTCGCCCAGCTCCTTCTGGATCGCCTTCATCTGCTCGTTGAGGTAGTACTCGCGCTGGCTCTTCTCCATCTGCTGCTTGACGCGGCCGCGGATGCGCTTCTCGATCTGCAGCACATCCATCTCGCCTTCGATCAAAGCGAGGATGTGTTCCAGGCGCTTGCGCACGTCCTGGATCTCCAGCACTTTCTGCTTGGCATCGAGCTTCAGCGACATGTGCGCCGCCACGGTGTCCGCCAGGCGGCCCGGCTGTTCGATGCCGGCCAGCGAGGTCAGGATCTCCGGCGGCACCTTGCGGTTGAGTTTCACGTACTGCTCGAACTGCGAGATCACCGAGCGCGACAGCACGTCCATCTCGCGCTCGTCGTACTGCTCGTGATCCTTCAGCGCGCTGATCTCTGCCGAGAAGTACTGTTGCGTGATCAGCTTCTCCAGCTTGGCGCGCTCGACGCCTTCCACCAGCACCTTGACGGTGCCGTCGGGGAGCTTCAGCAGCTGCAGGATGGTCGCGACGGTGCCGAGGCGATACAGGTCCTGCGGGCCCGGGTCGTCCACGTCCGCCTGCTTCTGCGCCACCAGCAGGATCTGCTTGCCGGTACGCATCGCCTGGTCGAGCGCGAGAATCGACTTCTCGCGGCCGACGAACAGCGGGATGACCATGTGCGGATAGACAACCACGTCACGCAGCGGCAGCACCGGAATGGCGCTCGGCGTGGCGGACTGTTCGACTTCAGGAGTATCGGTGCTCACACACAGTACCTATCGGTTGGGCGCTGACATCAGGCAACGGTCAGCGACGAGGATTCTTGAGAAAGTTGAGACTGAAAATACCTTAAAGCGACTTGCGGCTGCCAGCGCCCGTTCCTTGCAAATCGTGCCGACTTTCCCCGATGCCGAGCGTCTATTACGCAAATGCAGGGGATGCCTGAAGGCCCAACCCCGATGCTGGGGGCTCTTGGGCAATAAAAAAGGGCGTCGTAGACGCCCTTTTTGCTTTCTTCATAGCTGGCTTGCGTTTCAATGATGGTCGCTGCCGGTGGGTCGGCGTTCTTCGACCGCTGCCGCCGCATTCGCCCGGCCTTCCTCCGACGTGCCGTAGACGATGTAAGGCTTGCTCTCGCCGACGATGACCGCCTCGTCCACCATCACCTTCTGTACGTTGCGCAGCGATGGCAGTTCGTACATGGTTTCCAGCAACACGTTCTCCAGGATGGTGCGCAGACCGCGCGCGCCGGTCTTGCGCTGCATGGCTTTCTTCGCCACTGCCTTCAGCGCATCGACCCGGAACTCCAGCTCCACGCCTTCCATGTCGAACAGCTTGCGATACTGCTTGCTGAGCGCGTTCTTCGGCTCGAGCAGGATCGACACCAGTGCGGCTTCATCCAGCTCGTCCAGCGTCGCCACCACCGGCAGACGACCGACGAACTCCGGAATCAGTCCGTAGCGGATCAGGTCCTCCGGCTCCACGTCGTGGAACACGTCGTTGCCGTGCGGCCGATCACTCTGCGGACGCACGTCGGCGGTGAAGCCGATGCCTGTCTTCTGGGTGCGGTTCAAGATGATCTTCTCCAGGCCGGCAAAAGCACCACCGCAGATGAACAGGATGTTGCTGGTGTCGACCTGCAGGAATTCCTGCTGCGGATGCTTGCGGCCACCCTGCGGCGGGACCGAAGCGATGGTGCCTTCGATCAGCTTGAGCAGCGCCTGCTGCACGCCCTCGCCCGACACGTCGCGGGTGATCGACGGGTTGTCCGACTTGCGCGAGATCTTGTCGATCTCGTCGATGTAGACGATGCCCGTCTGAGCCTTCTCCACATCGTAATCGCACTTCTGCAGCAGCTTCTGAATGATGTTCTCGACATCCTCACCGACGTAACCGGCTTCCGTCAGCGTGGTGGCGTCGGCAATCGTGAACGGAACGTTGAGCAAGCGCGCCAGCGTTTCGGCAAGCAGCGTCTTGCCGCAGCCGGTGGGACCAATCAGCAGGATGTTGCTCTTGGCGAGCTCGACTTCGTCCTTGGAACGCGCTTCCGAGGTCTTGGTCTGCAGACGCTTGTAGTGGTTGTAGACCGCTACCGACAGAACTTTCTTGGCACGCTGCTGGCCGATGACGTACTCGTCCAGGACCTTCTTGATCTCGTGCGGGCGCGGCAGCTTGTCGCGAGTACGTTCGGCGCGCTCTTCCAGCTCCTCGCGGATGATGTCGTTGCACAGCTCCACGCATTCATCGCAGACGAACACCGACGGACCGGCAATGAGCTTGCGCACTTCATGCTGGCTCTTGCCGCAGAAGGAGCAATAAAGGAGTTTGCCGTCGTCGTGTTTTCCGCGTGAGTCATCAGACATGCGTCACCCAACCTTGAGGCCTGCAAGAAGGCCAAATGAGCACTTCAACACCGCTTTTCAAGCCTCACAAAGCGATGCCGGGCTATATAGCACGCGCCGCCATCAGGGCGCAAAGACGCCCTGCCCTGGCTGGGAACACCCCGCGCGAAATGGATAAATAGGCTGTGAATTGAGTCACTTAGCCTGGGTAACAGCGACGTCCGCACGCCGTTCCAGCACCCGGTCGATCAGCCCGTAGGCCTGCGCCGCCTCGCCACCCATGAAGTTGTCACGATCGGTGTCCTTGGCGATCTTCTCGATGCTCTGGCCGGTGTGCCTCGACAGAATCCGGTTCAGGCGCTCGCGGGTCTCCAGCACCTCGCGGGCGTGGATGTCGATGTCCGAGGCCTGCCCCTGAAAGCCGGCCAGCGGCTGGTGGATCATGACCCGCGAATGCGGCAGGCTGAACCGCTTGCCCTTGGTGCCGCCGGCCAGCAGCACCGCGCCCATGCTGGCCGCCTGGCCTACACACATGGTGCTGACGTCCGCCTTGATGAACTGCATGGTGTCGTAGATGGACAGGCCCGCGCTCACCGAGCCGCCCGGCGAGTTGATGTACAGGGAAATATCCTTCTCCGGATTCTCAGCTTCCAGGAACAGCAGCTGGGCGACCACCAGGTTCGCCATGTAATCCTCGATAGGACCGACGATGAAAATCAGCCGTTCCTTGAGCAGCCGCGAATAGATGTCGTAGGCGCGCTCGCCGCGAGCGGTCTGCTCGACGACCATGGGGACCAGATTCATAACGGCAGAATTTTTCACGCTCATGGGACTCGCGGACACTGGCGTCAACGTAATGGTGACGGTCGGCCTAGTTTGCAACAAAGCGGGCTGCTGTACAGCCCGCCCGGCCGCCGGCAGACACTATGCGCCGAAATTCATCAATTCCTTGAAGGTGGACGGCTTGTCGGTGACCTTGGCGCGTTCGACCAGCCAGTCGACCACCTGATCTTCCAGCACGCCCGCTTCCATCTGACGCCGGATCTGCGGATTGCTGCGATAGGTCTGCAGCGCCTGGTTGGCGTCCGGGAATTGCTGAGCCAGCTCTTCGAAACGCTGCTGCACCTTGGCGTGATCGACGGTGAGATCCGCCGTCTTGATCACTTCGTTGATGAGCAGGCTCAACGCCACGCGGCGCTGTGCCGTATCCACGAAACCTTCCGCCGGCGGCAGCTGCGAAGCGTCCTGCGCGCCCATGCGGCGGCCGGCATCGATCTGCAGCTCGCGCACCTGGCCGTCGACCAGCGTCTTCGGCAGCTCGACCGGATTCGCGGCGAGCAGCGCATCCATCACCTGCTTCTTCAGGCGGGCGCGAATGGCATCGCCAAGCTCGCGGCGCATGTTCTCTTCGACTTCCTCACGCAGGCGCTCGATGCCGCCCTCGTCCACGCCGTAGGATTTGCAGAACTCTTCGTTCAGTTCCGGCAGCACCTGCTCTTCGACGCTGTGAACCTTGAGCGCGAACTGCGCCTTCTTGCCGGCAAGTGCGGCAGCACCGTAGTTCTCCGGGAAGGCCAGCTCGATGGTTTTCTGTTCGCCGGCGCGCACGTCTTTCAGACCTGCTTCGAAGTCCGGGAGCATGCGGCCTGCGCCGAGCACCACCGGAACGTTCTCGCCCTTGCCGCCATCGAACGCGACACCGTCGATCGAGCCTTCGAAATCGACCGTGACACGATCGGTGTCACGCGCCGGACGATCCGCTGCGACGAAGGTCGGACGCTGCTTGCGCAGGTTCTCGATCATGGCATCGACATCGGCGGTCGTGACGTCGGCCGTCGGCCGCTCCAGTTCGATACCCTCGACGCCCTTCAGCTGGATCTCCGGGAAGATCTCGAACACGGCGCGATACTTGAGGTCCGAGCCACGCTCGGTGCTGATCGGCTCGATGCGCGGACCGCCGGTCGGCACCAGCTTCTCCTGCGTCACGGCTTCGGCGAAGGTCGACTGCACGACGTCGCCCAGCACTTCCTGCCGCACCTGCGCGCCGAACTGCTGACGCACTACGTTCACCGGCACCTTGCCCGGACGGAAGCCCTTCAGGCGTACGGTGCGGCTCAGCGACTTCAGGCGCTCATCGATGGCCTTCTCGACGCGCTCGGCCGGAACCTGGATTTCCATGCGGCGCTCGAGTGCGCCGGTTGTCTCTACCGAAACCTGCATTGATCAAGAACCTCTGTTGACCCGGACAACGCCCGGGGCCGTGATCGATCAGCCTGTTAAGCCCTATAAATGTCAGCGTGGTGCGAAAGGAGGGACTCGAACCCTCACGGGGTTACCCACTGGAACCTAAATCCAGCGCGTCTACCAGTTCCGCCACTTTCGCGTAAACGGACCTGCTCAGCCCGCCCTTCCCTGTTCAGCCGCTCCCGAGGGTCCCAAACCTCGTCCGCGGAAGCGCAGGCTCCCGCGGGGCGGCGGAGTATACCCGAGAGAGGTGGCCGCGGCTGCCGGGAGGGGTCAGATCACGTCCGGAGTCTGCATCCAGGCCGGGATGCCCATCTGGCCGTGTGGCCCCGCCAAACGTCGGATATGGCCGAGTCGCTCCCAATGGGGGGTACCAGGCCAAAGACCAAGTCCGCAAACCCGGAGGACTCAACCCATGGGCATACCAGGGGACCCGGCGGCTGGGGGGCGTCCAATGTGCGAAATACGCCTGCTCAAGGCACCGATGCCTCAGGCGGCACCCTCCGCATCCTTCTTCAAGGTAATAGGTGACGGCTCGCCGATACGCCGACTGGCCGATGCCCGGAAACCGCTGTCTTCACCGGCGGGCACCAGATTGGGCTGCCTAGGGCACCCGCCCCAGAGACCGTCGAAATACGCCGAGCCGGCTGTCGCAGTCGGTGCGGAGGCGGCGCCCACCAAGCGTATCCTCCTCTGCGGCCGGCGATTGGCGCCGGGTTTCCGCGGAAATCGCGCTGGACGGGAAAATGTGCAGAGACTCAATATTGGGTATGAACACCAGTTTGCGCTTCTTACACATCGTCCTCGTGATCGCGCTCATCGGCGCGGCGCCCGCACGTGCTGCCGATGCTCGTTACGAGATCGATCCCGAGCATCTCACGATCGGCTTCCTCGTCCGGCATCTCGGCTATGCGGACACGCTGGGCTTTTTCAGGAAAGCCTCCGGTTCCTATGTCTTCGACGAGGCAACGCGCAAGCTCAGTGATGTCCATGTAGTCGTCGAGACCCGCAGCGTATTCACCGGGCACGACAAACGCGACGGTCACCTGCGCGGCGCCGATTTCCTCGATGCCTCGCGCACTGCGCGCATGACCTTCACCGCCAACTCTGCAACCTGGACCGATGACAAGACCTTCCGCGTCGACGGAGAACTCGAACTGCTCGGCAAGCGGCGACCACTGCAGCTCACGGGCACAGTCAACAAGAGCGGCGTCTATCCGATCGGCAACGATCCGAAACCGTATGTCATGGGCGTATCACTGCGTGGCAAGTTGAAACGCAGCGAATGGGGAATGAACTACGGCGTCGCGAACGGCTGGGTCGGTGACGATGTCGAGCTCATCATTGAGTTCGAGGCGCGACGAACTCAGTGACTCGACCAGCGCTGGCATTCATGTCGTAGCGTGGCTGGCGAGAGTCGCATCCCATGCGAGACAAAAAATTGCGCGCCCCCGATGCCAGGACAATTCGCTCATAGAAAAGCGCATCGCTCGAACGTTATGATGCGCACGCTCAAGAAAAAGACACGGACAACTAATAATGAAATCAGCGGGACGCACGTTGTTTTATGTAGCGTGCGCATGGATCTTGTCCGCCTGTGGCGGTGGTGGCAGTAGCGATGGTGGCGGCAGTAACGGCGGCGGCAACAACAATCCGCCCCCCTATTCCGTCACGGCTTCGCAAACGTCCGTATCGCTGCACCACATGGTGGGTGCAGCGGGGACGTACGCCTATCCGGCTCAGCGAATCACGCTGACCTACACGGGCCCAACGCTCGACATCCAGAGCGCTCCAGACTGGCTCTCTCTAACCATGATCTCCGCCGACCAACGGACCAGCCCAGAGAGCTTTGACATTCGCCCCGCCGTGGGCGTAGGCGTCGGCAACTACAGCACTACACTACGGTTCAGAACCGCGAACATCGATGGCTCCAACGCTGCGTTCACGGACGTGGTCGTGTCGTTGCAAGTGGAGGCTGGCACCAACCTGATGATCGCGACATCGGGCCTGGCCACGGGCGGCACGGCACTGCTGCGTCTCGACGACCGCAGCACGTTCTCCATCGACGAGCCGCAGAGATTCCCGCAGACGGCGGTTCTGGGCGCGAACGCTCCTTTCACTCTGAGCGTGGTCCAACAGCCTAAAAATCAGAGATGCATCTTCGACGATGGCGAGACCAGCGTGGCACGTGTCGCCAATCCCCTCGAGTCCCTCATGACGCCCATCGCCCTCTTCTGCAACAACACTTTGACGCCCTGGTCCTGGATGGGAGGTTCGCAACTGGTCGGGGCCGCGCCAGTGCATGGCACACGAGGCGCACCGTCCCCAAACAACACGCCCGGCGCGCGCGAGCCGGGCGCATACGCCGCCGACGCTCACGGCAATCTTTACTTGTTCGGCGGTACGCTGACTACCGATCGCACGGAATATCGCAACGACCTGTGGCGATACGATATCGACACCGGCACCTGGACCTGGCTCAGCGGCTCGACCGCGATCGACTCGCTCGGTGTTTACGGTGCCCTCTCAGTTCCCGATAGCAACAATGTTCCGGGTGCCCGCACCGCTGCCGTGGCTTGGATCGATGCACATGGCGATTTCTGGATGTTCGGCGGCTACGGCTTCGGGGCTGCTTTCCAAGGACAACTGAACGATCTCTGGAAATACGATACCGCTGCCGATGTGTGGACCTGGATGGGCGGCAGTGACGATACCGGCGTGCAAGGAACGTACGGCATCACCGCGTCGGTCAACAACATTCCCGGCGGGCGCGAAGGCGCCACTGTCGTGCAAGATGCGAACGGCGACGTTTGGATCTTCGGCGGTTACGGTTGGGGCACGGCGTTCAGTCAGCCAGGCTACTTGAATGATCTCTGGCGCTTTGCGCCGGCCACCGGCGAGTGGACCTGGATGAGCGGCAGCGATCAGCCCGTGACCGGCTCAGTCTACGGTACTCGCGGGGTGCCCGATGCGGCGAACTATCCCGATGGGCGCAGCAACTCTGCCATGTGGGCCGATGCCAGCGGCGATCTCTGGATCTTCGGTGGGGTGACTTTCGGGTCACGCCGCGAAATACGCGGGGATCTGTGGCGCTACGACGCTGGTGCCGACGTTTGGACCTGGATGAGCGGATCGAATGTACCGGACGCAGCCTCAGGTCAGTACAGCGTCCCTGGTACCTCGACGACCGATATGCCATCGGCACGTTACGGAGCCGCTGCCTGGAGCGATACCGCGGGCAACTTATGGATGTTCGGCGGCGGCTGGATGTTCGGCGGTGGTGAAAGTAACGATCTGTGGAAATACACGCCGGCCACCAATAACTGGTCATGGCTCAGCGGCGGTCGCAACAATTCCTCGCCGTCGGTCTTCGGAACGCAAGGCGTGAGCGCCAGCACCAACATTCCATCGGGCCGCTCGTTGCCCGCGTTCTGGGGCGATTCATCCGGTCGATTGTGGCTGTATGGCGGCGATCGTGCTTTTAAAGGCAAAGTGAGCGACGTGTGGCGCTTCGATCCTCAATGAGGCGCCACCCGCTGCTGTCGCGTTATCGGGAAGGCCGCCCGCTGGCCTTGTGCACGAAGCGCCGCAGTGGGCCTTCCTTCGCATGCAGCGAGCTTTGATTGAGGTGGGAATTCCGTGGTCGCCTCGAGTCCGTAACTCTCGGAATTCAGACCAGGAAAGTGGTGGGCCGTATAGGACTCGAACCTATAACCAACTGATTAAGAGTCAGCTGCTCTACCAATTGAGCTAACAGCCCACTTTCAAGAAAGTGGTGGGGTGGACGATGGGACTCGAACCCACGACGGCCGGAATCACAATCCGGGGCTCTACCAACTGAGCTACGTCCACCATCGTCCGCGTATGGCGCGCCCGGCAGGACTCGAACCTGCGACCCTCGGCTTAGAAGGCCGATGCTCTATCCAGCTGAGCTACGGGCGCAAGTCCAAAAGGCGCCGCTCAAGTCAGGTGGTCGGGGCGAGAGGATTCGAACCTCCGACCCTCTGCTCCCAAAGCAGATGCGCTACCAGACTGCGCCACGCCCCGCCAAGCCAAGCCGCCCTCACGGGGCTGCGAATCATACGGAAGGAAGTTGCCACTTGCTAGGGGTTGGAGACAGATCGTGTCGGAATTTTGTGGCCTGCCGTCCTTGGCGGCCACCCCTGCGGGGCCATCGCTACGCGATGTCAAAAATCGCTCCGGGAGATTTTTTTCGTGATGTCGCTCGGCCGTATCCGCACCTCGGTTTCCGGCCTGGACGGCGCGCACCCGTCACAGCTGGAACACCCGCCCTGCTCCAATGCTGCGGCACGGCTGAAACGGGTCGGAAACTTCCGGCTCAGCCATAGATTCAGCGACTGCCGCATGCGCCGAGGCCCCAAACGCCAGACGCTGTAGCACACGCTCACCGTGACGACAGCCGCAACGATCAGATTGGCAATGACCTCGCTCATGGGCTGCCCACCAGCATCGATGCGATTCGATACGTCAGAAAGGAAGCCGCGTAGGCCAGCGCGAACAAGTAGCCTGCCATCAGCAGCGGGTAGCGCCAGGAATTCGTTTCGCGCTTCACCGTCGCGAGCGTCGAAAGGCACTGCGGCGCGAAGACGTACCACGCCAATAGCGACAGCGCAGTCGGCAGCGGCCAGGAAGCAGCGATCAGCGGCATCAATGCGCCGCTGACCTGATCACCCGTTGCCGCAAGCGAATACACCGTTCCGAGCGCGCCGACGGCCACTTCGCGTGCAGCGAGGCCAGGCACGAGCGCGAGCGAGATCTGCCAGTTGAATCCGATGGGTCCGAACAGCACTGCGAGCGCGCTGCCGATGTAGCCGGCGATGCTGTATTCGATGGCCGGCCCGGTGGCGCCGTCCGGCGGCGCGGGAAATGAACTCAGCGCCCACATCACGATCATCAGCGACAGGATGATCGTGCCGACACGCGTCAGAAATATCTGCACGCGCTGCCACAAGCCGATGGCGAGATGGCGCAGATGCGGCCAGTGATACGACGGCAGCTCCAGCAGCAGCGGCTGGAAATGCGAGCGCTGATTGATGCGCTTGAGCACATACGCCACGGCCATCGCGCTGGCCACGCCGGCCACGTAAAGCACGAACAGCACGAGGCCCTGCAACTGCACGAAACCCCAGACGACTTGCTGCGGAATGAACGCGGCGATGACCAGCGCGTAGACCGGCAAGCGCGCCGAGCAAGTCATCAGTGGCGCAATCATGATCGTGGTGAGCCGCGAACGCGGATCCTGAATCGTGCGCGTGGCCATGATGCCGGGAATCGCGCAGGCAAAGCTCGACAGCAATGGAATGAACGAGCGGCCGGACAAACCGACGCTTCCCATGAGTCGATCCAGCAGGAACGCTGCGCGCGGCAGGTAACCAGAGTCCTCAAGAACCAGAATGAAAAAGAACAGGATCACGATCTGCGGCAGGAACACCAGCACACTGCCCGCCCCTGCCAGCACACCGTCAAGCAACAAGCTGCGCAGCGCGTTGTCGGGCATGGTCGAACGCAGCGCATCCGCGGTAGCGGCGACGCCCGCTTCGATTGCGTCCATCGGCCATTGCGCCCACGAGAAAACGGCCTGGAACACCAGGAACAGCACCGTGGCGAGCAATAGCGGCCCGACGATCGGATGCAGCACGACGCGATCGACACGCTCACTGAGCGTGTCATCGGACAGCGCATCGACACCCGCAGCAGCGAGAATCCGTCTGACTTCCGCGTGATCCTGCGCGGCATTCGCAGTAGTCGCGACTGAGCCGCCCGGCGCGGCATCTGTAGAGGATTGCAGCCAGCCCTTCTCCAAACCAGTCAGCAGCTCAGCTACACCTGCAGCACGCACACCGACAGTCTCGACCACCGGCACACCCAGCTCACGTGCCAGCACGTCCTTGTCGATACGAATGCCGCGCTGACGCGCGAGGTCGCTCATGTTCAGAGCAATCAGCATCGGGATCTTCAGGCGCTTCAATGCAAGCGCAAGGCGCAGATTGCGTCGCAGATTGGTTGCATCGGTGACGCAAACGATCGCGTCAGGCCGACTTTCGCCGGAACGACAGCCGCTCAGCACATCGGCGGTGACCTGCTCGTCCGGAGTAGCAGGTTCGAGACTGTAGAGACCGGGAAGATCGAGCACGCGCACACGCCGGCCCGATGGAGTGATCGCGACGCCTTCTTTGCGCTCGACAGTGACGCCCGCGTAGTTCGCGACTTTCTGTCGACTGCCCGTCAGCAGGTTGAAGAGCGCCGTCTTGCCACAGTTCGGATTACCGACCAGCGCGATCAATTGCGGCGCGTCCGCGACGACGGCGCTCATAGCAGATCCTTACGGCGCGATTTCGATGCAGGCGGCTTCCAGCCGGCGCAGAGCGAAAGTGGAGGTTCCGACGCGTACAGCGATCGGCTCGCCGCCGACCGGACCTCGCGCGAGGACGCGCACGGATTCACCGGGCAGGAAACCCAGGTCGAACAGGCGTCGGATCAGGTCAGCCGTCACTTCGGGCGTGGCTGCCGCGACGGCGACGATTCGGGCGGATGAACCGGTTTCGAGCCCCGCCAGCGAGGAATTCGGGCGGATCGGCAGGGATTCGGTCAGAGGCAGCACGGCGACCATGGCGGCAAGAGTACATGAGAATAATTCTCATCGCCATTAAGGTTACGTATCTTTGGGTGATCGCCAAAAGGTGATCACCGAGCCGATCGCCGACAAAGGCGAGGCCTACCCAAAAGCCGCACCCGCGAGCGCTGAAACCGCAACCCGCGGGCGAGCCTGGCTGCGATCAGGCTCGACGCCAGATCGTCGTGCCGTCCGGCTTGTCTTCGAGGACGATGCCGGACTGCGCCAGCTCGTCGCGAATCCGGTCGGATTCCTTGAAGTTTTTGGCCTTGCGCGCAGCAGCACGCGCGGCGATCAGTTGCTCGATCTGCGCGTCAGAGGTTTTCGCTTCTACAGCTTGGCCCGCGGCAGCCGCGGACTTCTGCAAGAACGCGCCGGGCGCGAGATGCAGGACGCCGAGCAGATTGCCGAGCTGCTTGAGCTCCGTGGCCAAGCTCGCGGCCTGCGCCGAATTTCCGGCAGCCCGCGCGCGGTTGATATCGCCGGCGAGCGATTGCAGGACCGCGAGCGCCTCCGGCGTGTTGAAGTCATCGCTCATCGCTTCTTCGAAGCGGCGCGTCGCTTCGCCCGGCTGATAGTCCTTGGCCGGCTCGACATCGCGCAGCGCGGTGTAAAGGCGGCTGAGCGCCGCGTCGGCCTGTTCGATCTGCGTCAGCGAATAGTTGATCGGGCCGCGATAGTGGCTCGACATGAGGAAGAAGCGCAGCACCTCCGGATCGCGCACGTGGCCCGAATCGAGCACGTCGCGGATCAGGAAGAAGTTGCCGACCGACTTCGCCATCTTCTCGTTGTCGACGTTCACGAAGCCGTTGTGCATCCAGTACGTGGCGAACTGGTCGTCGGTCGCCGCGCAGGACTGCGCGATCTCGTTCTCGTGATGCGGGAACTTCAAGTCCAGGCCGCCGCCGTGAATATCGAAACGCGGCCCGAGCAGATCGAAGCTCATGGCCGAGCATTCGATGTGCCAGCCCGGACGCCCCTCGCCCCACGGTGAAGGCCAGGACGGCTCGCCCGGCTTCGCCCGTTTCCAGAGCACGAAATCCAGTGGATCGCGTTTGGCTTCGTCGATCGCCACCCGCGCGCCGGCGCGCAGATCGGCCAGATGCTTGCCCGACAACTTGCCGTAAGGCGCGAACGCCGATACCGAGTACATGACATCGCCGTCGGAGGCCACGTAAGCGTAGTTCTTCTCGATCAGCTTGCGCGTCATCTCGATGATGCCGGGCACGTGCTCGGTCGCCTTCGGCTCATGATCGGGACGCAGGATGCCGAGCCGATCGTAATCCTCGTGCATCGCCGCGATGAACCGCGCCGTCAGCGCCTGCACGCTTTCGCCGTTCTCGGCGGCGCGCTTGATGATCTTGTCGTCGATGTCGGTGATGTTGCGGACGAACGTGACCCGATAACCCTTGTGCATCAGATAACGGCGCACGACGTCGAAAGCGACCTTCGAGCGCGCATGGCCGATATGGCAGTAGTCGTACACCGTATCGCCGCACACATACATGCGCACGACGCCGGGTTGCAGGGGCTGGAACTCTTCCTTGCGGCCGGTCAGCGAATTGAAGATCTGTAACATCGGATCTCAGGATTACTTGGCGAGCCGGCGCGCATTCTCCAGGCGCGCACGGATCTCGTCCGGTGGAATCAGGGTCAACAGCGGCCCAAGCTCCGGGCCGTGTGTAAAGCCAGTGAGCGCAGCGCGCAGCGGCATGAAAAGAGCCGGCCCCTTGCGATTGCAGCGCTGGCCGATTTCGCGCGCGACCTGCTTGAACTCCCGACTGCGCGTGCCGAACACTTCCAACGCGACGGCGAAGAACTGCTCGCCAGCATCGCGGATCGTATCGGCAGCGGTCCCTTCAAATTCGACGATCTTGCCGAACACGACATCCGCCCAGGTTTTTGCGTCCGCCGGAAACTCGACGTTGGGACGGATCGCCTGCAAAAACGCCGCGCGCTTCTCGGGATCGATGCCCGCCGGCAGCTGAGCGGAAATCCATTCCTGGAATTCGTCGACCGACAGATGTGCGACCGCTTCCTTCTGCCAATGACGCAATTGTGCTTCGTCGAACTTGGCCGCCGCGCGCCCGAGGCGATTGAGATCGAACTCAGCACTCATGGCCGTATCGTCGAGCCAACCGTCGCTGACGCAGGTGTGACCCAGGCGCACCAGATGATTGCGCAGCGCGCCGGGCAGATAACCGCGATTGCGCAGATCGCCCAGGCTCGTGTCGCCGTGACGCTTGGAGAGCGGCGCACCATCCATGCCGAGCAATAGTGCCACGTGAGCGTAGGCCGGAATCGGCAGGCTCAGCGCCTGCAGCAACAGAATCTGCCGTGGCGTATTGGTCAGATGATCATCGCCCCGCAGCACCAGCGTCACGCCCATCAGCGCGTCGTCGATGGCATTCGAGAAAAAGAACGCGGTGCTGCCATCGGTACGCCGGATGATGAAGTCGCCGATATCGTCGCTGGCGAAGCGCTGCTCGCCATGGACCACGTCGGCGAAGCTCACGACCTGTCCGCTCGGCACGCGAAAGCGCAACGCCGCTTCCCTGCCGCTCGCTGCACGCTCCGCACGCTGGGCCTCAGTCAATGCCCGGCACGTGCCGGGATATCGAGGCGGCTTGCCCGCGGCCAGCTGCCGCTTGCGCGCAACATTGAGCTCAGCCGGTGTGCAGTAGCAGGGGTAGGTCAGCCCCGCCGCTTCCAGCTTTGCCAGCCACTGCTCGTAGGTCGTGCGCCGCTGCTGCTGTCGATAGGGCTCATGAGGTCCGCCTACATCGGGACCTTCGTCCCAGCGCAGGCCGAGCCAGTGCAGGTCCGCGAACAGCTCGTGCATGAGCGCCTCGGAGCTGCGCGCCTCGTCGGTGTCCTCGACACGCAGAATGAACTTGCCGCCGGCCTTGCGGGCCGCCAGGTAGTTGAGCAACGCCGTGCGGGCATTGCCGAGGTGCAGATGTCCCGTGGGGCTGGGCGCAAAGCGCGTAACGAGTGCAGTCGATGACATTTAACGGTATTTGGCGGCCGCATCGGCCACCGAAGGCCGCGTGAGGCGGGCATTCTATACACCTTGCGCAGGGATCGCCCCTTCCCCGGCCGCTGCCCCGCGACCTGCTTTGCTAAGATCGCCGCTGTCGCATTCCACCCCACCAGGCCCTGCTACGTCCATGCACCGCACCGCCTCGCTGCTTCTGACCCGAATCCTGGCCGCATTGCTGCTTTTCGTTGGCGTGCAGACGATGGCTGAGGACGCGCCCGCTCCTACAACGGCGCCCGTCGCGGAGCCGGCGCTGGTCCGGGTGTACACGAACAAGGGCAGCTTCGTGATCGAGCTCGAAACGGCCCGCGCGCCGCTGACCGTGGCCAACTTCCTCGAGTACGTGCGCGCCGGCCACTACAACGGCACGATATTCCATCGCGTGATCAATAACTTCATCGCCCAGGGCGGCGGCTTCGACGAGCAGTACGTCGAGCGCCCGACGCGGCCAGGGATCCCCAACGAGTCCGGCAACGGGCTTTCCAACCGCCGCGGCACAGTCGGCATCGCCCGCGCCGGCGGCCCGCATAGCGCCAATGCGCAGTTCTACGTCAATCTCGTCGACAATCCGGCGCTCGATCCGCAGTCCAGCCGCTGGGGTTACGCCGTCTTCGGCAAGGTCATCGAGGGCATGAGCGTGATCGACGAGATCGGCGCGGTGGCGACCGGCCCGGCGGGCCAGTTCGAGTCCGACGTGCCGCTCAAGCCCATCATCATCGAGAAAATCGACGAGATGAAATGAACCTGCCCGCGCGCCTCGGATCCCTGCCGTGACGACGCTATTCATCTCGGACCTGCACCTGGACGGCGCCTGGCCGCAGATCACCGATCAGTTCCTGGGGTTCCTGCAACGCGAAGCCCACGACGCCCGGGCGCTGTACATCCTGGGCGATCTGTTCGAGGCCTGGATCGGCGATGACGACCCCGATCCGGACAAGCGGCGGGTGGTGCGCGGACTACGCGAGATCACCGCCCACGGCGTCCCCTGCTATGTCATGCATGGCAATCGGGATTTCCTGCTGGGCAAGCGTTTCAGCGCCGAGACCGGCGTCGAGCTGCTGCCGGACGGTACCGTCATCGACCTGTACGGCCGCCGGGTGCTGCTGATGCACGGCGACACCCTGTGCACGGACGATGCGGCGTACCAGCGCCTGCGACGCATCGTGCGCAACCCGCTGGTGCAATTCGTGCTGAGAAACCTGAGCCTGCGTCAAAGGCAGCGACTGGCGGCGAAGATGCGTGCCGGCAGCAAGGCGCATATCGATGCCGCGGACAAGGCGACGCCGTACATCATGGACGTCAACACCGAAGCCGTGAAACAGGCACTACGCGAACATGAAGTGGATTGCGTGATTCACGGCCACACTCATCGGCCGGCGGTCCACGATGTCGAGGTCGATGGCCGCAAGGCGACACGAATCGTCCTCGGCGACTGGTATGACCAGGGCAGCGTGCTGCGGTGGGATGAGCAGGGATATGAACTCGTGGAGTTGCAGCGGAAGGACTGATACTCGTCATTCCCGCGCAGGCGGGAATCCACCTGAATCGACCCGGATGGACTCCCGCCTGCGCGGGAGTGACGGATAGATCTCGACAATGCGCCTTGCGCACCGCGATCGTCAGCTCACTGCGGCTCGCCCGAGTGAAACCTGAACTGCGGGTCCGGCGACGTCGCCAGCTGCGCCTCCACTTCACCGATTTCGCGCAGGCGAGCACGCCAGTCAACGTCTCCGGCGCGCTGCTCGGCGAGGCGCAGATACAAGCCTTGATGACGGGCTTCCGAATGCGCCAGTCCACCATAGAAACTACCCATCGGCTGCGACAACCGCGGCGCCAGTCCAATGAATCGTTCGCAGGACCGCGCCTCGATCAAAGCACCGCAAAGGAGCAGATCCAGGAGTCGGGCCGGCTCATTGACACGCAGCGAGCGCCGCAAGCCTTCGGCATAGCGCGACGGCGACATCCGAATGTACGGAACCGCCAGCTCGCGCATCAACTTCTGCACCTGCTCGAAATGTCGCAGCTCTTCGCGCGCCAGGCGTGACAGGCGGTCAGTCAGCTGGAAGTCTTCCGGATACGTGAAGATCAGGCTCAACGCGGTAGAGGCCGCCTTCTTCTCGCAGTTCGCGTGATCGACGAGCAGCTCACGCCAGCGCTCACACGCGACATCAAACCAGCGCGCCGGCGTCGCGGCGAGCAGTACGTTCTCGATCACAGGCGTCGTATCGACGGCAGCGTTCATGGCCGCTTACCCCGCCGCCTGCAAACGTCTGATATCCGCAAGCAGCTCGTCAGCCGAAGCGAAGCGATTCGCCGGCTCCTTCGCCAGCAGGCGATCGAGCACGGGCTGATACACGGCCAGGCTGTCTTCCAGCACCGGCAGCGGCGCATTGCCGTGCATGTAGAGCACGGCCATCGGCGAAGGGCCGACATAAGGTTTCTTGCGCATCAGCATTTCGTAGAAGATCACACCGAGGCTGTACAGATCGCTGCGGGCATCCAGCGGCTGGCCATGCCCCTGCTCCGGACTCATGTAGTACGGCGTGCCGAAGATCTCGCCGGTCCCCGTCATTTCCACCTGCGTCGTCACGTGCTTGGCCAGGCCGAAATCGATGATGGCGATCGAACCATCGGCACGCAACATGATGTTGCCGGGCTTGAGGTCCCGGTGCAGCACGCCGACAGCGTGAACCACCGACAGCGCGCCGGCCATTTGCGCAAGCAATTCCAGCGCCCGAGCAGGCTCGATGGCTTTGGCGATGTGACTGCGCAGGTCGCCGAGCGGAAAATATTCCATGGCGATGTACGCATGATCGTCGGCGATGCCCAGATCGTAGATCCGTACCACGTTGGGATGGCGGATCTGCGAAATCAGCTCGTACTCCTGTAGGAAACGAGCGAACTGTACCTGCGTATCGCCCGCCTCCGGCGTATCGCGCAGCACTTTCAGCACCACCATCTCTCCGGCGCGCTCGCTTTCAGCCAGGTACACCATCGACGTCCCGCCAATGGCAAGCTCGCGCACGCAGCGATGGCCGCGGATCGTAACGGCTCCGAATTTCGATGCGTTCTGCGCCTGCGCGCTGGTACGCAATAGCGCCAGATCCTGGCGACGGCGCTGCACCGCTTCGCGCAGCGCCGCGGCGAACCGGCGATGGTCGATGCGCTCGCGCACCAGGCAATCCACCGCACCGCGCTCGACGATTCGTTGCGCCAACTCAGATTCATCGCCGGGCGCGAGATACAGCACGGGCTGAAATGCCGGGCGATGCCGGAGATTCTCGAACCACTCCTCGCCCCGCCCACGCTCGATCCGGTCATCCAGCAGCACGGCGTCATAGCCGATCGCGCTGAATGCCGAATGCAGTCGGCCGGAGATCATCGGCGCATGAACGCGGCATTCCGCATCCGGCCAGATGATGGATACATGGTGTTCGAGCGCGCGGCCCAGCTCGGTGTGATCGGTAACGATCATCACGCGCGGCGCGACGGAGGAAGTCACCGACGCCGGCGGTCGCGTCGGCGGCGATGACGGTGGAGTTGTCATGGCGGGTGGCAGTGCCGCCGCCGGCACTTCCTAGACGGCCCGGATGGCTTTCAGCCCATGCCGATGCAGCTGGCGACGACGCTCCTTGGCCTGATCCGAGCGCTCTTCCTGCAATCGCGTCAGATAGGCCGGCGTGATGTCGCCGGTCACGTATTCGCCCGAGAAACACGAGGTATCGAAGCTGTGGATCTGCGAGTCGTGGTGCTGGCAGGCGCTCACCAGGTCGGTGAGATCCTGATAGATGAGCTTGTCGGCGCCGATCAGCTGTGCGACTTCCTCGTCCGTACGACCTGCCGCCACCAGTTCGGAAGGCGTCGGCATGTCGATGCCGTAGACGTTGGGGAAGCGCACCGGCGGCGCGGCGGACGCGAAATAAACACGACGGGCACCGGCTTCACGGGCCAGGTCGATGATCTGCGCCGAGGTCGTGCCACGCACGATGGAATCGTCGATCAGCAGTACGTTCTTGCCACGGAACTCCAGGTCGATGACGTTGAGCTTGGAGCGCACCGACTTCGCGCGCTGCTCCTGTCCCGGCATGATGAAGGTGCGGCCGATGTAGCGGTTCTTCACGAAGCCTTCGCGATACTTCACGTTCAGCAGCTGCGCCACCTGTACCGCGGCCGTGCGGCTGGTGTCGGGAATTGGAATGATCACGTCGATATCGTGATCCGGCCACACCCGGCGGATCTTCTCCGCCAGCAGGTCGCCCATGCGCAGGCGCGCCTTGTGGACCGAAATGTTGTCGATGATGGAGTCGGGACGGGCGAAATAGACGTACTCGAAAATGCACGGCGTGTGGCTGGCGGCGGGCACGCATTGCTGCGAATAGAACCGGCCCTGCTCGTCGATGAACACCGCTTCGCCCGGAGCGATGTCGCGCACCAGCGCGAAGCCGAGCATGTCGAGCGCCACGCTTTCCGAAGCGAGCATGTACTCGGGACCGTCCGCCGAATCGCGGCGGCCGAGCACCAGCGGGCGAATGCCGTGCGGGTCGCGGAAACCCACCAGTCCGTGACCGACGATCATCGCCACCACGGCGAATCCGCCACGGCAGCGGCGATAGACAGCATTCAGCGCGGAGAAGATATCGGCAGCGGAGGCGCGCGGTGTGCCGGCTTGCGACAGTTCGCTGGCCAACACGTTCAGCAGCACTTCGGAATCGGAGCTGGTGTTCAGGTGGCGGCGATCCTCGCGGATCAGCACCTCGGCAAGCTCGGTGGAGTTGGTCAGGTTGCCGTTGTGGCCGAGGCAGATGCCGTACGGCGAGTTGACGAAGAACGGCTGCGCTTCCGAGGAGGTGTCGCAACCGGCGGTCGGGTAGCGGACGTGACCGATGCCGATGTTGCCCTTCAACGCCAGCATGTGGCGATGCTGGAACACATCGCGCACCAGGCCGGTCTGCTTGCGCAGGAACAGCTCGCCCTCGTGGCAGGTCATGATGCCGGCGGCGTCCTGGCCGCGGTGCTGCAGCACCGTCAACGCGTCATAGATCTGCTGGTTGACGGGAGAGTGGCCGACGATACCGACGATTCCGCACATGCGATTGCAGGCCCTCTAGGACAAGCTCGGGGACGACGACGCCGGCCCTGGATGGGGCTCGTGCGCCTGCTTTTCAAGAAGTTTCATGCCGGTTTCAGCAAAGGCCTGAATCCATCCGGCGCACTCTTCCGCGTAGGGCATCAGCGTCGACTTCTTCCACCATTTCACCTGGTTCAGCTGCGCAAACTGCGCCAGCAGCACCAGCGCCGCGATCACCACGGCACCACGCAGAACTCCGAAAAACATGCCGAGCAGGCGATCCACGGCAAGGCTCAGGCCCGAATGCCGCAGCAGATGCGCCAGCAGGCCAGCGAGCAGCCAGCCGGCGATGATCACGACGACCACGATCAGCGTGCGGGCCGCCCAGGTTCGCACCGGCGGCTCGCCCAGCGCACCGCCGAGCAGCGGCTCGACCAGCGGTGCGTAGCGCCACGCCAGCCACAAGCCGCACAGCCACGCCAGCAGCGCGATCGATTCGCGTACGAAGCCCCTCGATACGCCGAGCAGCGTCGAAAACACGAGAATGCCGAGAATGAGATAGTCAGCACCGTTCATGGATGCGACGCGGATAAGTTGAAGCGCGGATTCTACACTACGGATGCGGAACAATCGCCGCAGCGGGCACCTTGGCCTTCAACCTGGCCAGTGCCTGTTGCGCCGATTGGCGATCCTGCATCGGTCCCACACGCACTCTATACAGCGTCGCCGCGCCGGACTTGACGGGCATCACAAAAGCGGACTGCCCATCGGCACGCAGATCTTTCACCATCTTTTCCGCCGTCGCACGGCTGGAGAAGCTCCCTAGCTGAACAGCCCAGTGACCGTCGGCAAGCGGCGGTACGTTGCGGGCGGGCGCCGTTTCGGACGTTCGTGGCACAGTTACAGGTTTCGGCTGAGATGCTGTTGCGGATTCCGCCGTTCGTGGCGCGGCAGTCGACGGTTTCGTCGGCGCAGTTTGCGCCACGCGCGGTGAAGAACTCGCAGGCTTTGTCTGTGGCGATGCACCCGATTCGGCAACTCGCGATGACGCACCCGAGGGTTGCGCTTCGACCGATGGCACCGCTTGCGTCGCCGATGCGCTATCGGCTGGCTGTGCGGCGGCAACTTCGGCATCGCCGGATTCAGGGCCTGCCTGAGGCGCCAACGCCGGGTCCGCCGCAGTGGGCGAAGTCTCGGCCGGCGGGGCGCGATCGTCGATCGCTCCCGATGCGGTCGCAGCCGCCTGTGCGGCCGGAGATTTGCTGAGATCGATGGTGTACGTCTTGAGCGGCGCCTCGCCGTTCGCCGACGCCGGCTCGGCCGCATGCTGCGGATTGGATCCGGAGAGCATTTCCGGAATGAGGATGACCGCGGCGGCCACCAGCACCGCAGCTCCGATCAGACGTTCTTTTACGTGACGCTCCACGGGCACGAAGTATATGCGCTTATGCCGGTGCGAGTCCCTGCGATCGCAGCCATGCCAGCGCCGGCCCCACCGTCAGGAAAGAACCGAACACCACGATGCGATCCCCCGCCTGCGCCATCGAGTCCGCCAATGCGCAACCCGCGGACACATCCGGCGCCAGCGCCGTTACGTTCGCGCCGCGAGCACCGAGCCGTTGGGCCAGCTGATGTACGTTGACGGCGCGTGCGCCGCTCAAACCGCAGACCAGCCATTCATCGAACCGGCCGCGCAGTTCCTCGGCCACGCCTTCGATGTCTTTGTCGCCGAGCATGCCGCAGACGGCGATGGTACGGCCCGATGTGGTTCGCTCCGCCAGCTGGGACGCGAGCGTATGAGCCGCCGCTGGATTGTGTGCCACGTCCAGAATCCACTCGGCGCGACCCTGGATGATCTGGAACCGGCCAGGGAGCGACACTCGTTGCAGTCCTCGCACAACCGCTTCGCGCGTCACCGGCAAACGCTCGGCAAGGCTTTCGAGCACGGTGAGAACAGCAGCCGCGTTGTCGAACTGGATTTCGCCGACCAGCGCCGGGCGTGGCAGATCTTCGTAGCGGCTCTTCGTGCCGTGCCACGACCATTCGTCGCCGTGACGCTGGTGGCCGAAATCCCGCCCCAGCCGCAACAGGTGCGCACCCGTCTCTTCAGCCGATTTATCGATGGACTGCGGCATGTCCGCAGAGCCGAACACCGCGGGCCGGCCGCGCCGGAAAATTCCCGCCTTCTCGCGCCCGATGGTTTCGACATCACGCCCCAGCCATTCGCAATGATCCAGGGCGATCGATGTCACCAGCGCGGCGTCGGCATCGATGGCGTTCGACGCATCCAGCCGTCCGCCCATGCCGACTTCCAGCACGATGGCATCGAGCCCTGCCGTCTCGAACACCAGGAACGCGGCCAGCGCGTTGAACTCGAAAAACGTGAGTGTGTCTTCACCGCGCGCCGCATCGATCCGCTCGAACGCGGCGATCAAGGAAGCGTCGGAGACCGGCCGGTCGGCGATGACGATGCGTTCGTTGTAACGCAGCAGATGCGGCGAAGTGAACGTACCGACCCGATAACCCGCTTCGCTCAGGATGCGATTGAGCAGCGCGACGCTGGAACCCTTGCCGTTGGTGCCGCCCACCGTGATGACAGGGCACGCCGGCCGGCGCCAGCCGAGCCGAGCCAGCGTCCGGTTCAACCGGGCCAGGCCCAAGTCGATGGCGCTCGGGTGCAGCGACTCCTGCCAGGAGAGCCATTCAGCTAGCGTGGAGAAGCGCACGTGAGGATGGACTCGTTCTGACAATTTCGAAACGGGTGACACCAGGATCCGCCGACGCCCACAGGCGTCGGCGGCACAGGCTTGATCAGACTGGCGCCGGCAGCGCCCGATTGGTGAACATGGCCAGCAGGCCGCCGATGCGGTCGCGCATGTCGCGTCGGTCCACGATCATGTCGAGCGCGCCGTGCTCCAGCAGGAACTCGCTGCGCTGGAAACCTTCAGGCAGCGTCTCGCGCACCGTCTGCTGGATGACGCGTGCGCCGGCGAACCCGATCAGAGCCTTGGGTTCGCCGATGTTGACGTCACCCAGCATGGCGAGACTGGCCGAGACACCGCCGGTGGTCGGATCCGTCATCACCGAGATGTACGGAATGTGTTCGCGCCCGAGACGGGCCAGCGCCGCGCTGGTTTTCGCCATCTGCAACAGTGACAGCAACGCTTCCTGCATGCGTGCGCCGCCGCTGGCGGCGAAGCACACGAGCGGCTTGCGGTGCTCGATGCAATGCTCGACGGCGCGCACGAAACGCTCGCCGACCGCCGAACCCATCGAGCCGGCCATGAACTCGAACTCGAACGCACAGGCGACGATCGGCTGCCCTAGCAGCGTGCCGCTCATCACGATCAGCGCATCGCGCTCTTCCGTGCTCTTCTGTGCCTGCTGCAACCGGTCGCGATACTTCTTGCTGTCGCGAAACTTGAGCGGATCTTCCGGCTCGATGTTGGTAGCCAGCTCGGTGATGGACTCCGGATCGAGGAAATGCTCGAGCCGTTCACGCGCACCGATGCGCATGTGGTGTCCGCACTTGGGGCACACGTGGAGGTTGCGCTCCAGCTCCGCGCGGTACAGCACGGCGTCACAGGCAGCGCACTTCATCCACAGGCCTTCGGGCACCGAACGCGTGCGGCGCTCGGTCTTGATCCGCGAAGGCATGATTTTCTCGAACCAGGTCATGCAGTCGATTCCTTGATAGGGAAGCTCCGATCCGCCGTCCGGGTCATTCCCGCGAAGGCGGGAATCCAGCCGATCATCGGGATGGCCTCCCGCCTGCGCGGGAGTGACGAGCCAGTCGGAGTGGCTTCGGCAGTCAGTCTGCCAGTCTCAACGAGGCCGCATCTATACTTGGTCCCGCCCCACCGGGCAAGCGACCGGGGTGATTTGGCCGGCCTGCGTCGGCAGCCCCAGCGCCGGAGCGTAGCTCACGCCGGCCAGGTACAGCCCTTCCGGTGGCGCCGTCACGCCGCCTTGTTTGCGGTCGCGGGCGGCCAATACTTGCGCCACCCACTCCACCGGCTCATCGCTGCGGCCGACTGCGATCAGCACGCCAGCGATGTTGCGCACCATGTGATGCAGGAACGCGTTGGCCGTCACGGCGATGGTCAGCAGTTCGCCGCGCCGCTCGACATCGATCCGATGCAGATGCCGCATCGGCGTCCGCGACTGGCATTCGGCCGCGCGGAACGAGGAAAAATCATGCTCACCTACCAGCTGCTGCGCGGCCACGTGCATGCGCTCTTGGTCGAGCGGCTCGCGAACCCACGAGACGTACTGAGCACCGAGCGCCGGGCGTACCGGGCGATTCAGGATGAAATATCGGTAGCTGCGCGCGAATGCGCTGTAACGCGCATGAAAACCTTCCGGCACCTCACGCGCCCACAGCACGGTTACCTGCTTGGGCAGCCCGGAGTTCGCGCCCAACACCCAACTGCGCTGAGTACGGCTCGCCGTCGTATCGAAATGCGCCACCTGCATTGCCGCATGCACGCCCGCATCGGTGCGGCCTGCGGCGACGACTTCCACCGGGTGGTCGGCGACCTGCGTCAGCGCAGCTTCGACGGCGGATTGCACGCCCTGGGCGTGCGACTGGGCCTGCCATCCGGAGAATGCGCTGCCGTCGTATTCGATTCCAAGCGCGATACGGGGCATGAAGGAACGGGCTGTGGCTGCTGGCGGCCCTTTCGGGCCGTAAGACGGTGAACGATAAACCAATCGGCTGGCCGCGCGCGTCAGGATCGACGCGCGCGGCGAACAGTTAGCGGATGGAGTCGAGCAGGCGCTGCGCTTCCTGCTTCTGGTTGGACGTGCCTTCCTGCAGCACTTCCTCGAGGATGCTGCGGGCGCCGTCCGGATCGCCCATGTCCATGTAGGCGCGCGCCAGATCGAGCTTGGTGCCGACTTCGCTCATGGTCACCGGCTCCAGCTCCGACAGCTCCATCTCGTTGACGACCTGCTTGTTGGTCGGCGCGTGGTCGTCGGCGGCCAGCGCCTCGCCCACGTCCAGGTCGATCTTGGCGAACTGGCTGGTGCTGTCGGCGAATACATCGTCCGAGAACTGGTCCGCTTCCGAAACCGTGTGGCGCACCGTGTCGCCGTCGACCGGCGGTTCGTCGAAGTTTTCGAGATCGACGTCCAGCTCGGCGGCGGACGGCTTGACCATCGCGGCGGTCGAATCGATGTCCGGCCGCGGCTGCTCGACGGTGTCGCCGCCGGCCAGGTCGACCTGGTCGATGTAGATGGTGCCGGTGCTCTCGATATCGAACGGCTCATCGAATTTCTCGATGCTGGACGACTCGACCTGCGGCGCCTGCATGGTGCGGTCGAAGCTGCCGAGCGAAGGCGCGAGCTGGGTCATCTCGTCGTCGCGCAGCGCCGGCGTAGCGCCAGTGCTGGTGTCGTCGGCCGAAGTGTCCTTTTCCAGCGAAGCAGTCTGTTCCAGCGCGCCGGTGGTCTCCAGCGAGTCCACGTCCAGCCCCAGATCGTCGAGCGACAGCTCGGCGGTCTGCTCGGTACCGGCGGCCTTGGCCAACGCGGCGCTATCGATCTTCTCGCGCAGGGTCTGCGAGCTGCGATCGATCATCGGCGATTCGATGGTCGGCGTTTCCTGGGTGCGGGCCAGCGGGTCGATCTCGCGCGTCGGCTCATCGTCGGCGCTTCGCGGTGCCGGCTCGTCGAGCAGGAAGTCGAGATCCGACGAATCGGAGCTGGACGAGTCCGTGCCGGACAGGTCAACCGGCGGCTGCGTCTTGCGCTCGCCGCTATCAAATTCGAGGTCCAGGCCCTCGGACTGGTCGTTGCCGGGCTCGGCGAACAGATCCACGTCGACACGGTTCTCGCCGCCTTCCAGGTTCACGTCCACCAGGTCGACGCGGGCACCCGCCTCGCCCTTGAACATCTGATCCTCGGGCGCGATCTGCTTGCCCATGATCAGCACCTTGTCCCACTCGCCCGGCGCGGACTGGTCGCGCGTCTGGTGCAGGTCGCGGGCGGTATCCAGGAACAGGTCACGGTTGCCCCAGACGAAATAGATCTCCAGGAGCTTCAGCTTCAGATCGCGGCGCGTCGGCTCGCGCTCGATCGCGATCTTCACCAGGTCGGCGGCCTGGTCGTACAGGCCATAGGCCATGTGGAAGTCGGCTTCGGCCAGCGCATCCTGCTGATCGAAGTGCACCGCGGTTTCGCTGCTCAGCGTGTCTTCGAGCGGCTTCGATTCGATAGCCGCGACGGGCTCCGGACGGGGCTTGGGAGCCTCGCGGACCGGCTCCGGACGACGTGCCGTCACCGGCTCGGGTTCATCGAAACCGGCGAGCGGCTCGTCCTCGACTTCGACCTCGTCGAGGTCGTTCGGCTGGACCATGAAGGAGTCGGCGCGGTCGCGACCCTTGGTAAGCGCCGCGGGCAGGCTCGGCTCGAAAGCCGGCGCCGCGGGCGCGAAGGCATCGAGCGAGCCGAGATCGCTGGCTTCGCGCCGGCGTCTCAAGAACGTGAGAATCAATCCAACGACCAGCAGCAGGCCAGCGGCGATCGGCACCCACCACAGATCGCCGATGCGCTCCAGCAAGGACGGCTCGGCCGGCTGTTCCGGCTGGACGGCCGGACGGGGCTTGGCGGGCGTCGGCTGCGTTTCGGCCGGCGGCGTCTGCTCGGCGGCAGGCGGCTGTGCTGCTTCAGGCGTCTCCGCAGCCGGCTGCTGCGGCGCCTGCTGGGCGGGAGTCTCGGCAGCGTTCTGCTGGACGCTGGCCAGGCCGGGGCTGGTGACTTCGAGCCGCTTGTCGGCATTTGCCGGCGCGGTTCCGGAAGCGGCCTCTGCTGTTCCTGCGGCCGGAACTTCGGCCGGTTTTGCCGGCGTCGCCGCCGCACTCGCGGCTGGCGGTGCCTCGGCCGGCGTGACCAGCCGCAGCCGGTTGGGTTCTTCACTGCCGTCGGCCCGGAACGCCGAGTCCCAGGCTTCCTGCTGGCGCGCGACTTCGGCTGTCGCCTCGGTGCGCGACACCGACTGGATGTCCGCCACGTCCGGGATACGCAGGATCGAACCTGCGCGTAACCGATTGATATTGTTACCGCTGAAGGCCTCAGGATTGGCCCGGAACAGGGCAATCATGGTCTGGTTCAGAGCGCTGGGGCTGGCGCCCGGCGTCACGCTGCGCGCGATCCGGTACAGCGTATCGTTGCGCTCGACTTCATATGTGCCGCCGGCTGCCGCGGGGACGGCCGGACGGGGTGCCGGCTCCTGGCGAGTGGCCTCAGGCGCCGGTGTCGGCTGCGCCGGCTCAGGCGCGGCTTCTGGCTGGGGCTGCGGTTGCGGCGCTCGCTCGACACGGCCGTCGGTCTGGGCGCCCGACTGCGGCGCGGTTACGGGCTGATTGGTCTGCGGCTGAACCGGGGTGAAGACCGGCGGATCCAGCAGCACCGTGTACTCGCGCAGCAGGCGTCCACGGCCCCAGCTCGCCTCGACCAGCAGCGTCACGAACGGCTCGGTGACCGAGCGGTTGGAAGTAACCTTGATGGACACGCCGCCATCGCGGTTGCGCGCGACGGCAAACTGGAAGTTCGACAGGTAAGCCGGACGATCGAGGTTGTAGCGGGCGAACAGGTCGTTGCTGGCCAGCCCCACCTTGAGCTCGGCCAGCTCCTCGCGGGTCGGCGCCACGATCTCGATGTCGGCGTCGAAGGGCTGGTTCAGAGCGGAGTTGAGGCGGATCTCGCCCAGACCCAGCGCGTACACACTCAAAGGGGACAGCAGTGCGCCCGTCAGCAGCAGGCGCGGCAAATGTCTTCTCATCAGCTCTCCCGGTACCGTGTCCTGAGCATCCCTTTGGGTCGCTGCCGGATATCGATCGTTGTAATACGGGCCAGGTGCGCGGCCTGAGAGTCAATGCTCAAGTGTTTCTTGACTTTAGGCGCGCAACTATAGCCTACAGGTAATCTTTCACCAAAATCTCGGCGATCTGCACGCTATTTAAAGCAGCTCCCTTGCGGACGTTATCGGACACAATCCACAGATTCAGACCGCGCTCGTGACTGATGTCCTCGCGGATGCGGCCCACGTACACCGGGTCGCTGCCCGCCCCTTCGGTGACCGGGGTCGGATAGCCGCCCGGCTGACGCTCGTCGACCACCACCACGCCCGGCGCCTGGGACAGGATCTCGCGGGCCTGGGCGGCCGAGAGCTTGCGGCGGGTCTCGATGTGTACGGCTTCGGAGTGGCCGACGTAGACGCCGACGCGCACTGCGGTGGCGTTCACGCGGATGGAGGTGTCCTCGAGGATCTTCTGGGTCTCCCAGAACATCTTCATCTCTTCCTTGGTGTAGCCGTTGTCCAGGAACACGTCGATCTGCGGCACGCAGTTGAAGGCGATCTGCTTGGCGATGACCTTCGCCACCGCCGGCTCGCCGCGGGCCAGCGCCGTGGACTGGGCCGACAGTTCGTCCATGGCCTTCTGGCCGCCGCCGGAGACGGACTGGTAGGTCGCCACGTTGATACGTTCGATGTGAGCCGCGTCGTGCAGGGGCTTCAGGGCCACCAGCATCTGCATGGTCGAGCAGTTCGGGTTGGCGATGATGTTGTGCTTGCGGTAACCGGCAATGGCGTGCGGGTTGACCTCGCTCACCACCAGCGGAATGTCGTCCTGGTAGCGGAACTGGGAGGTGTTGTCGACCACCACGCAGCCAGCCTGCCCGGCGCGCACGGCATGAATTTTCGAGACGCTGGCACCGGCGGAGAACAGGCCGACCTGCGCCTTGGAGAAATCGAAGGTCTCCAGGTCCTGGACCGGCACGTCCTGACCCCTGAACTTGACGGTGCGGCCCACCGAGCGGGCGCTCGCCAGCGGATAGATCTTGTCCACCGGGAAATTGCGCTGCTCCAGCACGGACAACATGGTGCCGCCGACCAGACCGGTGGCGCCTACGACTGCTACGTTCCAGCTTCTGCTCATGACTTGAAAGAACACCTAAGAATCGATCGACCTACGGCGCGCGAGCACGGCCCACGCGACTCCCCTTCGCCCCCGCTGCAAAGCGCGCCCACACTACCGGAAACGTCCGGCAGACATAAGATGCCGGTCACGAATGCCCGATAAAAATAAGCCGAACGACTATTCGTGATCGCGGGCGGGGATGCGCGGCGTCCTCGACACCACATCGGCGTTCTGCGCGCGATGGCGCAGGTAGTGATCCATCAGCACCAGCGCCAGCATGGCTTCGGCAATGGGCGTGGCACGCAGGCCGACGCAAGGGTCGTGACGACCGGTGGTGATGACGTCGGTGACGTTGCCGTCCAGGTCGATGGTCTGTCCGGGAACGGTGATGCTGGAGGTCGGCTTGAGCGCGATGCTGACCACCACGTCCTGGCCCGAGGAAATGCCGCCCAGCACGCCGCCGGCATTGTTGGAACGAAAGCCGTGCGGCGTCAGCTCATCGCGATGCTGCGAGCCCTTCTGCTCGACCGCGGCGAAGCCGGCTCCGATCTCCACGCCCTTGACGGCGTTGATGCTCATCATGGCGTAGGCGATCTCGGCGTCGAGGCGATCGAACACCGGCTCGCCCAGACCAGGCGGCAACCCGGTGGCGATGACGGTGACGCGCGCGCCCACCGAATCGCCCTCGCGGCGCAGATTGACCATGTAGTTTTCCAGCTCCTCCAATCGGCCCGGATCGGGGCTGAAGAAGGGATTGTCGTAGGCGGTCTCGATCGCCACCGGCTCCAGGCGGATCGGGCCGAGCTGCGCCAGGTAGCCGCGGATGTTCACCGACAGCCTTTCTTTCAGATACTTGCGCGCGATCGCCCCCGCAGCGACCCGCATGACCGTCTCACGCGCCGAGGATCGGCCGCCGCCGCGGTAATCGCGGAATCCATACTTCTGCTGATAGGTGTAGTCGGCGTGCCCGGGCCGGAAGCGGTCCTTGATCTTCTCGTAGTCGCGCGAGCGCTGGTCTTCGTTCTCGATCACCAGGCCGATGGGCGTGCCGGTGGTGCGGCCTTCGAACACACCGGAAAGAATCTTCACCCGGTCCGGCTCGCGGCGCTGGCTGGTATGGCGCGAAGTGCCGGTACGGCGCAGCTCCAGGTACGGCTGGATGTCGCCTTCAGACAATTCCAGCCCCGGCGGACAGCCGTCGACGATGCAACCCAGCGCCGGTCCGTGGCTTTCACCGAAGCTGGTGACGGTAAAGAGCTTGCCTATGGTGTTGCCGGACATAGAGGGGAAAGCGCCGCTCGCAGGAAAGACTGGCCGCGATTCTAACCGTTGGGACCGGCGGCCAACGGCTTCAATTCATGGGAATTGAGCAGAAATACGCCACCCCCGCCGCGTTCGAATTCGAGCCAGGTGAACGGCACCTGCGGGAAAGCATCAATGAGCGCGGTTTCGGAATTGCCGACCTCAGTGATCAGGATGCCGTGCGGCTGCAAATGCGCGTGAGCCTGCCGCAGGATCCGGCGCACGATGTCCAGCCCGTCATCGCCGCCGTAGAGCCCGAGCCGCGGCTCGCGTTGGTATTCCTGCGGCAGCCCAGCCATCTCCTCGCTGCCTACATATGGCGGGTTGGCCACGATCACGTCGTACTTGCGATCCGCCAGGCCGGAGAACACATCGGAGCGGACCGGCCGTACGCGCGCGCCCACCTTGTGACGCTCGATGTTGATGCGAGTAACCGCCAGCGCATCTTCGGAAATGTCTGCCGCATCGACCGACGCTGTGGGCAACGCCAGCGCAGTCGCAATCGCAATGCATCCCGAGCCGGTGCCTATGTCCAGCACCGACTGCACGCGCTCGGCCTCGATCCACGGCTCGAACCGCGCCTCGATCAGCTCTGCGATCGGCGAACGCGGCACCAGCACTCGTTCATCGACATAGAACTCGTGGCCGGTGAACCACATGCGGTGCGTGAGATAAGCAGCCGGAACGCGCTCGCGGATGCGGCGCTCGAACAGCTGCGAGACTTCCTCGCGCTGACGCTCGCTGAGCTCACGTGAGTAGACTTTGGGCGCATCCTCGTGCCGCAAGCCCGCTCCAAAGAACACCAGCTCCGCCGCCTCATCGAGGGCGTTGTCGGTGCCGTGCCCGAACCACACGTCGGCATCCGCCAGCAGCCGCGCGCCGTGGCGAATGAACTGTTCAACCGTTACCGGACCGGAAACCTTGGACATGTCGCTCTCTTAATCACTCAACTTCAAGGCCGAAGGCCGCGCCGTGCAATAATCCACGCCCTCCCCCCTCCTGCCCGGAACCGGAGACCATGTCCCGCACCCACTCCATCGTCATTGCCGCGGTCATTGCCATTGTAGCCATTGCTGGCGGCATGCTGTCGGCGCGTGCGCTGCTGGGCGGCGGTGGTGCGCAGCAGCTGGGGCTCGAGCGCGCCACCGCGCTCAGCCCGCCCCGACCGGTCCCTGAGTTCACGCTCACCGACGACAGCGGCGCCACTTTCGACCGCTCGCGCCTGAAAGATCGTTGGAGCCTGCTGTTCTTCGGCTTCACGCACTGCCCGGACGTGTGCCCGACCACCTTAGGCATGCTGGCGCAGACCGAGAAGCAGCTGGCGGACCTGCCGCCGGAGCTCAAGCCGCAGGTGGTGCTGATCTCGGTCGATCCGCAGCGCGACACCCCGCAGCAGCTCGCGTCGTACGTGAAATTCTTCAGTCCGTCGTTCACCGGCGTGACCGGCACCCAGGACGCCATCGACGACTTCACCCGCGCCATGGGCGTGCCGGTGGCGCTTGGCACGCCCGACGCCAACGGCAATTACACCGTCGATCATTCGGCGGCGATCTTCCTGATCAACCCGGACGGCGCGATGCGCGCGCTGTTCTCGACGCCGCACACGCCGGCGGTCATTGCGGCCGACTATCGCCGCCTCGTGGCCGCCCGCTGATTCGAGTATCCCCTGCCCATGACTGACTCTGCTTCCGAGACCGCCCGCGCCGCCAATCAGCCAGCGACACTGGATGCGAGCACGGGCGACAAGCTGTTCGCCGCGCTTCAGTACGTACTGCCAAAACATCTGTTGTCACGCTTCATCTACAGCGTGATGCGTTGCGAATCGCCCTTCGTCCGGCGCGTGATCCTCAGCAACTTCCTGCGCGGCTACGACGTGAACATGACCGAGGCCGCGCAGCCCGACCCGTTCGCCTATCGTAGTTTCAACGACTTCTTCACCCGCGCCCTGCGCCCCGGCGCGCGGCCGATCGCACCGGCAGCAGACGTCATCGTCAGTCCCGTCGACGGCACAGTGAGCCAGTTCGGCGCCATTCGCTCGGGCAACCTGGTGCAGGCGAAGGGCCGGCTCTATTCGCTCACCGAGCTGCTTGCGAACGATGCATCCGCCGTCGAGGCCTATCGCGATGGCAGCTTCGCCTGCATCTATCTCGCACCGTACAACTATCACCGCATCCACATGCCATGCGCCGGCCGCCTGCGCAGCACCGTTTATGTGCCGGGCGACCTGTTCAGCGTGAATGCTGCAACCGTTCGCACCGTGCCGCGCGTCTTCGCTCGCAACGAAAGGGTCATCTGCGACTTCGATACTGAACTGGGCCGGATGGCCGTGATCCTGGTCGGAGCGCTGTTCGTGGGCAGCATGGAGACCGTGCACTGCGGCGAAATCAATCCGCCGCCGCGCCGACACAAATCGGCAGTACGCATCGACACCGGCGCCGGTCGCGAGTTCGCCAAGGGCGATGAGCTCGGCCGCTTCAACATGGGCTCGACCGTCGTGCTGCTGTTCCAACGCAATCGCGCACAATGGGAACAGACATTGCGGCCCGAGCTGAAAGTGAAACTGGGCGAAGCCATCGGTCGCTCCCTGTCGGCGTGATGCAAAAGCGACCCATGATCCAGTGGCAACCCACCGCAGCCATTGCAACGCTCGAAGTCCGGGCGTCGATGCTGCGCGCGGCGCGCGAATATTTCGCAGCTACTCGTGCTCTCGAAGTCGAGACGCCGACGTTGAGCGCCGCTGCCGTCACCGACGTACACCTGGCGAGCGTCGCGGCGACTGCGGTGAACCAGCAACGCTTCCTGCACACCTCACCGGAATATCCGATGAAGCGGCTGCTGGCGGCGGGTTGCGGCGACATCTGGCAGATCTGCCGCGTGTATCGCGATGGCGAGTCCGGTCGCTGGCACAATCCGGAGTTCACGCTGATCGAATGGTATCGACTCGGCATCGACCATCACGCGCTGATGTCGGATGTCGAGCGGCTCATCAGCGCCATGCTGCCGCCATCCCGGCATTTCGACCGTTCGGAACGGCTGACCTATCGAGAGGCAGTGCAATTGCATGCCGGCGTGGACGCGCTGGACGATTCAGTACCGGTCCTGGTTGCGCGGCTGGAAAGCGCGGGAATCGACGTGCCGCCATCGATACGCGCGGATCGCGACAGCTGTCTGGACCTCATCATGAGCACGCTGGTCGGACCGCAGCTCGGTCATGACCGCTTGAGCTTCATCTACGACTACCCTGCTTCCCAGGCGGCGCTGGCGCAGACGCGGGGTCGCGTCGCTTCGCGCTTCGAGGCTTACCTGGACGGCCTCGAGCTCGCCAACGGCTTTCATGAGCTGGGCGATGCGCGGGAGCAGCGCAGTCGCTTCGAGCAGGATCTGGCAGGCCGCGCGGCACGTGGCTTGCAACCAATGCCCCTCGATGAGCGTTTCCTCGCCGCGCTGGAGCACGGCTTGCCCGAATGCTCGGGCGTGGCGCTGGGATTCGACCGGTTGGTCATGTGCGCGACCGGCGCCAAGCACATCGACGAAGTCCTGGCCTTTCCTTTCGGGTACGCGTAATGCACGAAACCAACATTGATACCGAGCTGCCCAAGGCCGAGCTGTACCGTGAGCTGGCCCGGGAATTGTCCGCCCTGATCGTCGGCGAGCCCGATTTCATCGCCAATCTCGCCAACACCTCGGCGCTGCTGTTCCAGGCGCTGCCGGATCTGAACTGGGCCGGGTTCTACCTGATCAAGGGCAGCGAGCTGGTGGTCGGTCCGTTCCAGGGCAAGCCGGCCTGCGTGCGGATCCCAATCGGAAAGGGTGTGTGCGGTACCGCTGCGACGCAGCGCGTCAGCGTCATCGTGCACGACGTGAACCAGTTTCCCGGCCACATCGCCTGCGATGCAGCTTCGAACTCGGAAATCGTGGTGCCGCTGCTCCGGTCAGGAAATCTGCTCGGGGTGCTGGATATCGACAGCCCGCGGGTGGGGCGTTTCGATGAGGAGGATCGCGCCGGGCTGGAACGGCTGGTGGCGATCCTGATGGAACAGGCCTCTTGAGACGGCTTCGGCCCTCCCCTGCGGGAGAGGGCCGAATCGTTCAAGACAGTAGCGCCTTTAGCCCTTGGCGCGAGCGATGTATTCGCCGGTCCGCGTATCGACGCGGATGACTTCGCCTTCATTGATGAACAGCGGCACGCGCACCACGGCGCCGGTTTCCAGCTTCGCCGGCTTGCCGCCGCCGGTGGCGGTATCGCCGCGGATGCCGGGGTCGGACTCGACGATCTTGAGCTCGACGTGCGCCGGTGGCGTCACGTTCAGCGGCACGCCGTTCCAGAGCATGACCACGCATTCCATGCCGTCCTTCAGCCACTTCACGCTGTCGCCCATCGCCTCCTTGCCGGCGGTGAACTGCTCGAAGGTGTCCGGCACCATGAAGTGCCAGAACTCGCCGTCGGCGTACAGGTACTGCATGTCGGTCTCGACCACGTCAGCCGATTCGACCGAGTCGCCCGACTTGAAGGTGCGCTCGATGGTGCGGCCGGTCTTGAGGTTGCGCACGCGTACGCGGTTGAAGGCCTGGCCCTTGCCGGGCTTGACCATTTCGTTTTCGAGGATGACGTACGGATCGTTGTCGAGAATGATCTTGACGCCGCCCTTGAATTCGTTGGTGGAAATGCTGCCCATGTATCCGTCGCCCGGGGGTGTGACTGTGGTAGGTGATCTGCGAAACTTGGCTTCCGCACCGCCATTGATCGCCTACGGTGCCGGAAAAGGGCGCAGATGATAGCCGCAAGCTCCACCACAGGCCAGCTCGAACAGGCATTGCCGCGGATCCGTTGGCAGCAGACGCTGGCGGATGCCATTACCGATCCGGCCGAGCTGTGCCGCCTCCTGGATCTGGACCCCGCCCTCGTTCCCGGGGCATGGCAGGCTGCCAAAGACTTTGCGCTACGCGTACCGCGCGGCTTCGTCGGCCGCATGAGGCGTGGCGACCCGCGCGACCCGTTGCTTCTGCAAGTGCTGCCGCTGGCGGCCGAGCTGCAACAGACCGGCGGTTTCACCCTCGACCCGGTCGGCGACATGGCCAGCCGCGCCGGAGCGGGAATCCTGCACAAATACCACGGCCGTGCGCTACTGGTTGCGACCGGCGCCTGCGCCGTGCACTGCCGGTACTGTTTCCGCCGGCATTTTCCGTACGCCGAGGAATCCGCTCTGGCTGACGGGTGGCGTAAGGCCATCGATCACCTGAGCGCCGATCCGTCCATCAGTGAAATCATCCTGAGCGGCGGCGATCCGCTGAGCCTGAGCGACCGGCGGCTCAGGCAGCTCACCGATGCGCTGCAATCGGCGCCGCACATCCGCCGGCTGCGCATCCACACCCGCTATCCGGTGGTGCTGCCGGAACGCGTCGATGACGGTTTGCTGCAATGGCTGTCAGGCCTGCCCTTGCAGAAAGTTGTCGTCATCCACGCCAATCACGCCAACGAACTGGACGGCAACGTCGCCGCCGCCTGCCGCGATCTCGCCGGCGCTGGCGCCACCCTGCTCAACCAGGCCGTGCTGCTGGCCGGCGTGAACGATTCGGTGCCGGCGCTGGTCGAGCTGAGCGAGGCGCTGTTCGCGATCGAGGTCCTGCCCTACTACTTGCACCTGCTCGACCGGGTACAGGGCGCGGCTCATTTCGAAATCGACGAATCCACGGCACTGCGCCTGCATGAAGAGCTGATGCACAGGCTGCCTGGCTATCTGGTGCCGCGGCTGGTGCGCGAGGTGCCGGGCGCGGCATCCAAGACACCCGTCACGTCCAGCGCGCAGCGTTGCTGAGAGAATGAGCCACGACCTGCGTTTAGGAGTCTCCAGCTTGGCCGAGCAAGCCGCCGTTCCGATGATCGTCCTGACCCGGCACCAGGACAATGTCGAGGCCATCAACAGCACCCTGCGCAAGGCCGGCCACGCCGTTCACTGCAACTGGATCCGCGAGCTCAACGACCTGGGCGAGGCGCTGGCCCAGATCGATCCGCACATGCTCATCGCCTTCGCCGGCCCGGACGCGGCGGACAGCACCAAGATCATGGCAGTCGTGGCCCAGTTCGGCGCCGGTATACCAGTGTTGATCGCGCGCGAGCAGGTCGATGAAGACATCATCGCCGCAGCGATGCAGCAAGGCGCACGCGACGTCGTGACGTTGAAGAATCCGGTCCGCCTGCAATCCATCGTGACCCGCGAGCTGGAAGCGCACCGGCAGAAGCGGACGCTGAAGAACACCCTGAGCGCGGCACGCGAGTACCGCGACCAGCTCAAATCCTTCATGGCCGGCTCGGCGGATGCCATTGCACATGTGCAGGAAGGCATCCTGGTCGATGCCAATCCCGCGTGGCTCGATCTGTACGGCTACCCTGCCGCCGATGCGGTGGTAGGCACGCCGATCATGGATGCGTTCGACCCTTCGGCTCACGCGGCCATCAAGGGCGCGCTGGTCGCCTGTTTGCAGGGCAAGTGGTCGGATCATTCGCTGCGGGCGCCGGCGCTGTTCAGCGATGGCAGCAGCGTGCCGCTGGAAATCGAGCTGGCACCGACGGAGCTGGAAGGCGAGCCTGCAGTGCGTCTATGCGTCGCCGCACAGAAGCGCAACACTGGCGCCAATCTCGACGAGCAACTCAACGATGCGCTGGAACGCGACGCCGCCACCGGCACGCTGCAACGCAAGTTTTTCGTTGAATGGCTGAAGCAGTCGCTGGCACAGCCCATCAAGGCCGGCGTGCGCCAGCTGGTCTCGATCGAACCGGATCGACTCGACTCCATTCTCGACGACGTCGGCCCGCTGCACGCGGAAGACTTCGTCAGCCAGCTGGCAGGCCTGATCGACGAAGTGCGTCAGCCCAACGATCTCATCGGCCGCTTCGGCGATGGCGCCTTCATGCTCCTGATGGAGCGCGGCACGCAGCGCGACATCGAAACCTGGGCTGGCAACCTGACGCGCAAAGTCGCGTCACAGGTCTTGCGCATCGGCGACAAGCAAATCTCCTGCACCTGCAGCGTCGGCATCGGAATGATCGATTCGCGCTCGCCCGATGCGGGAGTCTCGATGAACGATGCGATCAACGCACGCCGCGAAGCACAGCGGGCCGGCGGCAATCGCGTGCAGATGATCGATCGCCAGGACGAAGACACCCGCCAGCAGGCCGCCGACGAGATCTGGGTGCGTCACATCAAGGGCGCGCTGATGGAAAACCGCTTCCGTCTGATGCAGCAGCCGATCGCCAGCCTGCTGGGCGAGGATCGCGGCATGTACGACGTGCTGGTGCGCATGCTCGATGAGCAGGGTCAGGAACTGCTGCCCTCGGAGTTCATGGCCGCCGCCGAGCGCAACGACCTGATGAAGAACATCGATCGCTGGATCATCGGCGCCTCGATGGCGTTCTGCGCCAGCCGCAAGGTGCAGCAGTTGTTCGTGCGGTTATCGAAAGACTCGGTGCGCGACAAATCGTTATTGCAGTGGCTGGCGAACCAGCTCAAGGCCGCGCGCATCGATCCGGCGCACATCGTCTTCCAGGTGAGCGAGCAGGTGGCAACCGAGTACCTGGCCGACGTCACCGAATTGGCGGCCGGGCTGCGTAAGGCCGGCTTCCTGTTTACGCTGGAACATTTCGGCACCGGCCGCGATCCGCAGCGCCTGCTGGCGCACCTGCCGGTGAACTTCGTGAAGATCGACGGCACGCTGATGCAGGGCCTGGCGGTCGACCAGAATCTGCAACAGCGCGTGCGCGATTTCGTGGATCAGGCCAAGTCCCGCAACGTCAGCACCATCGCCGAACGCGTCGAGGACGCCAACACCATGGCGGTGCTGTGGCAGCTCGGCATCGAGTTCATCCAGGGCTATTTCGTGAACGAGCCCGAGCAGGTGGTGATCGGCTGACCTCGTCGCCGTTCGCTAGGCGCACGTGCCGGTCGTCGTTCTCTTGACCGAAGCGCGCCCGCTTGCGTCGATGGTCACGACCCGTTCCTGACTTCCTGCACTGGGGGTCGCCCGGCATATAGTGAAGATGGCCGCAGTCGCACCCACTCCAGTGGGCTGAAAACTCAGACTGGTCGCGCCGCTCGAAGCCGTGATCACGAAACCCCGTGGCGCCTGCGGCCGGCTGTAGATCACCGTCGTTCCGCTCAGCACGATCCAGCCCTGCTGCCATCCATCCGTGCCGCAGTTGGCGCCGTCGGACGACACGCACAAGGTGACCGGGGCGTTGCGCTTGATGGCCTCGCTGCGAGCCAGATTGGCACTGGCCATCAACTCGTCCGCCGATGCGCGCAATTGACTGCCCAGGCTCGCATCCTTGAACGATGGCGCCGCAACCAGAAGCAGGATCGCCGCAATCGAGACCGCAACCATCATCTCGATGATCGTAAAGCCGGCAACGGACGAGCGGAAACGCATGCTCAGGACTCCCCACTAACGCTGTATGTACCAATAGACGCGGCTCTTCGGCTGCGCCGGCACACTGGTGGCGGGAGTCTTCGGCTCGGTGGGCTTGATCGGGGAACTCCCATCGGCGCCGAACAGGAAGGGAACCGTCTCGCCCTCATCCGTGGTGACGACTCCTCCGACCGGCGGAGGCGGCAGGCCGATGAGCGACGGCAACTTCGCGGAGCGATCGCGAGTGCCGTTCATGCTCGCTGCGTTGGCGTACGAAACGTTGTAGGCACGCGCGATGCCGAGATTGGAGCTGCACACGCCCGGTTGCGGAACGGCGGGCTCATGCGTGCTGAAGGTCACGGTACCGAAGATGGTGAGCGCGGGCGTAACCACTTGCTCGGTGGAATTCAGCCCCAGGTACCAGCCCTTCTTGGCACTCAGGTCGTCGTTCGACGGATTGTCGCTGCTCAGAATGGGCACGAGCGAATCGAGGCAGATGACGGCGCTGTCGCAGACGCCCGATTCCGACGACAGCCAGGTGCTGTCCATCGGACGATCCTTGATCATGAAGAAGTAGTTGTTCACCGGATTGGTGTAGTTGCGCGGCCGTTCGCGATCGCCCGAGCCGAGCAGCAGGATGTAGGTCCCGTTTTCCACCACCACGTCGGGCGCGAACATGAACTTGCGGTTGAAAGTGCAAGTCGAGACGCTGTCGCAACCAAGCGATGCGACCTGGGTGAGCGTCCAGTTGGCAGCCGTGTCCGAGCCGATGTCGATTCGGTAGATATTGCCGCCGAGATCGACCGCGTAGGCGTACAACGCCAAGCCGGTCGACGCGTCCGGCACGACCACTACGTCAGCGATCACGCTGCGATTGGTGGAGAACGTCTTGAGCAGGCTCCCCGTATCCGCATCCAGCACGTAGATCTTGTTGCCCTTGGTCGCGTCCGTGCAGACGTTCGGATTCGCATCCTCGCACGGGTCGTAGCCACCCCCCATGATCAACAAGGGCGTGGAGCCGTGCCCGGCTGCTTTCAGGATCTTGGGCGACGACCAGGTCTGGCCGATGCCGCTGAAGCCGCTGCTGCAGCCGGTATCGCTGACCGTCCCGGTCAGCGGGAAATTCTCGGGACAGCCGAGCTTCCACTTGAGCGAGAACTTGACGTCGTCCAGATCGCTCGCGTCGACATTGAACGCATACAGAGCCCGGCCGCCGCGGCGCATCGCGGCGTAGATCCATGCGCTGGAACCGTTCTGATGCGCCGTGATCGGGCCGTCCATGCCATATGGCTTGGGCAGCGGATTGCCGGTGGTGATGTTGGGATAGCTGATCTGTACGTTGTTGTCCCGCAGCCGCTTGATCTGGCCATAGAACTCCGGCGGCAGGAAGCCCCACAACTCGCCGCCGGGGCCAACGGAGCCGATGTCTTCATCGCGGTTGCCGTTGACCGCACGCAGCACACCGTCGTTGCCGCCGTAGAACACCATGACCTTCGGCGTGGTGACATCGCCAAAATTGACGGTCGTCGGTCGCGAATGCACGACGTCGCCGTGCACGGAAGGACGCATCTCGCTCTTCGAGGTATTGCCGTTCTCATCGTCGAGATCCAGCCCGCGCGTCCAGTCGATCAGGTTATTGCGTTCCGTGCTGGACGAAGCGCCAAGCAGCGCCTCGCTGATCGCGCCGTTGTTGGTATCGAAATCCGTCAGGCTGGTACAGGCGCTGAAGGTCGGCGAGCAGGTCTTCAGGGTACGCGTCGTTGCGCTGCGCAGCGTGTACCCCTGCCCGCCCTTCTCCACGATGTTGCCGTCGGGAAAGTTCGATTTCTTGTACGCGTCCGCCGCCAGCGTGCCGGGCGGAATGCAGGCCCCTTGCGGCTTGAACGCCCAATAATCGTCTGGCTGCGTGGGCGTCCAGAAGCTGTTTGCGCACTCGGTGACGAAGCCGGTGAGATTGTTGATCGCATCGTCGCCATCGGCGTCCTGCAGCGCCAGCACGCCGTCGATGCGCCCCATCTTGTACTGCTTCAGGTTGCCGACCCAGCGCGGGTAAGCATTCACATCGGGGCGGAACATGCCGATGTAAACCTGGTTCACGTAGGTGCCCTGGGTATTGGCGCTCAGCGGCAGGCTCACGGCAGCGAACACGGTATTGACGGCCTGAATTTCCGACAGGGCGTTGTTGATCGCATGTTCGATCTGCTCGCCGCCGCCGGTGCTGGAATTGACCGCGGCATACTTGCCGCCATTCGGCTCGGCCATGCTTTTCAGCATGGCCGTCCACCCCGGCCCCTGACCGGTGCTCACGGGATTGACGTCAATGGTGTAGGTCACGATCTTGAGCGTGCTTTCCGCCATGAAGCGCGCCCACTCGTCGCTCGGATTGCTCTGCGAACCAGTGGGTGACAGAGCGATCTGCTTGGTGTTGCCGCCAACCGTGGCCAGCATGGAGTTGGCCAGAGTGTCGGTGCTGCTGTTCTCCTGGTTGGCGCCGTTGCTCACATAGATGATGTAGTTCTTGGCGCAACTGGCACTGGCGTTGGAGTTGTATCGCGTACCGTCGATCGCACTCAGCGCATTGTCGCCAAGCGCATAAACGGCTTTGGATTGCGCGGTGCCGGATATGTTGCCGGCATAGTCCGTTTTCACCTTGTTGTTGCCCGCGTACGGGGTGCCACCGGCGAAGTAGAAGTACGCCTCGGCCATGGTGATCGCGGAATAGCCGCCGTTGCCTTTGTCGCCGAGCTTGTCGAGGCTGCGAATGAGCGCCGCGTATTTGGTCTTGTTGTCGGCCGTCATCGGCCGAAATGCTGCCCGCACGTAGCCGCCGGATATGTTGTTGTTGGGCGAGCCCGTTTCGGTGGACAACATGATCCCGACGTTGAACTTGGGAGAGCCGTCGGGATTCTGCGGCAAACGTTCGAACGTGTTCGCCAGCGCCGAGATCTCGTTGGAGAAGGCCTGATTCCAGTTCGCGGTGTTGTCGATCACGAACAGCACGTTCGGCAAGGCATTGGCGCTGCTTTGGGTACCGACGAACAAATCGATGTCTTCCGCGTTCGCGGCCACGCCGCATGCAAGCAGCGCGGCGGCGGCCAGTGCGGTTGAGAAACGGGCTTTCATGTCGGGCTCCGGGCGATCGCTGACTTCAGGGTTTGCACACGGCGTCGTACTGGGCCTGGCTCAACAGCACGCGCACTCCCTGTCGCACCTGTACCGATGTGCCGGTCTGCTTGTGAATCACATTGGCATCGAGATCCCAGATCGTCTGGTAGTAGTCGCTGGTGATGACCGAGAAAGCCGACCCAAGACTGATGCTGCTGCCGGGCGCGGCCGTACCCGCAATCCGGGTGGCGCTGACACAGGTCGGTGTGTTGAAGACGACTTCGTAATCGATCGTGCCGTCGTTGTTGAGGTCCACGTTGATCGACTCGCCGGCCGGCGCGTTCGTGAAAGGCGAGCTCAGCACCTGCTCGATGGACTTGTTGGCGGCGGCGATGGCCTCATCGCGGTTCTGCATGTTGCCAACCGACTTGAGGTTGGTCGTGCTCATGGTGTAGGCGCTGGTCACCAGCAGCGTGATGAGCACCAGCATGATCAGGCCCACGATCAGCGTGGCGCCGCGCTGGGCACGAAAGGATGAGCGCGGTCTCATGGCGTTTCTCTCCTGCCGGAGACGTTGGTCAGACGCACGCTGGTGAGGAAGACGTGGCGTTTGTAATGGTCGTTGGCGGCGGCAATGCTGTTGGCCTCGGGACAGCTGCCGTCCGTGTTCGGCTCACCCAGGCAGTAAGTCTTGGTATCGGTGTAACCCGGCGTCGTGTCGCGGCTGCGGGCGAGCACATACAGCTTGACCGCCACCACGTCACGCAACTGCGCCGCCGTGCATGGTGTTGCCGTCGTACAGCGGATGAATTCGTCAGGCGCTCCATCGCCACGATTGGTGGGCGAGTTCTTGTTGGCCGGATCGGCCCAGATCACCGCTTCGGAGTAGTTCACCGCCGCGCCCGAGTCGCTGACATCATCGATGCCCAGCTCGACCCTGAAGGCCTCGATACCCTCGATCAGGGCGAGCGGAGCCTGGTGCGCGAGCGTGCCGCCCGACAGATCGAACTGCGAGCGCACCAGCGTGGGAATGACCTCGCCGAGCCGGTCCGGGTGCGGCAGGTCGGCGACGTAGTACAGATCGGAGATGAAGCGACGCTTGTCAGCGGCGGTGCCTGCCGTCACCGGCAGGGTTGCTGGCGAGCCCGTGCCCGCACAATCCATCTTGTGCAACGGATAGGCGCTCCTGCCCAGCACGTACTCGAACGCATACGTCGTCGTGCCATCCGGGATGATAGCCCAGGGCGTGCTCACGGTCGCGACCCGGGTGCTGCCGTTGTATGAAGTGATGCTCCGATACTGACCGGCTCCAGTGCCGCTCACGGTCCGAATCGTCAAGGCGCCGTAGGCACCGTTCACCGGCGAAGCCGTCGACTGCAGGGTGATGGAGTTACTCGTCGCCGTTTGCGCCATGCCGGCGCTCTTCTCCGCGGCGCAGAACGAAGTCTGGAAATACAGCTTGTCCGCAACATCGGCCTCGCAGTTGCCGACACCGGGAACGCAGGTATCGGCGTGTCGCACGACCAGCACGTCGGTGCCGGCGCGCTGAGTGAGCGGCGACAGGCAACCGCTGCCGGTCGGCAACTTATCGTCCGATTGCACTGGAATGCCCAGCAGCGCGGAGCGGTATGAGCTGTCCCAAGTGCTGTATTCCTGGCAGGGATTCGGAATGATGCCGGGGACGTCGCCGGGTACGGCCACTGAGGTCAGGTCATCGAAACCTGGAACGTAACCGCCCCAGAATCCCGCGTGCACCAGATCGCCTTCCAGCAGCTGGACGGCAAAGCGGCCGTTCTCGATCAGGCCATTGGTCTTGGCCATCTCCCTTTGGCTGCGCGAGGTGTTGACGAAGATGCCGACCAGCGCTGCCAGAACCAGCAGCGAGATGGTCATCGAGATCATCAACTCGACCAGCGTGAAGCCGCCGTTCGAGCGGGCAGCGTGGGCGATGGACACTGGAATGCGTGAGCCGCGCTGCATGGCGTTTAGTTCAAGTTGGCGATACGTACGATCGTGGTCACGACACGCCGGCAGCGATCCGCGGTGCAGGCAGAGTCGGCCGCGCCGTTGTAAAGGTTCTTGCCGCAGGCCACGCTCTCCGGCGGAGCCGAGACCGGCGCCAGGCCTTGCCATGCGACCGTGATCAGATATTCCTTGTTGGGAAGGCTTTCGACGCAGCCGCGCGCACCGAGCATCGCACCTGCTTTGCTGCCACCGGTTATCTCCGCGGCACCCTGCAGCGCGCTGCACCACTGAGTGGCATCGATCTCCTGTCGCGACGTCGTGCTCGTCGGACAGGCCATGCCCACACCCAGCGGATCGTCTGCCGTGGTGACGTAGGCGTCAGCCGCGCTGCGATTGGTAGAGATGCGGCTGGCGATGTCGTTCAGAAGAACCAGCGCTTGCGCCCGCTGATAGCCTTCCATGTCCGAGAGCTGCAGGCGCGATTGCAGTCCCGCCAGGCCCAGCAGGCCAAAGGCAAGGATGATGATCGTCACCAACACTTCGATCAGAGTCGTGCCGCCCTGGTGCAGGGAGGACCGGCCATTCGTTGCTGTCATTGCGGCTGCCACCGGATCACCATTTGCCTGGCGGTCCTTTCGCCCCCTCATTGTCCAACGTGAGAACGACGTCGCTGGCCTGTCCGCCGCCGACGCGGGGAGTCAGGGTGATGACGAAAGTCGGTGGTTTGTCGTCGAACTGTTCGGCTTCGACGCCCCAGTCATAGTCCTGACCGACGTCCGGAGGCAGCACGTAGCCGTTTGATTCGAGTTCGGACTTGCCGGCGTACACGCGATTGGCGAGCAGGTACTGCTGCTCGCGGTTGGCGATATCCATCATCACCGCCTGGGCGGCCGAGCGCTTGCCGCGAATCACGTGTTGCCGATAGCTCGGGACGGCAATGGCGGCCAGCAGCGCGATCACGGCAACCGTGACCATCAGCTCGACCAGCGTGAACCCCGACTGATTTGTTCGCACCATGCGCTCGACCGTGGCGACCCCGAACCGCCGTGAGCGTCGGTTCAGGAACTTCTAAGTTCCCGGTGAGCGTAGGTGAGCGCGTGCATGCCCGCCCGGGATTGCATCACAGTTCACGCAGCATCAAGTGTGCGCACAATCACAGTAAGTTGCTGAAAACAAAGAATTTTAGGACGGCGCTGCTAGCGCCGTCCGCGGACTACGCGAACGCACTGGCGATGGCCGTTGCGACCACCGGTCAGAACCGCAGATTGTTTATAAGGCTCTCTACCAACCCTACACGAGGCAACCGCGCAAAAGGTTCCCTTGAGCGGTTGCCACTGCATCAACTCTCCACGTCCAGCCGCTCCACCTTCCTCCAGCCACGTGGCAGCACCGCTCCGCGCTGAGCGCGCTCGCCGCGGTAGTCCTTCAGCTCGCTGAACTTCAGCGTCATCTTGCGACCGCCGGAGCGCACGATCAGGTTCTGCGTCGGGGCGACCACGGCGATGGCGGTGAGAAACTCCTCACGGCTTTCCACTTTCTTCGAGGACAGTCCGAAGATCTTGTTGCCCTTGCCGCGCGGCAGCTCGGGCAGATCCTTCACTGGGAACGCCAGCAGCTTGCCGTCATTGCTCACCGCGCACAGCAGCGCGTCTTCGGCTGCCGGCACCAGCGAAGGCGTGAGCACGCCCGACCCTTCCGGAACCTTGAGTACTGCCTTGCCAGCCTTGTTGCGCGAGTGCAGCTCGCCCAGCTTCACGACGAAGCCATAGCCGGCATCCGAAGCGATGACCCAGCGATCTTCCGGGTCGCCCATCAACACACCGGCGAAGGTCGCGCCATCGGGCGGATCGATGCGACCCGACAACGGCTCGCCCTGCCCTCGCGCCGACGGCAGCGTGTGCGCAAGGAGGCTGTAGGCACGGCCGGTACTGTCGAGGAACACGGCCTGCTGTGTGCTGCGACCACGAGCCGCCGACTGGAACGAATCGCCCGTCTTATACGACAGGCTCGCCGGATCGAGCTCATGTCCCTTGGCGGCACGAACCCAGCCACGCTCGGACAGTACGACGGTGACAGGCTCGGTCGCGACCAGTTCGGTTTCATCGATCGCTTGCGCGGCCGCGCGCTCGACGATGCGGCTGCGGCGATCGTCGCCGAAGGCTTCCGCATCCGCGGTCAGCTCATCGCGCACCAGCTTGTGCAGGCGGGCCTTGCTCTTGAGGATCTTGTCGAGCTCGTCGCGTTCCTCGGCCAGTTCCTTCTGCTCGCCGCGGATCTTCATCTCTTCCAGCTTGGCCAGGTGCCGCAGCTTGGTCTCGAGAATCGCCTCGGCCTGGATCTCGGTCAGCCCGAAGCGCTTCATCAGCACCGGCTTGGGCTCGTCCTCGGTGCGGATGATGCGGATCACTTCGTCCAGGTTCAGGTACGCCGCCAGCAAGCCGTCCAGGATGTGCAGGCGCGCCTGCACCTTGTCGAGCCGCCAGTTCAGGCGCTTGGTCACGGTCGCGATGCGGAACGTCAGCCACTCCTGCAACAGCGACTTCAGGTCCATGACCTTCGGCCGGCCGTCCAGGCCGATGATGTTCAGGTTGACGCGATAGGTGCGCTCCAGGTCCGTCGTCGCAAACAGGTGCGCCATCAGCTGATCGATATCGACGCGATTCGAGCGCGGCACGATCACGATGCGCGTCGGATGCTCGTGATCGGACTCGTCGCGGATGTCCTCGACCATCGGCAGCTTCTTCGCCTGCATCTGCGCGGCGACCTGCTCCTGGATGCGGCTGCCGGACACCTGGTACGGCAGCTGCGTGATGACGACCTCGCCGTCTTCGATCTCATACACGGCGCGGGCTCGAATCGAGCCGGTGCCATTCTGGTAGATCTGCTTGATCTCGGCGCGCGAGGAGATGATCTCGGCGCCAGTCGGGAAGTCCGGGCCTTTCACGTGCTTGCACAGCTCGCTCAGCGTCGTCTCCGGCTCTTCGAGCAGACGCACACACGCCGTCACGACTTCACGCAGGTTGTGCGGGGGCACGTCGGTAGCCATGCCGACGGCAATGCCGGTCGCACCGTTCAGCAATACGTTCGGCACACGCGCCGGCAGCAGCGTGGGCTCTTCGAGCGTGCCGTCGAAATTCGGCGCCCAGTCGACCGTTCCCTGCCCGAGCTCGGACAGCAGCAGCGAGGAATACCGCGTCAGGCGCGACTCGGTGTAACGCATCGCGGCAAACGACTTGGGATCGTCGGGCGAGCCGAAGTTGCCCTGCCCGTCCACCAGCGGATAGCGGTACGAGAACGGCTGCGCCATCAGCACCATGGCCTCGTACGCGGCGGAATCGCCGTGCGGGTGGAACTTGCCGATGACGTCGCCGATGGTGCGGGCGGATTTCTTGTGCTTCGAAGCGGCACTCAACCCCAGCTCGCTCATCGCGTAGACGATGCGGCGCTGCACCGGCTTGAGACCGTCGCCGATATGAGGCAGCGCGCGATCCAGGATCACGTACATCGAGTAATCGAGGTACGCCTTCTCGGTGAAGGTGCGCAGGGCTTGGCGTTCGATGCCTTCGAAGTTCAGGGGCGGTTGCGTGGGCACGGCAGTTCCGTTGGTTTCGGTTCGTCTTTCAGTCAATTTTTTCAGAGGCTTCGGTGGCTGGCGGAGTCTCGGGTCGGGGTGGCTCGTTTTGGGACCGCCCGTGAATACATCCCTGTAGGGCTGCCACAAAAACATCCTGTTTTTGAGGCTCCCAAAACGAGCCACCCCGACCCGAAACTCCGCCGACACGTCGGCCGCAATCTTCGGCGCAGCACGAGACGAAAGAACCGCTCTCGTTCTCGCCTCATCTCCACCGATATGGCGGTGGTCTGATCAGAGTCAGGCAGCGCAAACACTCTCGCTCACCGCCCCCACCACCGTAGCGGTGGCCTGGCTGGGGTCTGTTTTCGGGAGCCTCAAAAACAGGATGTTTTTGTGGCAGCCCTACAGGGACGTACTTGCGGGCGGTCCCGAAAACAGACCCCAGCCGGGCCGCCGCGGCCGACGGCGTTCCTTCTACACAACCTCGGCGAGGTTGCCCTTCGTCTCCAGCCACTCACGCCGATCCGCTGAGCGCTTCTTCGCCAGCAGCATGTCGAGCATCTGGTCGGCTTCGTCCTGGGCGTCGACGGTGAGCTGCACCAGCCGGCGCGTCTCCGGCGCCATGGTGGTCTCACGCAGCTGCAACGCGTTCATTTCACCGAGACCTTTGAACCGCGTGACCGTCGGCTTCGCACGAGGGTTCTCGGCGGCAATGCGGTCAAGGATGCCGGCGCGCTCGGCGTCGTCGAGCGCGTAGTAAACCTGTTTGCCCACGTCGACGCGATACAGCGGCGGCATGGCGACGTAGACGTGCCCGGCGAGTACCAGCGGCCGGAAGTGCCGCAGGAACAACGCGCACAGCAGCGTTGCGATGTGCAGGCCGTCGGAGTCGGCGTCCGCGAGGATGCAGACTTTGTGATAGCGCAGATTGTCGAGCTTGTCCGAGCCAGGATCGACGCCGAGCGCGATGGCGATGTGATGAACTTCCTGCGACTGCAGGACCTGACCGGCATCGACTTCCCAGGTGTTGAGGATCTTGCCGCGCAACGGCATCACCGCCTGGAACTCACGATCACGTGCCTGTTTGGCGGAGCCGCCGGCCGAGTCGCCCTCGACCAGGAACAATTCCGAACGCTCCGGATCCTGCGCAGTGCAGTCGGCCAGCTTGCCGGGCAGCGCCGGGCCGCTGGCGATGCGCTTGCGCGTGACCAGCTTCGAGGCTTTGAGTCGCGCCTGCGCGCCCGCGATGGCGAGCTGCGCAATCTTTTCGCCGGATTCCGGGTGCTGGTTGAGCCAGAGTCCGAATTGATCTTTGACGACGCCGGAAACGAATGCGGCGGATTCGCGCGATGACAGACGCTCCTTGGTCTGACCCGCGAACTGCGGCTCCTTCATCTTGGTCGACAGCACGTAGCTGACACCATCCCAGATGTCCTCGGGCGCGAGCTTGAGGCCCTTCGGCAGCAGGCTGCGGAACTCGCAGAATTCGCGGATGGCATCGGTGAGGCCGAGCCGCAGGCCATTGACGTGCGTACCGCCCTGCGCGGTCGGGATCAGGTTGACGTAGCTCTCTTCGACCCGCGCACCATCATCGATGCGCCACGCCACCGCCCATTCGGCGGCTTCCTGTTCACCGGTGATGCTGCCGGCGAACATTTCCGGCGGCAGCCACTCGCCCTGCCCCAGCGCTTCGCGCAGGTATTCGTTGACGCCGCCGGTGTAGAGCCACTCTTCCTTCTCGCCGGTCGCCTCGACTTCGAGCGTGACCCGCAGTCCGGGGCACAAAACCGCCTTGGCGCGCAGCACGTGCTTGAGCTTGGACACCGAGAACGTGACGGTCTCGAAGAATTGCGGATCGGGCCAGAAGCGCACCGTGGTGCCGGTGTTGTTCTTGCCGACTTCGTCGACCACCTGCAGCTTGCTGCGAACTTTGCCGTCCTTGAAACCGATGTTGTATTGCTTGCCGCCGCGCTTGACCCAGCATTCCAGGTTCTTCGACAGCGCGTTGACCACCGACACGCCGACGCCGTGCAGGCCGCCGGAGAACTGGTAGTTCTTGTCCGAGAATTTGCCTCCCGCGTGCAGCCGCGTCAGGATCAGTTCGACGCCGCTCACCTTTTCCTTGGGATGGATGTCGACCGGCATGCCGCGGCCGTCATCGGCCACCTGCAGCGAACCATCCTTGAACACCGTGACGTCGACGCGCTTGGCGTGTCCGGCCAAGGCTTCGTCGACCGAGTTGTCGACGACTTCGTGAGCGAGGTGATTGGGCCGGCTGGTATCCGTGTACATGCCGGGACGGCGGCGTACAGGATCCAGTCCGCTGAGGACTTCGATGTCGGAGGCGGTATACGACTGGGCCATCTAGTGAAGATTACCGAGTGATGAGCTTTGTTGAGGAATTCGCGCCGGAAGCGGCCGTTTTCCGTCACTCCCGCGCAGGCGGGAATCCATCCGGCAGCCAGGATGGATTCCCGCTTACGCGGGAATGACAAGGAAGAAATCTCCGCCGGCCCACGCGAGGCGCGCGAATCTTAGCATCGCTCACCGCGCCTGTGCGCAGCCGATAACGGCGGCAGGCGTAGTAAGGACGCAGCGCGCGCTGAGGATTTATGCGAGGTCGGCGACCAGCGAATCCCGCACCGACAGCGGCAACGGCCGCACTTCGTGCCGGTACTGGTCGTGATCGATGCCGATCGCGATGGCGGCGCCAGCCTTGGCCGCGGCGGCCATCGGCGGCGTCAGCTCGAAGCGCAGGAAATGCACCGCGGAGGTTTTTTCGTCGTTCTCGCGGTCGAGATCTTCGTCGGCGATGGCAAACACCCGCTCGAAGCCTGCGACCTCGACCCAGCAGCGGTCCTCCACGCCTTTCAAGCCCGCCAGCCGCTGCCGCCGCTCGTCGATGTCCGGATACTCGATCAGGAACGTGACTTTCCAGTTGCTGCCGTCGGGAATCAGCGGGTTGTAGGCCGCCAGCTCATCCTCGATGCCGGCGGCTTCGAAGATGCGCTCCACTCGCAGCATCTCCTGCACCTGGTACTGGATGGTCAGGCGATCCTCGAAGCCCCAGCTGGCGTTCGGACCCACCGTCACGACGCGGTTCTTCTTGTGCTCCAGCACGCGGGCGCGGAATTCCTTGCGGGCCGTCGAGTACTGCTCGAGGCTCATCAGATCGGCACGGGACAGTTGGGTCGCTTTCATGGGTCAGATTCCGTAGGCCATGCGCAGCAGCTTCATCGGATGGGTGGGCTCCTTGGGCGTTTCCAGGCCAGACTCGATCTGGTGGCCCGCCATCGGACAGTCGCTGGCGTAATGATCGGCGCCGGAATCCGCCACGCGCCGGATCACCGGACGGCCGATCTTCATGGAGATGTCGCGGAACTCGCGTTTGACGCCGTACGTGCCGTTGTGGCCCGAGCAGCGCTCGATGGCATCGACCTCGGTCTCGGGCACCAGCATCAACACGTCGCGCGTCTTCAGTCCCAGGTTCTGCACGCGTAGATGACAAGGCACGTGGTAGCTGACCTTGCCGATCTTCGCCGCGAAATCCGTGCGCAGCAGGCCCGCCTTGTAGCGCGCCCACAGGTATTCGAACGGATCGAACATGGCCTGCTGCACCTTCTTCACCTGCGCGTCGTCCGGGAACATCAGCGGCAGCTCCTGCTTGAACATCAGCGTGCAGGACGGAATCGCCGTCACGATGTCCCAGCCCTCGTCCACCTTGGCCGCCAAAAGCGGAATGTTGCCGGCCTTCAGTTTCTCAATCGATTCCAGGTCGCCGAGTTCCAGCTTGGGCATGCCGCAGCAGTTCTCCTGGCGCAGCAGGGTCACGGCAATGCCGTTGTGCTCGAACACGGCGGCCAGATCCTCGTTCACGTCCGGCTCGTTGCGGTTGCCGTAGCAGGTAGTGAACAGCACCACGCGGCCCCGGGTGTCGCCGGCTGGTTTGGCGTCGAGCGTCGGGTGCGGCTTGGCGTTGTAACGTTTGCGATAGGTCCGGCTGTGGTATTCGGGGATCGGTGCCTGCGGATGCACGCCCAGCACCTTGTCGAGCATGGCGCGGCCGGCGTCAGTCTTGTTGACGGCGTTGACGATCTCCGCCACCACCGGGATGCCGGCGAGATTGCCGACCAGATCGGTGGAGCTGAGGATCTTGTCGCGTGCGCGGACCGGTCGGTCGCTGTCCTTGTCGTTGAACTTGTACGCCTTGGCCCGCAGCATCAGGTGCGGAAAGTCGACGTTCCAGGGATGCGGCGGCACGTACGGACACTTCGACATGTAGCACATGTCGCAGAGATAGCAGTGGTCGACCACGTCCCAGTAGACCTTCTTGTCGACGCTGTCGAGCTCGCCGCTGGCGGACTCGTCGATGGCGTCGAACAGGGTCGGGAACGAATTGCACAGGCTGAAGCAGCGGCGACAGCCGTGACAGATGTCGAACACCCGGTCGAGCTCCTTGAACAGCGAGTCGCGGTTCAGGTACTCAGGATCCTTCCAGGCGATGGGGTGGCGGGTGGGTGCTTCGAGACTGCCTTCACGCGCCGAGGCGGGCATTTTTTCTGACACGAGCGGCCCTTGCTGGCTATGCGCGGCTGCGCGCCGCGCTCTTGCTGGCAAATCCGGCCGCCGGAAAGGCTTCCGACGGCCGTCTCATCATCGAACGCGCGCCGCAACTTCTGCGGCGCGGTCCATTGATTACAGCGTGTCGAGCGCCTTCTGGAAGCGATTGGCGTGCGAGCGCTCGGCCTTGGCCAGCGTCTCGAACCAGTCGGCGATCTCGTCGAAGCCTTCGTCGCGCGCCTGCTTCGCCATGCCCGGATACATGTCGGTGTATTCGTGCGTCTCGCCGGCGATGGCCGCCTTCAGGTTGGCCGAAGTCGCGCCGATCGGCAGGCCCGTGGCCGGATCGCCTACGGCTTCCAGGTATTCGAGGTGGCCGTGCGCATGACCGGTCTCGCCCTCGGCGGTCGAGCGGAACACCGCGGCCACGTCGTTGAAGCCTTCCACGTCGGCCTTGGCTGCGAAATACAGGTAACGGCGGTTCGCCTGGGACTCGCCCGAAAACGCGTCCTTCAGGTTCTTTTCGGTGCTGCTGCCCTTGAGGTTCTTCATGCTACACATCCTCGCTGATGGAACATTAGACAGAGTCTAACTCCAGTGAATCTAGTCCCTTTGCTTCGCTCAAGTCAACGGCCTGCGGCCGGCACCGGGCGCGACGAGCGTGTGTCTGCGATAGAGCACAAGGGTCTGCAAGCACGCGCTTACGCGCAGATTTGCTGCCTCAGATCTTGAGCCAGCCGCAAGCCGTGGGCCCGTCACCGGCTCGTGCCGGCCGCAGGCCTGTATCAGCCGCGAGCCTGTGCCGGCCGCAGGCCCGATTGACCGTCTTCGGAGCGGCGTGCAAGCTTGCCGCCGCTCGCGGCACCCCATGCCCTTCATATCGCACTCGATCTGCAACGTGACCAGTAAAAACGCCCCCGGCGCGGCCGACTCGCCCGCCCCCGATTTCGAAACTTCCCTGGCCGAGCTCGAAGCCATCGTCGAGAAACTCGAGCAGGGCGATCTGTCGCTGGACGATTCGCTGAAGCACTTCGAGCGCGGCGTGCAGCTGACGCGCGCCTGCCAGACTGCGCTCAAGCAGGCGGAACAGAAAGTGGAAATCCTGCTGCGCCGCTCCGGCCAGCCGGCCTCCGATCCGGCCGCCGGCTACGAGCCGGGGCCGTTCGAGTCCGACGACGATGCAGGCTGAACGCCCGATCGTGAGCGCGTCCAACGAATCCGGCTTCGCCACCCTGCTCCAGGATTGGCAGGCGCGAGTGGAAGTAGAACTTGCGGCGCGGCTGCCGCCCGCCGAGGCCCATCCTTCACGGCTGCACCAGGCGCTGCGATACAGCGTATTGAACGGCGGCAAGCGCGTGCGGCCGGCGCTGGTGTACGCGACGGCTCGATCGCTGGATCTGGACGAGTCCGTGGTGGACGGCGCGGCTTGTGCCGTGGAGTTCATCCACGCCTACTCGCTGGTCCACGACGATCTGCCCGCCATGGACAACGACGATCTGCGCCGCGGCCGGCCGACCTGCCACAAGGCCTTCGACGAGGCCACCGCGATTCTGGTCGGCGATTCGCTGCAGGTGCTGGCATTCCAGGTTCTGGCCACCGGCGCGGGCCTGCCGCGCGATCCCGCCATCCGGCTGCGCCTGGTCGATCTGCTGGCCGCAGGCAGCGGCACTGCCGGCATGGCCGGTGGACAGGCGATCGATCTGGCGGCCCAGGGCCGCACGCTGTCCGCCGCCGAAATAGATGAAATGCACGCCCGCAAGACCGGCGCCTTGATCCGCGCCAGCGTGATGATGGCCGCGTGCTGTCGCGAGGACCTCGATCCCGGCATCCATCAGGCGCTGGATCGCTACGCCGCCGACATCGGCCTGGCGTTCCAGATCCAGGACGATCTGCTCGATGTGGAAGGCGATGCGCAGTTGCTGGGCAAAGCGACCGGCGCCGACAAGGCGAACGACAAGCCCACGTATCCCGCCGTGATCGGCGTCGAAGCATCCAGGCGGCGCATGCACGAGCTGCACGCCAGCGCGCTCGATGCACTGCGGATTCTGGGCGCAGCTGCGGCGCCTCTGGCTTCGCTGTCAGACTGGTTGGTACTGAGACGGCACTGAAACCGATTGCGGTACACTGCAACATCATGACCACGTCCGCCTATCCGCTGCTGTCCCGGCTCGATTCGCCGGCCGATTTGCGTGCTCTGCCCGCAACGCAGCTCAATGACGTGGCGACGGAACTGCGGCAATACCTGATCGACACGGTCAGCCAGATGGGCGGTCACTTCGCCGCCGGCCTGGGCACGGTGGAGCTGACGGTCGCCCTGCACTACGTCTTCGATACGCCCGCCGACCGGCTGGTCTGGGATGTCGGCCATCAGGCCTATCCGCACAAGGTGCTGACGGGCCGGCGCGACCGCCTGCACACCATCAAGCTGAAAGACGGCCTGGCGCCGTTTCCCACGCGCAGCGAAAGCGAATACGACACCTTCGGCGTCGGCCATTCCAGCACCTCGATCAGCGCGGCATTGGGCATGGCCATTGCGTCTGCGCGCACCGGCCACAAGCGCCGCGTGGTCTCGATCATCGGCGACGGCGCACTGAGCGCCGGCATGGCGTTCGAGGCGCTGAATCACGCCGGCAGCCTCGATGTGGACATGCTGGTGATCCTCAACGACAACGACATGTCGATCTCGGAGAATGTCGGAGCGTTCTCCAACTACTTCGCGCGCGTCCTGTCCGGAAAGCTGTACGCAACGCTGCGCGCCGGCAGCAAGAAAGTGCTGAAGCGCATGCCCACCGTGTGGGAGCTGGCGCGCCGCTCCGAAGAGCACATGAAGGGCATGGTGCTGCCCGGCACGATCTTCGAAGAGATGGGTTTCAATTACATCGGTCCGATCGACGGCCACGACGTGGGCGCGCTGGTCGCGACATTGAAGAACGTGCGCGACCTGAAAGGACCGCAGTTCCTGCACGTGGTGACTCGCAAGGGCAAGGGCTACGCGCCTGCCGAGGCCGATCCGATCAAGTGGCATGGCCCCGGTCCCTTCGATGCCAAGAGCGGCGTGATCTTCAAAGAGAAGGCCAGCGGTCCGAGCTATTCGCAGATCTTCGGCGACTGGCTGTGCGACATGGCGGCACTCGACTCGCGCGTCGTCGGCATCACGCCTGCGATGCGTGAAGGCTCGGGCCTGGTGGAATTTTCCAAGCGCTTTGCCAATCGCTACTTCGACGTCGCCATCGCCGAGCAGCACGCCGTCACGCTCGGCGCCGGCATGGCATGCGAAGGCCTGCATCCGGTAGTCGCGATCTACTCGACCTTCCTGCAACGCGCCTACGATCAGCTGATCCATGACGTGGCGTTGCAGAACCTACCGGTGACCTTCGCCGTCGATCGTGCCGGCCTGGTAGGCGGCGATGGCGCTACGCACCAGGGCAGTTACGATCTGTCCTATCTGCGTTGCATCCCGAACCTGATCCTGATGGCGCCAGCCGACGAGAACGAATGCCGGCAGATGTTGTTCACGGCCGTGCAAAGCGAGCAGCCGGCCGCAGTTCGTTACCCGCGCGGCCAAGGCCCTGGAGTGGCGATCGAGTCGACGATGCGCGCCCTGCCGATTGGCAAAGCGCAGTCGCGACGCGAGGGCCGTAGCGGCCTGGCCATCATCGCGGTGGGTTCGATGGTGCCGTTCTGCGAGCACATCGCCGAACAGCTGGACGCCACGCTGATCAACCTGCGTTTCATCAAACCGCTGGACGAAGACCTGCTGCTGCGGATCGCGACCACGCATCGCGCGCTGGTCACCGTCGAAGAGAACGTGGTCGCCGGCGGTGCCGGCAGCGCCATCGCGGAGTGCCTGGCGGCCCATGGCCATTCACTGCCGACCCTGCACCTGGGGATTCCCGATCGGTTCATCGAGCACGGCTCACGCGGGGATTGCCTGACGGCCGCCGGCCTGGATATCCCGTCCATCGAAAGCGCCATCAACCGCTGGTGGCGCATTCCGGCACGCGCGGCTGCCCTGTAAGGCTCACGGCGGATTCGATCCGGTACTGAAGCCGGCGAATTTCAGTCATTCCCGGCAGCCGGGCTGTCGCCGCGGCGCCTTGCTTTATACTGCCCGCAGCCCAACCTCGGACCGATCCGCCGGATTGACGGCGCTTCTCCTCTTTTCGAGCCTATGTCCACCATGCCTTCCAGCGCCGCTCACCCGTCCCCCGCTCCCATCGAAGACGTGCAGGCGCGGGCCGATCCACGCCGGATCCCGATCAACAAGGTCGGCATCAAGGACGTGTTCCATCCGGTTCGCGTCAAGGACCGCTCGCGCGGCGAGCAGCACACCATCGCCAACTTCAACATGTACGTGGCGCTGCCGCACAACTTCAAGGGCACGCACATGTCGCGCTTCGTCGAAGTGCTGCACGGGAACGAGCGCGAGATCTCGGTGGAATCGTTCCGCGAGATCCTGATCGGCATGACCGAGAAGCTGGACGCCGAATCCGGCCACATCGAAATGAGCTTTCCCTACTTCGTGATGAAGCAGGCGCCGGTCACCAAGGTCGAGAGCCTGATGAACTACACGGCGTCGCTGATCGGCGAGGTGCACAACGGCAAGGTCGAGCTGTGGCTCAAGGTGCTGGTGGCGGCCACCAGCCTGTGCCCGTGCTCCAAGCGCATCTCCGACTACGGCGCCCACAACCAGCGCTCGCACATCACCATCAAGGCACGCGTCGACGGCCACATGTGGCTGGAAGAGCTGATCGACATCGCGGAAGCGGAGGCCTCATGCGAGGTGTTCGGCATTCTCAAGCGCCCGGACGAGAAGTACGTGACCGAGCATGCCTACGACAATCCCAAGTTCGTCGAGGACCTGGTGCGCGACATCGCGCTACGCTGCAACCAGGACGAGCGCATCCGCGCCTATGTGGTCGAAGCGGAGAACTTCGAATCCATCCACAATCATTCGGCGTACGCGCTGATCGAGAAGGATAAGGACAAGGATCAGAGTGACGGTGCATAGTCTCCGCAGCCGCGGAAACTCAAGCATCGTCATCCCCGCGCAGGCGAGGATCCATCTGGATAGGAACTCGAAGAACTGGATCCCCGCGTACGCGGGGATGACGCCTGGTTCCTGCGGCGTCAGCCGGGGCTCTGCAAACGACTGATCAGACTGCGCAGGAACACCTTGTTGAAGCGCAGCTGGCAGGCGGCCGAGGACTGTTCCAGCAAGGTCGAGCTCACCTTCATCAGAGTCACGTTGCTTAGCGCCTTGATTGTCGCCAACCGCTTGGCGCCACGCACGTAGCTCGTCTCACCGAAACAATCGCCCGCTTCCAGTTCGCCGACGCCTTTGCTGGCGCGCACTACGGCAGCATTGCCTGAGACGATGATGTAGAAACGATCATCCATCTCGCCTTCCTTGACGATCTCCTCGCCCTGTTCGTAGTCCTGCCAGGTGCTGGCGCGCAGCACTTCCAGGATCTCGGATTGCGAGAAGTCGTGGAAGAACTTCAGGGTGCGCAGGATCGAGAACTGCTCCTGCCGATCCAGTTTCGAGGAGCCTTCGCGCAGCGTCTGGTGAACGCGCGTCAGATCAGCAGCCAGCTCCAGCCCGTTGCGATAACGCTTGGCCGGTTCTTTCTGCAGCGCCTTGGCAACGGCGTCCTCGAGCAGTTCGGGAATCTGCGGCCGCAGCGAGTGGATGGGCTGCGCGGTCGCGTAAACGATCTGGTGCAGAAGCTTGGACAGATTGCCGCCGCGAAACGGCCTGAAGCCTGTCAGCAGCTCGTACATCACCGCGCCGAGCGAATACAGATCCGAGCGGTTCGTGATATCCAGCGACTGCACCTGCTCGGGCGACATGTACGAAGGGCTGCCGGCGATGCCCTCGATGCGCGAGATGTCCGAATCCGCCACCAGCGCGATGCCGAAATCGATGATGCGCACGTCGTTGGCCTGCGTGAGCATGATGTTCGACGGCTTGATGTCGCGATGGATGACGCCACGGCTGTGCGCGTAGTGCAGCGCCTTGGCGCACTTGTACATGATCTCCACGACATCATCGATCGGCAGCAGGTTGTCCGGCTTGCAGTAAGCCGACAGGGTGCGCGCGCCGTGCACGTGCTCGGTCACGATGTAGTAGTGACCGTCCTCCTCGCCCGCGTCGAAGATCGGCAGGATGTTCGGATGCTGCAGCATACCGACCATGTGCGCTTCGGAAAGGAACATCTTGCGCGTGACACGCGCCCGATCCTCGTCCTGCGACTCCAGGTTGTACACCTTGATCGCCACGTCGCGACGGTAATAAGGATCGTGGGAAAGGTAGACCACCCCGGTGCTGCCGCGGCCGACTTCCTTGACGATCACGTACTTCCCGACCTTCTCGGGCGTACGCTGCTCGCGCGTGGCAGGGCGCTGTACCATCAAGCCGCTCGGTGGATTCACTTCGTGTTGGCGACGCTTAGCTTAAGACGATCGACCGGATGGCAAACAGGATCGCTGCTGCGAACACGCCCGCCATTACGTCGTCCAGCATAATTCCCAGGCCGCCGGCGAGACTGTGATCGGCCTCCCGGATCGGCCAGGGTTTGACGATGTCGAAAAACCGGAACAGCACGAAACCGGCGGCAAGCCAGCGCCAGTCGAGTGGAGTTGCCAGCATGGTCACGGCGAAACCGGCGATTTCGTCCCACACGATGCCCGGATGATCGTGCACACCCAGGCGCCGCGCGCTCTCTCCGCAAATGTAGACGCCGATCACACACGCGGCGATTGCAAATACCGCGTGAATAGCCAAGCCGAACTGCATGACGAAAGCTACGATCGGCACGGCGATCAGCGTACCGAAGGTGCCAGGCGCGCGCGGCATCAATCCGGCGCCGAAACCGAACGCGAACAGGTGCACGGGCTGGCGCAGCAGACGCGGCTCGGCGCTCCACTTCATGGCGATCCTTCGTCCTTCGAGAAATGGTCGTAGCCCTCGCGCTGCACGCTGAACGGCCGGCCGCCGCGCTGGCATCCCACTTCATTGCCAGCAGTGATCACGCCGATCTGCGTGCAGCCGACATATGAACTGGACACTGCCTCGAAATCCTTCATGCGTCCGGCAGGAACGGTGAACATGATCTCGTAGTCGTCGCCGCCTGCCAGTGCGTAATCCACGCAAGTATCCGCATCGAATAGCTGCCGCATGGCAGTCGACTCGGGCAAGGCGCCGACATCGACACGCGCGCCGCAGCCGCTCGCGGCACATAGCTTGCGAAGATCGGTGAGCAATCCGTCGGAAATATCCATCGCGGCGCCGGCAATCGGTCGCAGCGCTCGCCCCAACGCCACGCGCGGCTCGGGCCGAAGGAAGCGCCGGCGCAAATGATCCGCTGCATCGCTTTTCGGCAAACCTTTCTGGATCACCGCGAGCCCGGCGGCTGCTTCACCCGGCACGCCAGAAACAAACAGACGATCGCCCGGCCGCGCGCCGGAGCGGACCAGCCAACGATCGGTCTCGACCCAGCCGGCGATCTGTACGGTCACGACCAGCGGCCCCTTCACGGTGTCGCCACCGATCAACGCTACATCGTGTGCGTCCGCCAGCTCGAACAAGCCGGCAGCGAATCCTTCCAGCCAGGCTTCCGTGGCCTGCGGCAGAGACAATGACAGCGTCATCCACGAAGGCTGCGCACCCATTGCTGCGAGATCGCTGAGATTGACCGCAAGCGTCCGGTAGCCGATATCGGCGGCGGCAGTCGCGGCCGGAAAATGCACGCCTTCGACGACGGTATCCATCGCGACGACCAGCTTGCGCCCCGGCGGCACATCCATCACCGCCGCGTCGTCGCCGACACCGAGCAGCACATCACGACGCGAGTCGTGCTTCGCGAAGTACCGGCCGATGATGTCGAATTCGCCGAGGCTCATGACACGCGATCAGGAGGCGGCGCGAAGCGCTACCCTCGTTCCGCCGCCCGGATCTCGCGCGCGGCGCGATCGAGGACGGCATTGACGTACTTGTGCGCGTCAGTGGCGCCGAAGCGCTTGCACAGGTCCACGGCTTCGTTGATCACCACGCGATACGGAATTTCGATGCGATCGCGCAGTTCGTACATGCCGATCAGGAGGATCGCAGTCTCCACGGGATCGAGCTGGTCCAGCGGCCGGTCGACGAACGGCGCGATGGCCTGACTGAGCCGTTCATTGGCGGCGACGCAGCCCTTGAGCAACTCGGTGAAGTATTCACGGTCCGCGCTCGCCGAATCCTCGCTGGCCAGGAACTGCAGATTGATGTCAGCCGCGGACTGTCCGGTGAGCTGCCACTGATACAGCGCCTGCATGGCGAGCTTGCGGGCAACGGAACGCGCGCGGGTGCCGCGGGCCGGTTTTTTTTCGGAAAGGTTGGTCATTTGATGTTCGAGAGCGCACTGTGCCCGGCGCAGCTCGTAGCGCGCCGGCGAATCGATCGAGAGAAACCCAACTCGAGCCGCTTACTGCTCGATCTTGCGCAGCAGATTCGCCAGCTCGATTGCCGTGATCGCGGCATCCGCACCCTTGTTGCCCGCCTTGGTGCCCGCGCGTTCGACAGCCTGCTCGATGGTGTCGGTCGTCAGCACGCCGAACGCCACCGGGATGCCGGTATCGTTGGCCACCCGCGCCAACCCGCCGGCACACTCGCCCGCGACATAGTCGAAATGCGCGGTCGCCCCCTTGATCACGGCACCGAGCGCAATGACGGCGTCGTAACGGCGGCTCAACGCGAGCTTGCGGGCCACCACCGGCAGGTCGAATGCGCCGGGCGCGCGCACGATCTCGATCTGCTTGTCGCTCGCACCATGACGCCGCAGCGTGTCGACCGCGCCGCGCACCAGCTGATCGACGATGAAATCGTTGAAGCGCGAGGCGAGGATCGCAAAGCGCAGCTCGCGCACCTGCAGGTCGCCTTCGAGGGTCTTGATGTCCATGGGATCGCGGGAGGTCCTGGATGAAGCGGATTGGGAAGCCTTGAGGCCGGCAGTATAGCCGGCGGCGCCTCATCCTTCCCTGTTCTTGAGCCTTTCCCGCAAGCGCACCGCCGGCCGGTCAGCCGTCGACGTACTCCACCACTTCCAGGTCGAAGCCCGAAAGCGCGTGCATCTGCTTGGGCGCCGACAGGACCCGCATCCGCGAGACGCCCAGATCCCGCAGGATCTGCGCCCCGATGCCGTAGGTTCGCAGCACCTTGGCCCCGGCCTGGCGGCCGACCGCGGCCGGCTCCGGGTTGCCCAGCGCCTGCACCGCGTCCATCAGGTCCCGCGGCGTCTCTTCCGGCCGCAGCAGCACGATGACGCCCTGCCCCTCCTTGGCGATGCGCTGCATCGCCGAGCGCAGCGGCCATCCCAGCCAGTCGTTCTGCACGCCGACGGCGTCACGCAGCGTGTCCTTGAGATGCACCCGCACCAGCGGCACGCTGCCCGCCTCGACGGTGCCACGCACCAGCGCCAGGTGCACGGTGCGATTGACGTGATCCTCGTAGCAGTACATGCGGAACGGGCCGAACTCGGTCTGGATGTCCTGCTCGGAGATACGTTCGACCGAGCGCTCCTTCTCCAGCCGGTAGCGGATCAGGTCGGCGATGGTGCCGATCTTCAGCCCGTGATGCTGCGTGAATTTCTCCAAGTCCGGCCGGCGCGCCATGGTGCCGTCCTCGTTCAAGACCTCGACGATCGTCGCCGCAGGCTCCAGGCCTGCAAGCCGCACCAGATCGCATCCCGCTTCGGTGTGACCGGCCCGCGTCAACACGCCGCCAGGCTGCGCCATCAACGGAAAGATATGGCCCGGCTGCCGCAGGTCCTCCGGCCGTGCATCGCGCTGCACCGCGGCCTGGATGGTTCGGGCGCGGTCGTGAGCCGAGATACCGGTGGTCACGCCCTCGGCCGCCTCGATGGACAGGGTGAAATTGGTGCGGTGATCCGCGTTGGTATCGCTGACCATCAGCGGCAATCGCAACTGGCGGCAGCGATCGCGCGTCAGCGTCAGACAGACCAGGCCACGCCCGTAGCGCACCATGAAATTCACGTCCTCGGCGCGGGTCAGCTCCGCCGCCATGATGAGATCGCCTTCGTTTTCGCGATCCTCATCGTCCATGATCACGACCATCTTTCCTGCGCGGATGTCGGCCAGAATTTCGTCGGTGGTATTGAGCTTCATGAAATTTTCAGTCCCGGCCGGCGGTCACGGGCACGGGCACCAAGACAAGTTTGAGATCGGCGCCGAGGCTTTGGCTACGGCGCAGGCCGAATTGTAAGCGATCGTCGAGACGGTCGAGACGCGGCAATTGTGCCATCGGCCGGGCATCCGGCCCGAGCAGGATCGGCGCGACGTAGACGATCAGCTCGTCCGCCAATCCCAGTTCCAGCAGGCGCCCGGCCAGCGTCGAGCCCGCTTCGACCAATACATCGTTGCATTGGCGGCGGCCCAGCGCTTCCAGCACGGCTTCAAGGTCGATGCGACCCTGTGATTCCAGGGAAACCCCCAAGACCGTGGCGCCGACTCGCTCCAGCGCGGTCGCTTCTGTTAGGCGGGAGGCAGCGGTGAAAACCAGCGTTTCGCCTACCTCTTTCAGCATGCGTGCCGTCGGCGGCAAGCGCAGCTTGGAATCGAGCACGACGCGCAGCGGCTGCCGCCCCAGCATATCGATGCCCGGATCACGCACGGTCAGCTGCGGATCGTCGGCCAGCACAGTATCGATCCCGGTCAACACCGCACTGGCTTCGGCGCGCAAGCGCTGCACATCCGCCCGTGCCTCTGCGCCAGTGATCCAGCGGCTGGCACCGTTCGCCAATGCCACGCGGCCATCCAGACTGGTGGCGATCTTCACGATGACTCGCGGCCGGCCCGTTCTCATGCGCTTTTCAAAACCGGCGTTCAACTCGCGTGCTTCGACTTCGAGCAAGCCGGTGGCGACTTCGATGCCCGCTTCCTGGAGTTGCCGCACACCATCGCCGTGCACCTGCGGATTTGGATCGAGCGTTCCGCAAACTGCTTTTTTCACGCCGGCACGAATCAACGCCTGCGTGCAAGGCGGCGTCTTGCCGTGAAAGCCATGCGGTTCGAGCGTGACATAGACCGTCGCACCACGTGCCGCTTCGCCAGCAGCCTGTAACGCGATCGGCTCGGCGTGCGGCTCACCGGCGCGACGGTGCCATCCTTCGCCGACGATTCGATCGCCCTGCACGACGAGACAGCCAACGCGCGGATTGGGGTGCGTGGTGTAACGACCCAGCGCCGCAAGCTCCAGCGCACGGCGCATCATCTGATGATCGAGTTCGGTGAACATGTCAGGCAGGGCGAGCGGCACTATTTTTTCTTCTTGCCGTTTTCGCCGGACCACAGCGCCAGCTGGCTCTCGGTTTCTTCGCGCGTGCGCCGATGACGCATCCGGTCGATTTCCTCGCGAAAGGCATCGATGTCCTGGAAGCTGCGGTAGACCGAGGCGAAGCGCACGTACGCCACCTCGTCGAGATTGTGCAGCTCCTCCATCGTCAACTCGCCTACCAGGCGCGAAGCAACTTCTCGTTCGCCCATCGCTCGCAGCTTGTGGCAGATATGCGCGACGGCCGCATCCACCGCCTCGCTCGCAACGGGGCGCTTCTCCAGCGCCTTCAGCATGCTGCCGCGCAACTTCTGCTCGTCGAAGGGTTCGCGGCTCGCATCGTTCTTGACGATACGCGGCATCACCAGCTCCGCGCTCTCGAACGTCGTGAAGCGTTCGCTGCACTTCAGGCACTCACGCCGGCGACGGATCTGCTGTCCTTCGCTCGCCAGCCGCGAGTCTATGACCTTGGTTTCCTCGTGATTGCAGAAAGGACAGTGCATGGCATTCGCGAACGCGCCGGTTATGCCCGCAGGCTACCCGACCCGACGACCGGCGATAGCCGGAAGACACGGATCGGAGAGACTGCGGATTTCATGGTCGACGCTCGCCCGGCACCTGGACTACTTGCCGTAGACCGGGAACTTGCGGCAGATCTCTTCCACTTTGCCGCGCACCTTGGTCACTGCTTCGTCCGCACCGTTGGCATCCAGTACGTCGGCGATCCAGCCGGCGAGCTCGATGACTTCCGCTTCGCGGAAGCCGCGCGTCGTCGCAGCGGGTGTGCCGATACGCAGACCACTGGTCACGAACGGCGGGCGCGGATCGTTCGGCACCGCATTCTTGTTGACCGTGATGTGCGCACGCCCGAGCGCGGCGTCCGCCTCCTTACCGGTGATGTCGCGGCCGATCAGATCCACCAGGAACAGATGATTGTCGGTACCGCCGGAAACGATCTTGTAGCCGCGCTTCATCAGCGCACCGGCCATCGCCCGCGCGTTTGCCAGCACCTGCTTCTGATATCCGACGAAATCAGGCTGCAGCGCTTCGAGCAGCGCCACCGCTTTGGCGGCGATCACGTGCATCAGCGGGCCGCCCTGCGTGCCGGGGAACACCAGCGAATTGAGCTTCTTTTCGATGTCCGGGTTGGCGCGCGCCAGGATCAGGCCGCCGCGCGGACCGCGCAGCGTCTTGTGCGTGGTGGTGGTCACGACGTCGGCATACGGGACCGGGTTCGGATAGATACCTGCAGCAACCAATCCGGCGACATGTGCCATGTCCACCAGGAAATACGCGCCGACCGAATCCGCGATGCGGCGGAACCGTTCCCAGTCGATCACGCGCGAATAGGCGGAGAAACCGGCGATGATGAGCCGCGGCCGATGTTCCTGCGCCAGCCGCTCGACCTGCACGTAGTCGATCTCGCCGGACACCGGATCGATGCCGTACTGCGCCGCCTTGAAGATCTTGCCCGAGAAGTTGACCTTGGCGCCGTGGGTCAGGTGACCGCCGTGATCCAGGCTCATGCCCAGAATGGCGTCGCCCGGATTGATCAGCGCCAGGTAGGCCGCCGCGTTGGCCTGCGAGCCGGAATGCGGCTGCACGTTGGCATAGTCGGCGCCGAACAGTTTCTTGGCGCGGTCGATCGCCAGCTGCTCGGCAACGTCGACGTATTCGCAGCCGCCGTAGTAGCGCTTGCCCGGATAGCCTTCGGCGTACTTGTTGGTCAGTACCGAGCCCTGGGCTTCCAGCACGCGCGGGCTGGCGTAGTTCTCGGACGCGATCAGCTCGATGTGGTCTTCCTGGCGCTGGCTCTCGGCATCGAGCGCCGCCTTCAACTCGGGATCGAAACCGGAAATGGTCAAATTCGACGAAAACATGCGGCAACCTCGATGTGGGCCGTCGCTCTTAAGGAACCGCGGCGGCTGCGCAAACCTAAGGAATTCTTCGTGTCGCCGCCTCGAGCCTTCAGGCGGTCGGCGGACCGGCGTTCCCAAGGTGGCGGACTGTGGATTGTACGGGAAGAGCGGCGCGGAGCGGATATCGGGTACTCGGGCCTAGCCGCGATCGGCCTGCACGAAGGCCTGCACCACCCGGGTCCAGGCCCGGGCCAGGTTGCGCCGGTTGTAGCCCCCGCCGCCCATCCCGACCACCCGGCCATGGCCGAGCCCGTCGGCAATGGCGCACAGGCGCGAAGCGGCGTGGGCATGCACTTCCTCGCTGAAGCGCAGGTGCGTGATCGGATCGTCCGCGACACTGTCCGCACCGCATTGGAACAGGATGAATTCCGGCCTGCCCTGCTCCAGGTACTGTTCGACCCGCGGCCACACGGCGTGATAGGCGGCGGCGTCCGCACCGGGCGGCAACGGAATGTTCAGCTTCGTTCCCTGCGCCGCGCCCGAACCAGTCTCCTCGCTACTGCCGGTGCCGGGATAGAGATGCTGGCCGTCTTCGTGCAGGTCGGCGAACAGCAGGTCGGGATCCGACTCGAAGGCGTAGAACACGCCGTCGCCGTGATGCGCATCGATGTCGACATAGGCGATTCGCTTCAACCCGTGCTTGCGCCGCAGGATCTCGATGGCGACGCCGCAATCGTTGAATACGCAGAATCCCGCCGCCCGCCCGCGCGCTGCATGGTGCAAACCCGCAATCGGGACGAACGCACGCCGCGCTTCGCCGGCCATGACGGCGTCGACCGCATTGAGCGTCGCACCGACAACCGAGCTGGCGGCTTCGTAGATTCCCTTCCATGCGGGTGTATCACCGGCATCCAGATAGCCGTGACCGGTCACAGACCGCTCGCGCACTAAGTCGACATAGGCGGCCGTGTGGAAAGTTTCGAGCTCTTCACGAGCCGCAAGCCGCGGACTGCCGCGCAGCACGCGACCGTCGAGGCCAGAACGATGCAACTCGCGCATGAAGGCTTCGTGCCGGTCGGGCCCGAAGGGATGACCATCCGGGAAACCGTAGCGAGCGATCTGCTCACCGGCGATCAGCAGCACGTTGCTGGTGTGGAGTTCGTTCATGGCAGCTGGGGAATTGTGAAACCTTGTCAGCTCATTTCGAGCAACGCTGCGATCCAGGACAAGAGCAGCTTCGGCTGGTGACGTGTGGAGGTGGCGCTCGATTGACAGTGTGCGGATCCGGAGGGGGTATCTCGTTTCGGGACCGCCGTGAATCCGTCCCTGGAGGCTGCCACGAAAACATCCTGTTTTCGAGGCTCCCGAAACGAGATACCCCCTCCGGATCCGCAGAGGTTTCTAGGACCGTGGCGCTCGTCGAACGCGCTTCCGGAACTCGGACAAGGAAAGTTGGCATGCCCTCTCGGGCGTCGTTCTGGGCGGGGCCTGGCACCATGCTGCTCACGACCCACATGCACAGGCCTCAGGGACGGAGCAGCCCCATCCGGAACACGTCCTGACACGATGCTGATCTGACCACGCTGCGCTGATCTCCGAATGGTAGCCATCCCAACCAGGGCACCTCCAAAAACGCCCGACAGCGCAACGCGGTTGGCAGTCTTTCACAGGCCGCATGTAGCCCGCCGCGTTTTCTGTCATGGGCAGTCCCGGCGGTTCCGCGGCGTCGGGGACGCTGCCGGGCCGAGCACAGGCTCCTGTATCATCCGGCCCCTTCCAAGGTTTTCTGCCCGGTATCCAAGCAATGGCCCAGTTCGTGTACACGATGAATCGCGTCTCCAAGGTCGTCCCGCCGAAGCGGGTGATCCTGCGCGATATTTCCCTGTCCTTCTTCCCCGGCGCCAAGATCGGCGTGCTCGGTCTGAACGGCTCGGGCAAGTCCTCGCTTCTGCGCATCATGGCGGGCGTGGACAAGGAGCATGACGGCGAGGCGCGGCCGCAGCCGGGGCTGAAGATCGGCCTGCTGTCGCAGGAGCCGCAGCTCGATCCGTCCAAGGACGTGCGCGGCAACGTGATCGAGGGCGTCGGCGACGTGCAGGCGCTGATCGACCGCTTCAACGCCGTCAGCGACCGCTTCGCCGACCCGGAGCTGGGCGAGGATGAGATGAACAAGCTCCTGGAGGAACAGGCCAAGCTCCAGGATGCGATCGACGCGAAGGGCGGCTGGGAGCTGGAGCGCAAGCTCGAAGTTGCTGCGGATGCGCTGCGTCTGCCGCCCTGGGACGCGGATGTCACCAAGATTTCCGGCGGCGAGCGCCGTCGTGTCGCGCTGTGCCGGTTGCTGCTGTCGCAGCCGGACATGCTGCTGCTGGACGAGCCCACCAACCATCTCGACGCCGAATCGGTGTCGTGGCTGGAACGCTTCCTGGAAAACTATCCGGGCACGGTGATCGCCGTGACCCACGATCGCTACTTCCTCGACAACGTCGCCGGCTGGATTCTGGAGCTCGACCGCGGCCACGGCATTCCCTGGCAGGGCAACTACTCCTCCTGGCTCGATCAGAAGGAAAAGCGGCTGGCCACCGAAGAGAAGCAGCAGGAAGCTCTGCGCAAGACGCTGGAACGCGAGCTCGAGTGGGTGCGTGCCAATCCGAAAGCGCGCCAAGCCAAGAGCAAGGCGCGTCTGCAGCGCTATGAGGAATTGGCGTCGCAGGAATTCCAGAAGCGCAACGAAACCAACGAAATCTACATTCCGCCCGGCCCGCGCCTGGGCGACGTGGTGATCGAAGCGAACAACCTGAAGAAGGGTTTCGGCGACCGGCTGTTGTTCGACAATCTGAACTTCAACCTGCCGGCCGGCGGCATCGTCGGTGTCATCGGCGCCAACGGCGCCGGCAAGACCACGCTGTTCCGCATGATCACCGGACAGGAAAAGCCCGACGCAGGCGAGATCCGCGTCGGTCCGTCGGTGCAGCTGGCCTACGTCGATCAATCGCGCCAGTCGCTGGATGACAGCAAGACCGTGTGGCAGGAAATCTCGGGCGGCCTGGACATGATCACGGTGGGCACGTACGAGACCGCTTCGCGCGGCTATGTCGGTCGCTTCAATTTCCGCGGTGCGCAGCAGCAGCAGTTGATCGGCGAACTGTCGGGCGGTGAGCGCAACCGCGTGCATCTGGCCAAGGTACTGAAGTCCGGCGGCAACGTACTGATGCTCGACGAACCCACCAACGACCTGGACGTCGAGACGCTGCGCGCACTCGAAGAAGCGCTGCTGAGTTTCCCGGGCTGCGCCATCGTGATTTCGCACGATCGCTGGTTCCTGGATCGCATCGCTACCCACATCCTGGCCTTCGAAGGCAACAGCGAGGTGGTCTGGTTCGAAGGCAACTACGCCGAGTACGTCGCCGACTTCAAACGCCGCAAGGGTGAGGAAGCGGATTCGCCGCATCGCATCCGCTACAAGAAGCTCGAAGGCTGAGCAGATCGCGCACCGGGGCGTCTGCTTCACGTGTCGCGTGAGGCAGACGCTGTGCGGTGCCGAGTCGATGTTCCTATGGTTCTGGCATCGATTGGCGAGCGCGGAGCGCCATTCCGTAGCTCGTCACACCGCCCTTGGCTGCCCTACGTCATTTGGGCAGTTCCGCACAGCGAACATTGCGCGATTCGCCGCCCTGGCGCTGTGCGACGGGTCTTCGACTAAACTGGCGGCCCAATGAACTCCGACGCCGTCGCTTTGGTCATTGCGATTTTCGGGATCTTGCTGCTGGCGCTCTCCTGCCAGCGGCTGTTCCGTGCTCGTTTCCTCGCAGCCGGCGGCAGCGCGCTGACCGGCCTGGTGTTGCTTGCTGTCGCTGCACTCACCTTCATCGTTTCGCTGAACCTGCATACCTATGCGCGACTGACTCATGAGGCGCCGGTGGCGGAAATCGTTTTCGAGGCACGCTCGCCGCAGCACTATCGCGCGACGCTCACCGGGGTGCCGAACGGCGACATGCAGATTTTCATGCTGGCCGGCGATGAGTGGCAGCTGGATGCACGCGTGCTGAAATGGAAGAGCTGGGCCAACCTGTTCGGGCTCGACGCGCAATATCGGCTCGAACGCGTCAGCGGCCGCTATCGCGACATCGAGCAGGAGCGCAACGACGAACGCACCGTGTACTCATTGAGCGAGAACCCGGGCGTCGATCTGTGGAAGCTGTCGACGCAGTATCCGCAATGGCTGCCGTTCGTCGACGCCGTCTACGGCAGCGCCACTTACCTGCCGATGGCCGACGGCGCGCGCTACCAGATCTCGATCACGCAGTCGGGCCTGATCGCACGGCCGCTCAATGCAGCCGCAGAGACCGTCGCCAAAAGCTGGAAGTGACGCCGCGCGGCATCACGCAGAAGCGCGATCCGAGCCGGCGTCATCCCCGCGCAGGCGGGGATCCATCTTCGCCGTTGCCGCGCTATCGAAGTGTCTCTAGGTAAAGCCCGACTACGTCGGCATGGCAACGTGGCGCCACAAAGTGGCAGCCAGCCCGCCATTCCAGATGGATGCCCGCCTACGCGGGCATGACGGACAAGAACGCTGGCGGGAGACCGCGGGCTGACAGACCTAGCCGACCCACACTCGCGCATTCCTGAAAATGCGCATCCATGGGCTGTCCTCGCCCCATCCGTCCGGATGCCAGGAATTCTGCACGGTGCGATAGACGCGCTCGGGATGCGGCATCAGCAGCGTCACGCGGCCGTCCGCGTTGGTGATGCCGGTGACGCCCTGGGGCGAGCCGTTGGGATTCGCAGGGTAACGTTCGGTGGCGCGACCCCGGTTATCGACGAAGCGCAGCGACAGCAACTGCTGGTCGCCACACGCAGCCAGATCGCCAGAATTGGCGAACTCCGCCAAGCCCTCGCCGTGCGCAACCGCGATCGGCATGCGCGAGCCTTCCATGCCGGCGAAGAACAGCGACGGCGACTTCATCACTTCCACCAGGCTCAGGCGGCCTTCGAACTGCTCGGATCGATTGCGCACGAAGCGCGGCCAGTGCTGCGTGCCCGGAATCAGCGTGCGCAGCGCCGACATCATCTGGCAGCCATTGCACACGCCCAGCGAGAACGTGTCGGGCCGAGCGAAGAACGCGGTGAACTCTTCACGCAGGCGCGAATGGAACAGGATCGATTTCGCCCAGCCCTCGCCCGCGCCGAGCACGTCGCCGTAGGAGAAGCCGCCGCAGATCACCAGGCCGCGATAGTCCGCAAGGCGCGCACGCCCGGCGACCAGGTCGGTCATGTGGATGTCGTAAGGATTGAAGCCGGCGCGATGGAATGCTGCTGCCATTTCGACGTGGCTGTTAACGCCCTGCTCGCGCAGGATGGCGACTGTAGGTCGCGCGCCCGTGGCGATATACGGCACTGCGACATCAGCTTGCGGCTCGAACGTCAGCTTCACGTTGAGGCCGGGGTCTTCCGAATCCGTCGCAGCCTCGTACTGCTCGCGGGCGCACTGCGGATTGTCGCGCAGCTCCATCATGCGATAGCTGGTCTGCGACCAGGCGCGACGCAGATCGGTGCGCGATTCGTTCAGCACCGGCGTTCCACCCGCGAGGACCCTCACCCGGTCCTCCGTCGAGACGCTGCCGATGGGCCGATGCGTCAGGCCGTGACGATCGAGAATCTCCTTCACTGCCGCAACTTCAGCACTGGGAATCTGCAGCACCGCACCCAGCTCTTCGCTGAACAAGCGGGCCGCCGCTTCGGCGACCGTGCCACTGATCTCGACATCCACGCCGCAGCGACCGGCAAACGCCATTTCGGCCAACGTCACGAACAAGCCGCCGTCGGAGCGGTCGTGGTAGGCAACGATGAGGCCGCGCGAACGCAGCTCGACGATCGCGGCGAAGAAGCGTCCCAGCAGCTGCGGATCTTCGCAGTCGGGCGCGTCGGAACCGAGCTTGCCGTAGACCTGTGCGACGCAGGAACCGCCGAGGCGATCGCGCCCACTTCCCAGATCGATCAGCCACAGCAGCGAAGGACCGACATCGGTGCGCAGCTGCGGCGTCAGAGTCTTGCGCGCATCCTGCACGGGCGCAAACGCCGAAATGATCAATGACAGCGGCGATACCATCTTGCGTGCCTGCCCCGCGTCCTGCCAGCTGGTCTTCATCGACAGCGAATCCTTGCCGACCGGAATCGTGATGCCGAGCGCCGGACAGAATTCTTCGCCGACAGCCTTCACGGTCGCATACAGATCCGCGTCTTCGCCGGGCTCGCCGCACGCGGCCATCCAGTTGGCGGAGAGGCGCACGTCGGAAATCCTGGCGATGTCCGCGGCGACGATGTTGGTGATCGCCTCCGCCACCGCCATGCGTCCGGACGCCGGCGCATTCAGCAACGCCAGCGGCGTGCGCTCACCCATCGCCATCGCTTCGCCGGCGTTCGATGAGTAGTCGCTGAGCGTCACCGCCACGTCGCTCACCGGCACCTGCCACGGACCGACCAGCGGATCGCGGCTGATGAGCCCGCCCACGGTGCGGTCGCCGATGGTGATGAGGAACGTCTTGTCGGCAATCGCCGGGAACTGCAGCAGCCGATAGGCGGCATCGCGCACATCGATTTCAGTCGCGTCGAAGTCGTCCGAGATCGACTCCAGGCGGCTCACGTCACGCGTCATGCGCGGCGGTTTGCCCAGGATCACCTCCAACGGCACATCGACGGGCGGTTGCTTGAGCAGCGGATCGTCGACCTTGAGCCAGCCATCGTCGGTGATGTCGCCGACGACCGCATACGGACAACGCTCACGCTTGCACAGCTCGGCGAAGCGCTGCAGCTGGTCCTGCGCAATGATGAGCACGTAGCGTTCCTGCGCTTCGTTGCACCAGATCTCCAGCGGCGACATGCCCGGCTCATCCGACGGCACCTGGCGCAGATCGATGCGCCCGCCGCGATCGCTATGCGCGACCGATTCGGGAATTGCGTTCGACAGGCCACCCGCACCCACGTCGTGGATCAACAGGATCGGGTTGTCTTCACCCAGCGCCCAGCACTGGTCGATGACTTCCTGCGCGCGGCGCTGGATTTCCGGGTTGCCGCGCTGCACCGACGCGAAGTCGAGATCTTCCGCGCTGGCACCGCTGCCGACAGAGGACGCCGCGCCACCGCCCAGCCCGATCAGCATCGACGGACCGCCCAGCACGACGATCTTCGCGCCCGGCGGAACGTCGGATTTCTCGACGTGCATGCGGCGGACGTTGCCGACGCCGCCGGCAATCATGATGGGCTTGTGATAGCCGCGCAGCGTGGCGCGCGAATCGGATTTCGTCTGCGTCTCGAAGGTGCGGAAATAGCCGAGGATGTTGGGGCGGCCGAACTCGTTGTTGAACGCCGCCGCGCCGATCGGGCCTTCGAGCATGATGTCGAGCGCCGAAGCGATGCGCGCCGGACGGCCATGATCCTGCTCCCACGGCTGCTCGAAACCGGGAATGCGCAGGTTGGACACCGAGAATCCCGCCAGTCCCGCCTTCGGCTTGCCGCCGCGGCCGGTGGCCCCTTCGTCGCGGATCTCGCCACCCGAGCCGGTGGCCGCGCCCGGAAACGGCGAAATCGCCGTCGGGTGGTTGTGGGTCTCCACTTTCATCAGAATGTCGATCGGCTCGGCGTTGAACTCGTATTGGTGCGAGTCGACGTTGGCGAACCAACGCTTGCCCGTCGTCCCCTCGATGACAGCCGCGTTGTCGCGGTACGCCGAGAGCACACCTCGGCTATTACGCTCGTGCGTGTTGCGGATCATCGCGAACAGGGACTTCGGCTGGCGCTCGCCGTCGATGACCCAGTCGGCGTTGAAGATCTTGTGGCGGCAGTGCTCGGAATTCGCCTGCGCGAACATCATCAGTTCCACGTCGGTCGGATCGCGCCCCAGCTTGCCGAAGCTCGCCACCAGGTAGTCGATCTCGTCGTCCGACAGCGCCAGCCCCAGATTCCGGTTCGCCTCTTCCAGCGCCTGACGGCCACCGGCTTGCAGTGCCACCGTATTCAGTTGCCGCGGCGATTCATGTGCGAACAGCCGAGCTGCGTCCTCGAACGAGAACACGGCCGACTCGGTCATCCGGTCGTGCAGCAGCGGCGCAATCGATTCGATCTCCTCGCGCGACAGTGGCTTGCTCGATTGCACGCGAAAGGCGATGCCGCGCTCGATCCGCTCGATCGCATCGAGGCCGCAGACGTGCGCGATGTCGGTGGATTTGCTCGACCAGGGAGAGATCGTGCCGGCCCGCGGCGTCACGACGATCAATGCGCCACTCTGCGCCAGGCTGGCATCGTGGCGCGGACCGTAGGTGAGCAGCGCCTCGACAACCTGCCGCTCTTGAGCCGACAGCTCGCGCTGCGTCTGCACGAAGTGGACGAAATTCGAGGTCAGGGATTCGACCGCAGGGCAGCGCGCCCGGACGGCCGCAAGGTATTTGCTGATTCGGAAATCGGAGAGTGCGGGAGCGCCGGTCAGTGTCAGCATCGTGGCCATTGAAGCCCGCTTAAGGCGGCGGGTCACGCGCGGAAATTACGGGCGCGAATGATACCGAAAAGGTAACGCCGCCGCCTCATTCCCCCACCGATGCCAGACCGGTCAACCAGGGGACCGGCGCCTGCCAATCCGTCATTCCCGTGCAGGCGGGAATCCATTCGGTCCGGTGGATCAAGGTAGATTCCCGCCTGCACGGGAATGATGGGGGCCGACGGGCGCTATTTCTTCTCCGGCGTGTACATGGGCATGGGAAAAGCCGTGACGTTGGAGCCGCCTTCCAGCGCGCTGATCTTGCTCACGCCCTGCTTGCGCACCTCGTCGATCCGCAGCACCGAGTGCATCGGCAGATAGGTGCGCTTGACGCCTTCGAACTCCGCCTTGATGCGCTCCTCGGAGGGGTCCACCACCACCGCCGAGCGCTCGCCGAACACCAGTTCCTCGACCTCGATGAAACCGAACATCGAGCCATGGCTGACCTTGCGGGCGTAGATCTCGTAGACCTTGCCCTGATTCGCGAAAACGACCTTGAAAATGTGACTCGCTGCCATATTGGAGAGTGCGCGGGTTGGTAGTCTGGCGAAGCATATTACATAGCGCGGGCGTTGCGGCTGACCCTTGCGTGGATTGCCCGAGCGAGCCTTCAGGAACCTCCCGACCAATGGCACTGAAACTCAGAGTCATCAGCGACCATTACAAGGCGCTCGGCAAGCGCAGCTCGCAGCTTTTCGGCGTCACCGGCGGCCGCATCGGCCGTGCCCAGGACAACGATTGGGTCCTGCCCGATCCGGACCGCTACGTCTCCAGCCATCACGCCAGGGTCAGCTTCCGCAGCGGCAGCTGGATCCTGGAAGACACCAGCACCAACGGCATCTTCATCAATGGCTCCGATACGCCGGCCTCGGTGGAGGGCCCGTACGCGCTCAAGGACGGCGATCGGCTGCGCCTGGGCGATTACGAGGTCCTGGTCAGCATCGACGAGCGCAACGATTTCCCGCCCGACGCCAGTGGCCAGCTGCCCGCGCCGGTACGCGTACACCCAAGCAAAGTGCCGGTACTGCACGAAGACCTGGGCGAAGAGCTGGACATCACCGACCTGCTGAGCGATTCGTTCGCGCTGAACGATGCACCCGCCAGTATCACCAGCGATCCATTTCCGCTGAGCGACCCGGACAGCGATGCAATGCGCAAACCTGCTCTGCGGCCCGCCTCGAAGCCGGCCATGGCGGTCAACTCGGGCGGCTTCGGTTCGCTGCTCGACAACCTGGTCGACGATGGCCAACGAACGGCGGCGCACTCGAAGAAATCCGACGAGTGGCAGATGCAGACGCGCCCCTACGATCGCAAGACCATGGCCGCGCTGACACCGGCTGCGCTTTCGACCAAAATACCGCCCGCGAAAGCCTCGACGTCTGCGGCTGCGCGCGCCGAAGCGGAGCCGCGCCGACTGACGATTCACGGCCACGGCGATCACGGTAGCGGCATGGAAGCTTTCTGCCGCGGCGCCGGCATCGATCCCTCCAGCCTGCCCGCCGACACACAGGCCGCCCTGCTCACGCTGGCTGGCCAGATCGTGCGCGAGTCGGTGCTCGGGCTGATGGAAACGCTCAAGGGCCGCGCCGACCTGAAGAGCAAGCTGCGCCTGAACCAGACCACCATCCAGCCGGGCGAGAACAATCCACTCAAGTTCTCGGCCAGTGTCGACGAGGCGGTGCAGAAGCTGCTCGATCCGCACGGCAGCCGCTATCTCGGCCCCATCGAAGCCATCCGCGATTCGTTCGCCGATCTGCGGGCGCATCAATCGGCACTGGTGGCCGCGATGCAGGCCGGCATGGATACGTTCATGAATCGCATCGAGCCGGGCGAGTTACAGGAACGCTTCGACCGCGGACTGAAACGCGGCCCGCTGCTCGGCGCAACGAACAAGATGAAGTACTGGGACCTGTACGCCGAGTTCTACCAGGCGCTGAATCAACGCAACGAGCAGGGCCTGCCGTCGATCTTTGCGGAAGAGATGACGCGCACGTACGCGGAAAAGTCGGCGCAGAAAAAGAAGTAAGCCCGTTACCGGCGAGAACCCAGCCGACGCCAATTCGAAGTGGGCTCCCGCTGCGCGGGAGCGACGAGTCTCCCTACTTCGCCGCCGCCTCGCGCTGCGCCGGTGGTCCGGCATCGGCAGCGACCCAATCCAGAATATCCATGTAGCTGCGGATGTTTTCGACGAAGCGCACCGGCTCCCAGCCGCGCGCGTAGCCACGCTTCACCTGCGTATACCACTTGGTTTGCGTCAGCAGCGGCAGATGCTCACGCACGTCATCCCATGAATCGGGATTCTTGCCGTGCATCTGCGTGAGGATGCGCGCGTCCTCGAGATGTCCCAGGCCTACGTTGTAGGCCGCCAGCGTCATCCACGTGCGATCGGGTTCGAGAATGCGGCTCGGAATCTGATTGCGCACCCGCAGGAAATACTGCGCACCGCCGAAAATGCTGTCGCGCGGGTCGAGCCGGTCCGGAATGTTCAGGCCGCGCGCGGTTTCTTCGGTCAGCATCATCAGGCCGCGCACGCCGGTCGGTGACGTCGCTGTCGGCACCCAATGCGACTCCTGATAGCCGATGGCCGCCAGCAACCGCCAGTCCACCCCGACCTGGCTCGCCGCCTCCTTGAACCAATGCCGGTACTGCGGCAGCCGCTCCTGGATGTCGTCGATGAAGACGCGGGCCTGGATGTAGTCGAAGCGGTCGACATCGCCGTAGTACGTATCGAGAATCGAGGCCAGCCGGCCCTCGGCCTTCAGCGAGGCGTAGAACGCCGTGACTCGCCGCAGCAGGCTCGGATCGCGGGCATCGACCGCCCAGGCCAGCGCCTTGCCGACGGAAATATCGAAAGCGATGCGGATATCGGGATGAAAGGTGCGGCCGATGGCGAACTCGTTGGAATCGGCCACGGTGTAGTCGAACTCGCGCCGCGACAGGCGGTACAGCAGCTCCTCGGTTTCCGCCGACGGGTTCTCGACCCAGGACAGATTCGGCACCGCCAGCCGCGCCTGCTCCAGCGTTGCTGCATGCGCGCTGCCGGCCACGACCTCGATGTGGGAATTCACGGCCTGCGCGAGATTGCGCACCCGCACACCGCCCTGACGGAAAATAAGGTGTTCGCGCACCTGCTGGTAAGGCGGCCCGAAACCGGTCTGCGACGGCAGCTTCATGCCGCGGGTCAGGCCCGCGGCGGCGATATGGGCGCGATGCGACTCCAGCTCACGCATCACGTCGCCCACGTTCGGCACGGAATAGATGTACAGCCGGACCCCCAACTCGGCGGCAAAACGGCTGGCCAGCTCGAATTCGGGTCCCTGCGGGCCCGAAGCGCCCAGGTAATAGGCGCTCGGCAGGTTGGGCGTCACCACCCGCAGCTCGCCCGCCCGCATGATCTGCTCCAGCACCGTCGGCGGTTGCGAGCAGGTTCCCAGCAGCAGCGTGGCAATGATCGCCAGGGCGGCCTTCAAGTGCGCCCTCCGGCGTCGGGGGTTGAATGGCCGGCGGCCGAAGCGGGTGCGAAAGTCATGGCCGACAAGCCTACAGTCTTCGACGGCAGCTGGTATAGAATGCGCGCCCTCGCGCGGAGAGGTGGCAGAGTGGTCGAATGTACCTGACTCGAAATCAGGCGATGCCGCAAGGCATCCGTGGGTTCGAATCCCACCCTCTCCGCCACTTCCTCTAGCGAAAACCCGGCCCCAGCGCCGGGTTTTTCGTTTGGCGGCGCCACAAAGCCCGAACCGAACCCCGCCCCGGCCGGTCCAATCCGGCGAGCTTTACAGGCTCAGGTCCCGGCACCACACTGGCCGCCACCGATGAGTTCTTTCCTTATGAAACGATTCGCAATATTGCTCACCAGCGCGCTGCTTTGCGTCGGCGGCGGCGCCAATGCGCAGAACACGGTGAGCAATGCGGCGGACGACCTGCCCGACATCGGCAGCCCCGCCCAGGCGATGTTGACGCAGGAGGACGAGTACCAGATCGGCCGCATGATGGTGCGTGGCCTGCGCGACCAGGACCAGATCCTGGACGACCCGGAGACCAGCGAGTACCTGCAGTCGTTGGGCTCGCGCCTGGCGAGCCAAGCCCACGAGGGCAGCCAGCGGTTCAATTTCTTCACGGTCAGGGACTCCGCCATCAACGCCTTCGCGCTGCCCGGCGGCTTCATCGGCGTGAACGCCGGGTTGGTGCTCGAAACCAAGGATGAAAGCGAGCTGGCCGGCGTAGTGGCGCACGAAATCGCGCACGTCACGCAGCGGCACATCGCGCGTAGCATCGCGGCGCAGAGCCGTTCCAGCCTGGTTTCCACCGCGGCGATGCTGGCGGCAATCCTGCTGGGCGCAGCCGCTGGCGGCGGCGATGGCGCAATGGCGGGCGTCGCAGCGGCACAGTCCCTGGCGATCCAGCAGCAGATCAGCTTCACCCGCGCCAACGAAACCGAGGCCGATCGTGTCGGCCTGGGGATCCTGGCGCGCTCCGGCTTCGATCCCGAAGGCATGCCGGCGTTCTTCGAGACCATGAGCCGCCTTGCCGGCAGCAGCGAGCTGAACATTCCGGAAATGCTGCGCACCCACCCGGTAACCAGCACACGTATCGCGGAAACGAAAGAACGCGCGATGCAGCTCGACGTCAAGCCGACGCCCGACAGCATCAGCTATGCGCTGACGCGCGAACGACTGCGTGTGCTGTCGACACCCGCCGGCAAGGATCCGCAGGAATACTACTCAGCGATCATCAAGAATGAGCCCGACGCCAGCTCGGCCCAGGTCTACGGCCAGGCTCTGGCCATGATGGTGTCGGGACATGCCGACAAGGCCGTCGCGGTGTTCCAGAAATTGCGCGACGCAGATCCGAGCGTCATGCAATACCACACCGCGCTCGGGCAGGCGCAGCTGCGGGCCGGCCAGGGTAAGGCGTCGCTGGCAACGCTGCAGCGCGCACGAGAGCTGTTTCCCCGCAACGTAGCGGTCACCATCCGCTACGCCGAATCGCTGATGCAGCTGGGCGATCCGAAGCGCGCGCATGAAATCCTGCTGGACCTGTTCAACGTGGTGCCGCCCACCCCCGAGCAGGCGCGACTGACGGCGCTGGCCGCCAACGCGGCGGGCGACGTGGCGGATTCCTATTACTACATGTCGGAATATCACCTGATGAGCGGCGACCTGCCGCTGGCGATCAATCAACTGCAGCTGGCACTGGCGGTACCGAAGATCACCTCAGTGCAACGCGCCCGCTTCCAGGCGCGCCTGGAAGAAGTGCAACAAGCCATGCCCAAGCGCGGCGCACGTCGGGCGTCTACAGGATCGCAACGGCTGCAAATCGCGAATTGATACAATACGGCGCGTTTTCACCCGCCCGGCGGGTGCAAGCCGTTCCAATCACCTCAAGGGATTTCTTCGCGCATGTCTACCACGAAAGGTGGCGCGCTGGCGTTAGCGCGCGCAATTGCAATCGTCACTGTCCTTCTGGTCAGCGCCGGCTGCGCCAGCACGCCTGGCCGCACCCACAACGACGATCCGCTGGAAGGGATGAATCGCGGCATCTACAAGTTCAACGACACGCTCGACCGCGCCGCGCTCAAGCCGGTCGCGAAGGGTTATCGGAAGATCACGCCGCGCTGGATCCGTAGCGGCATCGGCAACTTCTTCGCCAACCTCTCCTACCCCTCCACCATCGTCAACCAGTTCCTGCAGGGCAAGGCGCGGCTGGGCCTGCGCGACACCGGCCGGTTCCTGGTCAATTCGACGATCGGCGTGGCGGGCCTGCTGGACGTGGCCACGCCGCTCGGCCTGACGGCCAACGACGAGGACTTTGGTCAGACCCTGGCGATGTGGGGCGTGGGCTCGGGCCCGTACCTCACACTGCCCTTCTTCGGCCCCTCCTCGCTGCGAGACGCGCCGTCGAAGGTGTTCGATTACTTCCTCGGACCGCTGGTCTACATCGACCTCCCATGGGAAACCGAAGCGGGAATGCGCGGATTGAACATCGTGCACGATCGCGCTGAACTGCTGCCGCTGGATGCAACCTTGCAGAGTGCCTTCGACCCTTACGGCTTCATCCGCGAGGCCTGGGTGCAGCAGCGCGAGTTCGCCATCTACGACGGCAATCCGCCGCCGGAGACGCTGGAAGACGTGCTGGGAGAGGACGAAGACGAAGCGCCCGCCGACGAGAACGGCGATGCCAAACCTTAAGCCGTAACGTTGCCGGCCGGCTGCGCAGCGCCGGCCGCATCCGGTGCGGCTGTCGCGCCGTTCTGGGTGAGCAGGTCGTCCACTTCGCTGATGCGCGCCAGCGCCATGATCTGCTCGGGGACGTTATCGAAGTGAACCTGCTGGCCGGACTTGCGTGCCAGCCGCAGCCATTCCAGCAACAGCGCCAGGCCGGCGCTGTCGCTTTCGGTGACCGCCGCGAAATCCGTCTCGATGCGCGACAGGCCCTGAAAGCGTTCCTTGCTCTGCGACAGGATGTGAGTCACCGTCGCAGCATCGAGCACACCGCTGATCCTGAAGCGCCCGTCGCCGAGCGCTTCGAGCTGCGCCTTGTCCGAGTTCGCCTTGCTCACGACTGCTTGGCAGTGGGCTTGGCCACGGTACCGCTGGCGACCTGCGCCTCCAACCGCTTGATCACCGCTTCCAGCCCCTTCTGCTGGATCTCGGCGCCGAAGTCGGTGCGATACGACTTCACGTACGAGACGCCTTCGATCTGCACGTCGTACGCCTTCCAGCCGTCTGCGGTCTTGCGCAGCGCGTAGTTCACCGGCACACGCGAGCCGTTGTCACGGCGCACTTCGCTGCGCACAGTCGCAGTGGTGTCCTGCGGATTGCCCTGGAACGGCAGGATCTTCAGCCGGTCGGGCGTGAACTCCAGCAGCGCCTGGCCGTAGTTCTGCAGCAGCGACTGGTAGAACGCATCGACGAAACGCTTGCGCTGCTCGGGCGTGGCCGTGCGCCAATGCTTCGCCAGCACCAGCTGCGCGGCGTAGGTGGTATCGAAGTACGGCAGCATGGTCTTGTCGACCAGCTCGCGCACGCCCGTTGGATTCTTCTGGTACTCCGCGCGATGCGCGTCCAGGTCCTTCAGCGTGTCCTGGGCCACTTTCGTCACGAGCTCGTACGGGCCGAGCTGCGCGGCGTTGCCGGTTGCAGCATCGTCAGCCGCGAACGCGGGACCGCCGGACGTCAACAGGAACGCCGTCACGACGCCTGCGCACAGAATGGTTCGACGCTTCATCAGTTACTCCTTCGGCTTGTCCGATTCCGGCCCGTCCGATTCCGACTTGCTGGCGTCGCCGCCCTTGTTGCCGAAGCTCGCAGCCAGCTGATTGATCAGGTTCTCCAGCACCAGCGCGTCCTGTACGAACTCGATGCGGTCGCCGTTCTTCAGGTACTCCTCGCCGCCGCCGGCGGTAATGCCGACGTACTGGCCGCCCAGCAGCCCGGCCGTCATGATGCTGGCGTCGCTGTCCTTCGGGATACGGTCGTAAGCGGCATTGATCTTCATGCGCACCACCGCCTTGTAGACGGACTGGTCGAATACGATCGACTGCACCCGCCCGATGGTGACGCCGGCCATCGAGACCGCCGCGCCCTGCTTGAGGCTGCCGATGTTCTCGAAGCGCGCTTCGACCTCGTAACTCTTGCCGTTGACGGAAAGTTCGCGATTGGTGATCTGGGTCACCAGGAAGAACAGCGCCGCGAATCCCAGCAGCGCGAACAGGCCCGTCGACATTTCTGTGGTGCGTGTTGAGCGCATGGTCAAACCTCAAAAAACGTTCTCATCGGAGCATCACGACCGTGAGCATGTAGTTCAGGATCAGGACCATCACGGCCGAGATCACCACCGTGCGCGTGGTCGCACGGCCAACGCCCTCGGCGGTCGGAATGGCCGTATAGCCCTCGTAAACCGCGATCAGGCTGCAAGCCACGCCGTAGACGCAGCCCTTGATCAGGCCATCGGTGACGTCGTCGACTTCCACCGCGGCACGCATCTGCGACCAGAACGCCGCCGCATCCACGCCCAGCTGCTGCACGGCAACCAGTTGCACGCCATACAGCGCGATCGCAATGAAGATCATCGCCAGCAGCGGCAGCGCGATGAGCCCGCCGAGAAAGCGCGGCACGGCCACGCGCAGGATCGGGTCCACCGCCATCATCTCCATCGCCGACAACTGGTCGGTGGCGCGCATCAGGCCGATTTCCGAAGCGAGCGCCGTACCGGCGCGACCGGCGAACAGCAACGCGGTAACCACCGGCCCCAGTTCCTTGAGCAGGCCGAGCGCAGCACCGACACCGAGCGACTCTTCGGCGCCGAAGCGCTGCAGCACTTCATATCCCTGCAAACCGAACACGGCACCGATGAACAGTCCGCAGATCATGATGATGACCAGCGACAGCGCGCCGGTGTTGTAGATCTGCTCGACGATCAGCCGCGGCCGCAGCAGCGCACGCGGCACCTGCGCGAGCATGCGCAGCAGGAACAGCGTCACCGAACCGACGGCGATCAGGAACTCGCGGAAATTGTCGGCCAGCTCTCTGAAGATACTCATGCTTCGTCCGCGAGCAGCTGGGTGAAGTAGTCGGGCGCCGGGCTGTAGTGAAACGCCACCGGGCCGTCCGCCAGGCCGTTCATGAACTGGTTGACGATCTCGGAGTCGTTCTTTTTGAGCTCGGCGAAGTTGCCGGCAGCGACCACCTTGCCGCCCGCGATCAGGTAGCTGGTGTCGGCCAGGATCGCCAGTTCCTCCACGTCGTGCGACACCACGATGCTGGTGATGCCGAGCGCATTGTTCATCTGGCGCACCAGCCGCACGATCATGCCCATGGAGATCGGATCCAGGCCGGCGAACGGCTCGTCATAGATCAGCAGCTCCGGATCGGTGGCCATAGCCCGCGCCAATGCCACGCGCCGCGCCATGCCACCGGACAGTTCCGGCGGCGTCAGCTCGGCGGCGCCGCGCAGGCCGACAGCCTGCAGCTTCGTCAGGACGATGTGACGAATCAGCGAGTCCGGCAGCTTGGTGTGCTCGCGCAGCGGGAACGCCACGTTCTCGAACACGTCCAGATCCGTGAGCAGCGCGCCGTTCTGGAACAGCATGCCCATGCGCATGCGCAGCTCGTACAGCTCGCCGCGCTTCAGATTCGAGACATCCTGGCCGTCGAACAGGATCTGGCCGCGGTCCGGTCTGATCTGCCCGGTGATCAGCCGCAGCAGCGTGGTCTTGCCGGTGCCGCTCGGTCCCATCACGGCCGTGATACGGCCGCGTGGGATCGAGAGGTTCAGACCGGAAAAGATCGCGCGATTGCCGACGGCGTAATGGACGTCGCGAATCTCGACGATGTTGTCGGTAGCGGCGGGCCGGGCGGAAGTACTCGCCGTGTCCGGAGGCGCCATTCAGCCTTCCTTGCCGCGAGACAGAAGGCGGCTCAAGCCGCCTCCTGCTCCGACTTGGCCGTGTAACTGCCGGTGCGCGCCAGTCCGTTGAGCTTGGCGCGGCGGAAGAATGCCTTCTGGCCGGCCGCAAAGTTCTCAGCCTTGCCGCCCCAGGCCTTCAGCGCTTCATCCTGCAGCGCGCGGCCATACGAGAACGTCAGCTCCCAGGGCAGCGGACCCATCTTGTTCATCAGATTCAGATGCTCGGTCGCTTCCGCGGCGCTCTGCCCGCCCGACAGGAAGGCAATGCCAGGAACCGCGCTCGGCACGTAACGCTTCAGCGTGCGCACCGTCGCTTCGGCAACCTGCTGGGGATTGGCGCGCGAGGCGGCCTTCTTGCCCGAGATGACCATGTTGGGCTTGAGGATCATGCCTTCGAGGTGAATGCGGTGTGAATGCAGTGCCGCGAACACGGTGGACAGGGTCTCGGAGGTGACTTCCTCGCAGCGCTCGAGCGAGTGCGCGCCGTCCATCAGCACTTCCGGCTCGACGATCGGAACGATGTTCGCTTCCTGGCACAGCGCTGCATAACGCGCCAGCGCATAGGCGTTGGCTTCGATGGCGAAACGCGACGGAATGCCGTCGGCGATATCGATCACCGCCCGCCACTTCGCAAAGCGCGCGCCCAGCTTGTAGTACTCGGCCATGCGCTCGCGCAGGCCGTCGAGACCTTCGGTGATGGTCTCGTTCGGGAAATTCGCCAGCGGCTTGGCGCCGGTGTCGACCTTGATGCCCGGGACGATGCCCAGCTTGCTCAGGTACTGCGGGAACGGCGTGCCGTCCTTGGTCTTCTGCCGCAGCGTCTCGTCGTAGAAGATCACGCCGCTGATGTGGTCGGCCGCGCCCGGGGTGGTGAACAGCAGCTCGCGATAGGTGCGACGCGCCTCTTCGGTGGATTCGAGCTTGATGCTGTCGAAGCGCTTCTTGATCGTGCCGGTGGATTCGTCGGCCGCCAGGATACCCTTACCTTTCGCGACCATCGCACGGGCGGTGGTCTCGAGCTCACTGCGATTCATAAGTCCTGCACCTCTTCATAAGGATTGATGGCCGGCGCACCTTGCGGTGAGCGCCTGCGCTCAAGGGGGCGCGTAGGATAGCAAAATCATCTTTGACCCAACGCTTTCAGCCGTTGTCGCCTGCTTCAGACAGCCGGCGCGCCGAAAGTGCTGCGACGACGCAATCCGGACTGGCCGTGCGGGACGTATTGGGACTAAAATAGTCCCATATTCGAGCCACGGCCCATCGCCATGCTTCGCATCAGCAAACTCACCGACTACGGCACGGTCATCCTTGCCCATCTGGCTTCGCAGCCGGAACGGCAGTTTGCGGCCGCCGAAGTCGCCGAACACACCCGAATCGCCCTGCCGACGGTCAGCAAACTGCTGAAGACCTTGCAGCGCAGCGGCCTGGTGGTCTCGACCCGCGGCAGTCACGGCGGCTATCAGCTCGCCCGCCCTGCCAGCGAAATCACCGCGGCCATGATCCTCGATGCGCTGGAAGGCCCGTTCGCCATCACCGAGTGCAGCGGCGAGCACAGCAGCTGCGACCTGGAATCGAGCTGCCGCGTCGGCCATGTCTGGCAGCGGGTCAACGGCGCCATTCGCCGGGCCCTGAGCGATGTGACCCTGGCGCAACTCGCCGGGTTGGAACGCAGCCACGCCACCACCACTGTGCCGGTTTCACGTATTACCCGTGCCACGCACGAGTAGCAGCTCCCAAACCATGTCCAGCAATCCGCAAACCGATCCCACCCTGCAAGCCCTGGTCGGCCAGAAATACCGGCACGGCTTCGTCACCGACATCGAGTCCGACACGGTTCCGCCGGGCCTGGACGAGGATGTCATCCGCCTGATCTCGCGCAAGAAGCAGGAGCCCGAGTTCATGCTCGAGTGGCGGCTCAAGTCGTTCCGCCATTGGCTCACCATGCGCGAACCGCACTGGGCGCACCTGCGCGTAGCGCCGATCGACTACCAGGCGATCTCGTATTACTCCGCGCCGAAGTCCAAGGCCGATGCGCCCAAGAGCCTGGAGGAAGTCGATCCGAAGCTGCTGGAGACCTACGACAAGCTCGGCATTCCTCTGCACGAGCGCGCGCGCCTGGCAGGTGTCGCCGTGGATGCCGTCTTCGACAGCGTCTCGGTCGCCACCACGTTCAAGGAGCGGCTGGCGAAAGCCGGCGTGATCTTCTGCTCGTTCTCGGATGCAGTGCGCAATCATCCCGAGCTGGTCGAGCGCTATCTCGGCACCGTGGTGCCGTATACGGACAACTACTTCGCGACGCTCAACTCCGCAGTGTTCTCCGACGGCTCGTTCGTCTACGTGCCCAAAGGCGTGCGCTGCCCGATGGAGCTGTCCACCTACTTCCGCATCAACGCCGCCAACACCGGCCAGTTCGAGCGCACATTGATCGTCGCCGACGAAGGCGCCTACGTCAGCTACCTGGAAGGCTGCACCGCACCCATGCGCGATGAGAATCAGCTGCACGCAGCAGTCGTCGAGCTGGTCGCGCTGGAAAACGCCCAGATCAAGTACTCGACAGTGCAGAACTGGTATCCGGGCGACGAGCAGGGCCGCGGCGGCATCTACAATTTCGTGACCAAGCGCGGCGAATGCCGCGGCGCGAACTCGCGCATCAGCTGGACCCAGGTCGAAACCGGCTCGGCGATCACCTGGAAGTACCCGAGCTGCGTGCTCACCGGCGAAAACTCGGTCGGCGAGTTCTACTCGGTGGCGGTCACCAACAATTACCAGCAGGCGGATACCGGCACCAAGATGATCCACATCGGCCGCAACACCCGCAGCACCATCGTCTCCAAGGGCATCTCGGCCGGCCACGGCCAGAACAGCTACCGCGGACTGGTGAAGATCCTGCCGGGCGCCGTCAACGCCCGCAATTTCACCCAGTGCGATTCGCTGCTGATGGGCGACAAGTGCGGCGCGCACACCTTCCCGTACATGGAAGTGCGCACGCCGACCGCCAGCGTCGAGCACGAGGCCACCACCTCCAAGATCGGCGACGACCAGCTGTTCTACTGCCTCAGTCGCGGTATCTCCGCCGAAGACTCGGTCAACATGATCGTCAACGGCTTCTGCAAGGCCGTCTTCAAGGAACTGCCGATGGAATTCGCGGTGGAAGCGCAGAACCTGCTCGCGGTCAGCCTGGAAGGCGCGGTCGGGTGAGCGCGGATGCCTTTCCGACGACACTTAACGTGTCGTCGGACCGCGCGAACGCCGGCACACGGCTGTGCCGGCCGGACAACACTCCAGGGACGGGCCGTTTGCGATGAGTTGAAGGTACCGAAATGCTGAAAATCGAAAACCTGCACGTGCGCGCCGGCGAGAAAGCGATCCTCACCGGCCTGAATCTGGAAGTGAACGCTGGCGAAGTGCACGCCATCATGGGGCCGAACGGTTCCGGCAAGAGCACGCTGGTGCAGGTGCTGGCCGGGCGTGAAGGCTACGAAGTCACGCAAGGCACCGCCACCTACAAAGGTAAGGACCTGCTGACGATGGCGCCGGAGGAGCGCGCGCGCGAAGGCGTCTTCCTCGCTTTCCAGTATCCGGTCGAGATTCCGGGCGTGAACAACGTCTACTTGCTCAAAGCGGGCCTCAACGCCATCCGCAAGCACCGCGGCGAACCGGAAGTCGACGCATTCGAGTTCCTGACGCTGGTGCGCGAGAAGATGAAGCTGATGCAGATGGACGAGAGCTTCCTGAATCGTGGCGTGAACGAAGGCTTCTCCGGCGGCGAGAAGAAGCGCAACGAGATCCTGCAGATGGCCGTGCTGGAACCGGCGCTGGCGCTGCTGGATGAAACCGACTCCGGCCTGGACATCGACGCGCTGCGCGTCGTGGCCAACGGCGTGAACAGCTTGCGCCGACCGGATCGCGCCATTCTGATGGTGACGCACTACCAGCGGCTGCTCGACTACATCGAGCCGGACCGTGTTCACGTGCTCTCCGGCGGACGCATTCTGAAAAGCGGCGACAAGTCGCTGGCGCTGGAACTGGAGAAGCGCGGCTACGACTGGGTCAAGCAAGAAGCGGCGGCCGCATGAGCGCAATCGCCACCAAGACGGCTGCGACGGCGCAGGACCGTTATCGCGCCGCGTTCGAAGCGCGGACGCAAAACAGCGGCCCGCTCGCCGAGTTGCGCCGCGCCGCGTTCGATAGCTTCGCCGCAGTCGGCTTCCCCACTCAACGGGATGAAGACTGGAAGTACACCAACCTGCGGCGCCTTGAATCGCGCAGCTTTGCGCCAGCCGAGGCGGCACCGGTGGCTGCGGACGAATCCAACTGGATTGCCGGCGCCGGCGTCAGAATGGTGCTGGTCAACGGCCATGCAATGCCGGGCCTGTCCAGCGCATCGCCCCTGCCTCCCGGCGTCACCGTGGCGACCGTCGGTCAATGGATCGCGAACGATCCGGCTGCGGTTGCTGCATATATCGAGCAGCACGCGCCAACACAGCCTTCGGCCTTCGAGCACCTGAGCACGGCGTTCTTTGAGGACGGCGTGGTGATCGATATCGCTGCGGACACCGTGTTCGACGAACCCATCTACATCGTGCATCAGTGGACCGGCTCGGCGGCGGCGATGAGCCATCCGCGCGTGATCGTGCGTGCCGGACGCAACAGCCGCTGCACGCTGATCGAACATTATCTCGGCGCGGGCGATGCCGAGTCCCTCACCAATACCGTCGTGTCGCTGAATCTCGATGCCGGTGCTCAGGTGGCACATTACCGTCTGCAACAGGAATCGAGCCGCAGCTTCCATGTCGGCACGGTTCGCGCCCGTCTCGAACGGGACAGCCGCTATAGCTGCCACGACGTTGCCTTCGGCGCGAGCCTCGCGCGCACCGGTCTGACAGCCAAGCTGGAAGGCCCGGGTGCTGAAGCAACCTTGCGCGGCCTGTTCGTGCCGAGCGGCTCGCAGCATCTCGACACGTACACGCTGGTTGAGCACGTTGCGCCGCACACTGTCAGCAGCGAAGAGTATCGAGGCATTGCCGACGGTCGCGGCCGCGGCGTATTCCGCGGCAAGGTGATCGTCCGCCAGGACGCACAGAAGACCGATTCACGCCAGTCGAGCCGCAACCTGCTGCTGTCGGGAACCGCAGAAATCGATACCCGGCCTGAGCTCGAGATCTACGCCGACGACGTGAAGTGCAGCCACGGCGCGACCACCGGCCAGCTCGATACGACTTCCCTCTTCTACCTGCGCTCGCGCGGGCTGTCGGAACAGGAAGCGCGCGCATTGCTGATCCGCGCGTTCGCCGAATCGATCCTGACCACGATCGAATGCGCGCCGGTCAGGAATTATCTCGAACAACGCCTGCACGAACGCTTTGCGGGCGACGGAATCCTCTCATGAGCGCCCATCCCGCCCCGCTTGCCACTGCCGGCCTGGACATCGAGGCGATCCGCCGCGACTTCCCGGTGCTGCACCAGAAGATCAACGGCAAGCCGCTGGTCTACCTGGACAACGCCGCTTCCAGCCAACGACCGCAGGCCGTGATCGATGCGATCTCTCGCTACTACGAGCACGATCACGCCAACGTTCATCGCGGTGTCCACACGCTCAGCCAGCGCGCCACCGATGCGTTCGAGGGCGCACGCGACGTCGTTCGCCGCTTCATCAATGCGCGCGACACGAAAGAAATCATCTTCGTTCGCGGCACCACCGAAGCGATCAACCTCGTCGCCCAGAGCTTTGCGCGCCCGAAGGTAGGCGCCGGTGACGAAATCCTGATCTCCGGGCTCGAACACCACGCCAACATCGTGCCCTGGCAGCTGCTGTGCGAGCAGACCGGCGCGACGCTGAAGGTCATTCCGATCACCAGCAGCGGTGAAGTGGATTTCGCTGCGTTCGAGAAGCTGATCGGTCCGCGCACCAAGCTCCTGGCGCTGGCTCATGTCTCCAACGCGCTCGGCACTGTCGTGCCAGTGGAAAAATTCATTGCGGTCGCACGCAGCCACGGCGTGCCCGTGCTGCTGGACGGCGCGCAGGGCATTCCGCACAGCAAAGTCGACGTGTGCGCGCTGGACTGCGACTTCTACTGCTTCTCCGGCCACAAGATGCTCGGGCCGACCGGCATCGGCGTTCTGTACGGTCGCCAGCAGCTGCTGCAGGCCATGCCGCCATGGCAGGGCGGCGGCGACATGATCCTGTCGGTGTCGTTCGAGAAGACCACGTTCAACCAGCTGCCGTGGAAATTCGAGGCGGGCACGCCGAACATCAGCGGCGCGATCGGTCTGGCGGCCGCGATCCGCTATCTCGAAGATACCGGCCTCGACCGCATCGCCGCTTACGAGCACGAGTTGCTGGAGTACGCGACGCAGCGGTTGCAGAAAATTCCGGGCCTGACCATCGTGGGCACGGCGCCGCACAAGGCGGCGGTCGTCTCCTTCGTGATGCAGGACATTCATCCGCACGACATCGGCACCATCCTGGACACCGAAGGCGTGGCCATCCGCACCGGCCATCACTGCGCCATGCCGGTCATGGACTTCTTCAAGGTGCCGGCGACGGCGCGCGCGTCCATGGCGTTCTACAACACCTTCGAGGAGATCGACCGGCTGGTCGCCGCCCTCGAACATGCGCGCGAGGTTCTGGGCTGAGGTATGGACCTGAAGGATCTTTATCGCGACGTGATCGTCGATCACAACCGCAACCCGCGCAATTTCGGCAAGCTCGATCCAGCGGATGCGCATGCCGACGGTCACAATCCGTTGTGCGGCGACCGTCTGTCGCTGTACGTGAACCTCGATGCTGATCGCATCCGCGAGGTGAAATTCGACGGCAGCGGCTGCGCCATCTCGGTCGCCTCCGCATCGCTGCTGACCGAGGCGGTGAAGGGCAAGACGCGCGCCGAAATCAAGGCGCTGTTCGAAGACATGCACGCGCTACTGACTCAGCACGATGCCAATGTCGACATCGCAAAGCTCGGCAAGCTGGCGGCGCTCTCCGGCGTGCGCGAGTTCCCTGCCCGAGTGAAGTGCGCCAGCCTGTGCTGGCACACGCTCAACGCAGCGTTGGAGCAGCAGGCCGAGCCGGTTACTACCGAATAGAGTTTCCCTGTGTACCGCCACGAACAACAACCCGTCACCCTGCAGCGCGACGTCGAAGCCATCATGGTTCCGGCGGGCGTGCCCGTCACCCTGCGCGCCGACAAGACCGGCTTCATCACGCAGGCGCTGGGCGGCAGTTTCACCGTCTACATCGAAGGCAATCTGTTCCGGATCGCTGGCAAAGACGCGGACGCGCTCGGCCAGGAAGTCGCGATCGGCCCTGAGCTGCCACCCGACGCCACGGACGACGACGTGAAGAACCTGGTCTGGGAGCAGATGCGCAGCTGCTACGACCCGGAGATTCCCATCAACATCGTCGAGCTGGGGCTGGTGTACAGCTGCGAGATCACCCATGAGCCTGATGGCGGTCGCGTCGCCGAGATCAAGATGACCTTGACCGCGCCGGGCTGCGGCATGGGCGAGGTGCTGGTGCAGGACGTGAAGGACAAAGTCGAGGTCGTGCCGACCATCCGCCGCGCCGACGTGGAACTGGTGTTCGATCCGCCCTGGAACCAGACCATGATGTCGGAAGCGGCGCGCTTGCAGACAGGGATGATGTAAATGAGCTGGTTGCCGGTTGATGCGGCTTCGGCCATTCCCGAGGGCGACTACGCCCAGCTGGAAATCGACGGCGTGCTGGTCGCCGTCTTCAACGTCGGCGGGCAGTTCTATGCCATCGACGACATCTGCACCCACGACGGCGGCGAACTCGCTGGCGGCGCGGTGGAAGGCGATGTAGTGATCTGCCCGCGCCACGGCGCCCGCTTCTGCCTGCGCACGGGCGCAGCGCTCACGCCACCGGCGTATGAGCCGGTGCGCACCTACGAGACGCGCATCAACAATGGCGTCGTCGAAGTCAAAGCGTCGTAACTCGCCATGCTGCGCCTGACTCTCGTCCGCCATGCCAAGACCGAACCTGCGCATCCGGGCCAGGAAGACTGGGATCGCGTGCTGGAACAGCGCGGCCAGCGGGACGCGCCGGAGATGGCGCGGCGCCTGAAAGAGCGCAAGCTGAAACCCGACCTGATCCTCGCCAGCCCGGCGGTGCGTGCGATCACGACGGCGACCATGATGGCGCGAGTGCTCGGCGTCCAGGAGGCGAAGATCCTGCAGGATGAGCGACTGTACCTGGCCTCTCCCCGCACCCTCCTCGACGTCATCCATGAGCTCGGTGGCGTGGCCAAACACCTGCTGCTGGTCGGCCACAATCCCGGCATCAGCGAATTCGGCGACGAAATCTCTGGCCAGCGCTCGCTCGACAACATGCCGACCTGCGCGGTGTACACCCTGCAGTTCGACATTGCGGGCTGGCGCGAGCTGATCTGGGCCAGCGGGGTGAACGCAGAATTCGATTACCCGAAGAACGCCTGAGGCGCCACTCAGCTCCTTCGCAGGCAGCGTTTACGCCCGCCGCCGTTGAATACGGCAGCAGATACTCTCACTCCGCCGCAATCGTCAGCAGGCTCGCGTTGCCGCCAATGGCGGCCGTATTGATGGTGATGGTCTGCTCGGTGGCGAACCGGTGCAGGTAGTACGGGCCACCCGCCTTCGGCCCGGTTCCGGAAAGCCCGCGACCGCCGAATGGCTGCACGCCCACCACGGCGCCGATCATGTTGCGATTGACGTAGACGTTTCCAGAGCGCACGCGCGCTGCGATGTAGCGCGCCGTGGCATCCACGCGGGTGTGAATGCCGAGAGTCAGGCCGTAACCGGTAGCGTTGATGGCGTCGATGACTTCGTCCAGCTGATCGGCCCGGTAACGGATCACGTGCACGATCGGTCCGAACACTTCCCGCGTGAGCTGCGACAACGATTCGATCTCGACCGCCAGCGGCGCGACGAACGTGCCCTGCCGCTCCTCCGGCGCGAGCGGAAGGCTGTGCTGCCAGCGTGCCTGCTCGGTAATCGATCGCTCATGCGCAGCGAGCATGGCGCAGGACGGCTCGTCGATCACCGGCCCGACATCCGTAGATATTTCCATCGGATCGCCGATCTTCAGCTCATCCATGTATCCGGCCAACAGCTCCAGCACGCGCGACGCGATTTCCTCCTGGATGAAGAGTGCACGCAACGCAGAGCAACGCTGGCCTGCGCTATTGAAGCCCGATTGCACGACATCCAGCACGATCTGCTCCGGCAGCGCTGAGCTGTCAGCAATGAGCGCGTTCTGGCCGCCCGTTTCCGCGATCAATACCGGTATCGGTCCGTCGCGACTGGCCAGCGAGCGATTGATGGCCTGCGCGGTTTCGGTCGAGCCAGTGAAAGCAACACCGGCGATCCGCGGATCTGCGACGGCGCGCGCCCCGACCGTTGCGCCATCGCCTGGCAATAGATGGAGAACGTCCGCGGGCACGCCTGCTTCGAGCAGGAACTCGACCGCACGCGTGGCAATCAGTGGTGTCTGCTCGGCCGGCTTCGCGATCACCGAGTTGCCGGCCGCCAGGGCAGCTGCGATCTGGCCGGTGAAGATCGCCAGCGGAAAATTCCACGGACTGATGCAGACGAAAACACCCCGGCCTTGCAGCTTCAGCTCGTTGCTCTCGCCCGTCGGGCCGGGCAGTTGCAGACCCGTGACGAACTCGGTCTGGGCGCGCTCGGCGTAGTAGCGCAGAAAGTCGATGGCTTCGCGCACTTCCGAGATGCTGTCCACGATGGAGCGACCGCCTTCGCGAATACAGTACGCCGCGAGCTCGGGCATGTTCTTCTCGTACAGGTCCGCTGCCTTCAGCAGAACTGCGGCACGCTCTCGTGCGTCCGTCGAATTCCAGCGCGGCTGCGCCGCAGTCGCCGCATCGATGGCTACATCCACCGCCCGATCATCGGCCGCGGTCACTGTTCCGATCACTTCACTGCGGTTGGCCGGATTGGTCACCGCGTGACTTTCGCCGGCAAGATGTTCGCCAGAGACGATGGGCGCCGCACTCCACGGCTTGGCAACGGCCTGCCTGATACCCGCCATCAGTGCATCCCGCTCCGCCGGATCGGGCAGATTCACGCCGCGCGAATTGAGCCGTGTGTCGCCATAGAGCTTGCGTGGCAGCGGAATGCGCGGATGCGCCTTCTGCGCCAACGCATCCACTTCACTGACCGGATCGCGCACGATCTCCTCGACCGCCGTATCTTCGTCGACGATGCGGTTGACGAACGAAGTATTGGCGCCGTTCTCCAGCAGCCGTCTCACCAGATAAGGCAGCAGCTCCTCGTGCGAGCCCACCGGCGCGTAAATGCGGCACGGCAAGCCCAGCTGATCCGGATCGATAACCTGCGCATGCAGCTCCTCTCCCATGCCGTGCAGACGCTGGAACTCGAATGGACGACCAGCGGCAAGCTCCACGATGGTCGCGACGGTCTGCGCGTTGTGGGTTGCGAACTGCGGGTAGATCGCACCTTCCGCCGCCAGCAACTCCTTCGCACAAGCGATATAGGAGACATCGGTATTCACCTTGCGCGTGAACACTGGATAACCAGCGAGGCCGCGCTCTTGCGCACGCTTGATCTCGCTATCCCAGTACGCACCCTTCACCAGCCGAACATTGAGCCGTCGGCCCGTGGATCGCGCCAGCGCGGCGAGCCAGCCGACAACATCCAGCGCGCGCTTCTGATAGGCCTGCACAGCCAATCCGAAGCCTTGCCAACCTTCCAGCTGCGGCGAACGCGCGACGTGCTCGATCAGCTCCAACGACAGTTCCAGGCGCTCCGCTTCTTCGGCATCGACCGTCAAAGCGATGTTGCCGTCCCGCGCTGCTACCGCGAGCTCGAGCAGCCGCGGCGCAAGCTCGGTCAACACACGTTGGCGTTGCGTGAATTCATAGCGAGGAAACAGCGCCGACAGCTTCACCGAAATGCTCGGTGCGGACTCCGGCGACGCTCCACGGCCGACCGTCGAGGCGATCCGCCGAATAGCCTTGTGGTACGCCTCCAGGTAGCGCAGTGCATCCGTCTTCGTCAGCGCCGCTTCACCCAGCATGTCGAACGAATGTCGATAGGGTCGATGCTCCGCGTTCCGCGAGCGCTCCAGCGCCTCGTCGATGGTGCGGCCCATCACGAACTGATGGCCCATGATGCGCATCGCCTGCCGGAAAGCGGCACGCAACACCGGCTCGCCGATGCGACCGGCGATGCGCGCGATCAAACCGCGCGGATCGTGCAAGTCGTCGTCGGCCGGGCGCACGAGCCGGCCCGTCAACATCAGACCCCAGGTGGAAGCATTCACGAACAACGATTCGGCGTCGCCGAAGTGCGCGGCCCAGTCGCCTTTGGCGATCTTGTCGGCGATCAGCCGGTCGGCGGTCGCGTCGTCGGGAATGCGCAGCAGGGCTTCCGCCAGGCACATGAGGATCACGCCTTCCTGCGACGACAGGTCGTACTGATTCAGGAAGGCATCGAGCCCGCTGCGCTGCTTCTGTCGTTCACGCACGCCTTCGACCAGGCGGCGGGCGAGTTCGGCAATCCGTTGTTGCCGTAGCGGCTCGAGCCGGGCGTGCTCGGCCAGCGCGACCACGATCTTCTGTTCATCGCCCAGATAGTGACGATTGATGGCTGCCGCCACCGTCCGCCCGGTTTGCATGTCCCCGCCCGATCATGTTGACGGCTTACAGCCGCTACTTCATCTCATATACAAGATTGAGCGTGCTGAGAGTATCCGTAGTATCGAACTCTTCCGGCGGGTGCGTGTTGTAGCGGACCGAGTAGCCCACCGCCAGCGCCAGCGAGTCCATGATCTTCACCTGCAGGCTGACGTCATTGCGGATGGAGGTGTTGTCGACGCCGGTCTCGACCCGCATTTCGTTCAGCAGTCGCGTACTGTCGTTCAAGCCACGCTCGAACTCGAGCCTGGCCTGCTGCACCAGGGCATCCTGCCGCTCGCCCGGAATCACGGTCACTTCGTCGTCCGCCAGCGAAGTACGCGTCTGCAGTTGCCGGTAACCCAGACCGACCTGCGCGATCAGCTTGGTGCGCGGATCGTCGTAGAAGCGCCAGCCCAACCCCATGCCGAACGAGGACTGGTACTCGAAGCCGCTGAAGCGGTCCTCCTCGTAACGCGCCGAACCGAAGGAAAATCCCTTGCTGTGGAACCTGTAATCCGTCTGGCTGCTCACGTCCCAGCGCTGGCCGGTGGTGCCGGTGGGATCCGCAGCGTAGACGGCGGACGCGCCGAACGCCTGCTTCCAGCTCTCCCATTCCCGGGACACGTCGAACTTCGCATTGAACGACTCGCTCTCCGAATTGCCGCTCGAGACGATGGCGCCCGCCTCTGCTCTGGCCGTCGACTTTGCGATCTGGCCCAGGGACAGCGCCGGCCACGCGAACATCCCGATTACCGCCAGCAGCGAACCAATCCGCCTTTCCACCATCAAAACCATCTCCATCCCATCTTTCATGTCCGCGCACGGCGACAACTGACGTTTTCACCACGGGCCGTGCAAATTGAATTACGCCGCGCGCGACCTCATCTGTGGAGATGAGCTGCGCGAGCAGGCTCCACGTGTTTTCGCTGCTCCAGGAGGACTTCGGTGACCACTCAAGTTTCGATTGCGACGATCACTGCCGGCAATTTCATGACAGAGGTGGTCGAAGCCTCCGCGCGCGTCCCCATGCTGGTCGACTTCTGGGCGCCGTGGTGCGGGCCCTGCAAACAGCTGATGCCGATTCTGGACCGGCTGGCCGAAGAGTATGGCGGCCGTTTCAGGCTGGCGAAAGTGAACACGGAAGAAGAGCAGACTTTGGCACAGCAACTCGGCATCCGCAGCCTGCCGACCGTAGTGCTGTTCAAGGATCGCACAAGCGTGGACCACTTTGTCGGTGTCGTGCCGGAATCACAGATCAGGCAGATGCTGGACAAGCATTTGCCGCGGACTTCGGACGGACCGCTGATGCAGATACAGAAACTCAAGGCGATCGGCGACTACGCCGGCGCACAAACCCTGTTGCAGCACCTGCTGGCCCGCGATCCGGAAAACGTCGCGCTGCTGACGCAGCGGGCAGAACTGCACGCGCTCGACGGCAATCTCGACCTGGCGCGTCAGGAGCTGAGTCAGCTGCAGGCGAGCGAGCCGAGCCATCCGGCGGTGAAGCGCCTCGCGGCACTGATTGCATTCAGCGACGTAGTGGCGCAATACCCGGACGTACGCAGCCTGAAAGAACAAGTGGCCAACAACACCCTGAATCTCGACCTGCGCCACGCCCTCGCCGTGCATCAGCTGCTCGGCGGGGATGTCGAGCCGGCGCTGCAAACCTGGCTGACCATGATGCGCGAGCATCGCCAGTACAAGGACGATCTGGCGCGCCGCAGCCTGGTGCTCGCGTTCGAGCTGATCGGCGATGCAGACCCGATCGTCGCGCAAACGCGACGCGCAATGACGAAGTTGCTGTTCTAAAGCAAAAGCCGACGCCTGCGTCGATGTTCTCTCGACGCCGGCGTCACGCGCTGTCGTCTCGGCCGGCGGGCGCATAGAATCGCAGCGCTCCCTTCTGCGGCTGCCCGAACATCGGAAAATCCCATGATCACGGCCGACGACCTGAAGACCGCGCGCGTCGATGTCGCAATCGCACCTGTCGGCAGCCAGGAGCGCGTCGCCGCACTGGACGTGCTGCGTGGGGTGGCGTTGTTCGGCGTGTTCCTCATCAACATGATGGGATTCGCCGGCGAGAACGTGATGGCGACCCAGTACCAGCTGATGGCACTGCCGACCTACTCGCTGGACCTCACGCTGCACCAGCTCATCGTCTGGCTCGGCGTCGACAAAGCCAACACCCTGTTCGCCTTCCTGTTCGGGCTGGGCTTCTACCTGCAGATGCAACGGCTGAGCGAGCGCGGTGCGGATTTCGAGCGCATCTACCTGCGGCGGCTCACGGCACTGCTGCTGATCGGCCTGGCGCACACATTTCTGCTGTGGACCTGGGACATCCTGCACGTCTACGCGCTCGCTGGATTCATGTTGTTCGCGCTGCGCAAGGCAAGCAATCGAACGTTGGTGATCGGTGGACTGCTGCTTGCAGTTCTGGCGCGGATCGCGCAGGCATCGCTGATCGAGTTCGGCGGCCTGGACTCGTGGAACGGCTATCCGTCGCCGTACTCGGAGGAAGCGGTCCTGACGCGCCAGCAGCTTTCCCTGGCCGGCGACTACTGGGGACTGGTCCACGCCATGGGCTGGTACTACTTCATCGATTTCATCGCCAACGGCCTGCTGGCCGCCTGGCTGCTGTACGTGCTCGGACGGTTCATGCTCGGCGCCTGGGTCGGGCGGCACGGCTGGCTGCAACAGGCGCGCGACCATCTGCCGGGCTTTCGCCGTGTGCTGCGACTGGCGCTGCCGGCCGGCCTGGTCGTCGCTGCCATCAGCCAGCTCATCAATATCGGCATCCAGGAAGGCCGCCTCTCCCAAGACTCACACTGGATTTACACAGCCGAGGTGCTGCACCTGGTGTCGGTGCCGATGCTGGCCGCGGGCTACATCTGCGTCATCGTAGTCGGGCTGCACACGAGAACCGGCGCGAAGCTGCTGGCGCCGTTCGCTTATGCCGGACGAATGGCGTTGACCAACTACATCACGCAGAGCTTCGTCTATGGCTTCGTGCTGTTCGGCGTGGGGCCTGGGTTGGCCCTCGCAGGCAAGATCGGCACCACGGTAGTCACGCTCATCGTGATCGGCGCGTATGCGCTGCAGATCGCATTCAGTGGGTGGTGGCTGGCACGCTTCCGCTACGGCCCGCTCGAATGGGTATGGCGCGCGTTGACCTACGGCTATTGGCCAAAGCTCGCGGTCGCCTGAAGCCTCACACCGCCGTTCCGAACAACGACCCGACAGCGGCGGTGATCGCCATTGCAGCGGCACCCCAGAACGTGACCCGCGTTGCACCTTTCCATATCGATGCTCCGCCCGCCCGCGCCGCAACGGCGCCCAGCAATGCCAGAAACACAAGCGATATGCCGGCGATGAACTTGGCCGCCCATGGCAACGGTACAGCCATGCTCGCGGCAATCGGCAACGCCGCGCCGGCGGCGAATGAAGCCGCAGACGCCACCGCGGCCTGAATCGGACGCGGCTTCGATGCGGGAGTCAGTCCAAGCTCGTCGCGGGCGTGTGCGCCCAGCGCATCATGCTGCATCAGCTGCACGGCAACTTCGGCAGCCAATGCCGGTTCGAGACCGCGGCGCACGTAGATACCCGCCAGCTCCTTGCGCTCCGCCTCGATGTCGGTGTCGAGTTCGCGCCGTTCGCGTTCGAGATCCGCGTGTTCCGCATCGGCCTGCGAGCTGACGGAAACGTACTCGCCCGCCGCCATCGACATGGCACCGGCAACCAGGCCGGCAATGCCTGCAATCCACAACTGGCCGCGCGATGCCTCAGCAGCCGCAATGCCGACCAGCAGCCCCGACGTCGACAGAATGCCGTCGTTGGCTCCAAGGACGGCGGCGCGCAGCCAGCCGCTGCGGCCGGAGCGATGTCGTTCGTAGTGATGACGGCGCATGCAGGGACCTCGAACGGTGCAAGGAAAACGGATCGATCTCGTGCGTCGATCGGGCGAGCGTAAACCAGGTGCCGGCCTGCCGGCTCCGAATCTTGCCTCACTCTGAAACCCGCGCCTCCGCCTGCAGCCGCTGCGCGGTGTCATGGCCGATGTAGGCATGGATGGCGCGACGGGTCACGTAGATGAGCGGGATCAGCAGGAACGCCATCAGCAGCTTGTAGCCGTAGTTCACCGTGGCCACTGCCATGAACAGCGGAATCGGCCATTGCTGCGGCCCGAGCACGAAGGCGATGTAGAGCACCACGAAACTGTCGATGAGCTGCGAGACCGCGGTCGAGCCGGTGGCCCGCAGCCAGATCCATTTCTCGCCGGTCGCCAGGCGGATGCGATGGAACACCGCCACGTCGATCAGCTGGCCGATCAGGAACGCCGTCACCGAGCCGGCGATGGACCACAGCCCCTGCCCGAAAATATTGCTGAACGCGGCCTGCATGTCGGGCACGCCGCGCTCGCTGTTCACGCCGATCCAGAAATCCGCCGGCACCAGCTGGATGGCCAGGTACGCCGTGATGAAGCCGTAAAGGATCAGCACCACGGTCAGCCAGGAAATGAAGCGCACGCCGCGCCGGCCGAAATACTCGTTGATGATGTCCGTCATCAGGAACACGAAAGGCCACAGCAGCACACCGCTGGTGAAGGACAGCGAGCCGTTCTGGCCGAACAGGTTCCAGTTGAACGTGTTCAGGCCCAGCGTCGGCTCCAGCGCGAAGATTTTTATGCCGACCAGCTCGGCGATGAGCGCGTTGACCGCCAGGAAGGAGGCAAGCACGACGAACAGCAGCGTCGTCCGCGAGCCGAGCGGATTCGAAATCGGAAGGGACATGAGCCAAGCCTTGTTCGAATTGAGAGTGGCCTTGAATAGTATGCAATACGCCATTGCAGGCGCTCAATTGCAATGGACACCGCAACCGGAGCCGCTAGACTCGCGCGCATGATCACCGTCACGGCGCTGAACATTTACCCGGTGAAATCCTGCAAGGGCATCGCGCTCGAACAGGCACTGATCGCCGACACCGGCTTCGCACGCGATCGCGAGTGGCTGATCGCTCGACCTGACGGCCAGTTCATCACGCAGCGCCAGGAACCGCGCCTCGCCCTGATCACGACCGCGCTCACCGACGATGCGTTGATTCTCAGCGCACCCGAAATCGGAACGCTGACGATTCCGTTTGCGATGCACGGCGACCCGGTGGAAGTGACCTGCTGGCGCGACAAATGCGCCGCCTTCGACGCCGGCGCCGAAGCCGCCGCCTGGCTGGAAGCGCACCTGGGCAAGCCGCATCGACTGGTCAGATTCGACCCCTCGCGCCGGCGCCTATCGAGCAAGGAATGGACGCACGACGTGGCAGCCATCACTCAGTTTGCCGATGGCTTTGCCTTCCTGACGATCTCGCAGGCATCGCTCGACGATCTCAACGGCCGGCTGGCGCGGCCGCTGCCCATGAACCGCTTCCGGCCCAACCTCGTGATCGACGGCCTGCCACCCTTCGGCGAGGACGACGTGCATGAATTCACCGGTGACGGAGTTCGGCTGCGGATCGTGAAACCGTGTACGCGCTGCGCCATCACCACCACGGATCAGACGACGGGACAACGCGACGGCGATGAGCCGCTACGCACCTTGCGCAGCTATCGCTTCAGCCGCGAGCTCAAGGGCGTAATGTTCGGACAGAACGTGATATTGATCGAAGGCGCCGGACGCAGGCTGCGGGTGGGACAGCAGCTCGAAGCGACGCTGAAGGCGTAGCGGCGCGCCCTCTCCTGCAGGAGAGGGGCAGCCAGGCGTGCGGTGGGGTTATCTGCCGTTCTTCTGCATCTCGTCGGCGAGACGCTTGATGCCGGCGGCTTCCCAGCCGAAGCGCTCGTCGGCGATGGTGTCCTCGTCCGCCTCCAGCTCACTCTGGACTGCGGCCACATGCGGCGCGACGCGGCGGATCACCGTGCTTTCCCAATCCTCGCGCACCAGCGTGCGCTCCGGATCGAAATCTTCCAGATCCTCATTGACCTCGGACAGCGAGCCCGAGGTCGGACGCGGCATTTTCACGGTGGCGTCGGTATCTGGATTCTCGAGATCCGTTTCGCGGTGCGCTGACATAATCTAATCGCCTCCGGCAGCTGAACTTAAGCTACCTGCTCGGGCCCGTTTACGGCGTGTGCCAGATCACAACGCGTCCACCGCGACGGGAATTGCCGACATTCGATGGAGAGTTTGACCTGCAACCGACCACGGCGGACAGGATGTGCGACTGCGCCATGGGTGCGCAGTTGGGGTTCTAACGGACCGGCGGCGAGCGAAGTTCCGCGGAAATATGAAAGTTCGACAGAACCCGATCGAGGCGGCTGCTTCAGCGCGAGATCGAGAGTCTGCCGAAGGCCACGCCCACATCCCACCCGCGGCCGGTGCCGCTGAGGGCCAGCGAAATCTCGCCCTTGGTCATCACGGCCGCCTTGGACGATTTCACCGCGCCGGCGTGCGCCTCGGCGGAAACGTACGAGCCCAGCAGCTCCTCCAGGTTGTTGGCGCCGGAGAATTCGCCCTGCCCGTTCTCGATGGTGGACTTGCCGAAGGTCAGGCCGCCACCCTTGGCGTCCAGCTTCACGTTTGCCGACTGTCCGTTGGAGCATTTGATGGTGCCGGTGCCGGACGCGGTCTTGTAGAACGCCGACCAGCCTTGCAGGCGGAAGGTCATGTGGCAGCTGACGTCGGCCGCAGCCGACGCGCTGGCGCCACCCAGCATCGCCATTACGGACAAGACTCCTGCCACAACATTGCGCTTCTGCATCGTTTCCTACCTCGGCCTACACGGCTGGAATTCAGTGTATTACAGTGGCTTGCGCCGTTGCCAACGTCCTACGTCATGACCGTCCCATGAACCACCGCCCCGTTTCCCTGGCCGAGTTCTTCCGCGACTACCGGCGGCGGGGCGAACCGCTGGTGCTCGCCACCGTGGCGCAGACGATTGGCTCGACCTACCGCAAGGCCGGCGCGCAGATGCTCATTGCGCATGACGGCAACGCCGCCGGCCTGCTGAGCGGCGGCTGCCTGGAAGCCGATTTGATGGAACGGGCGCGTACCGTGCTCGACACCGGCCAGGCCCTGGCCGTCGAGTACGACACCCGCAGCTCGGACGACCTCCTGTGGGGTATCGGCCTGGGTTGCGAGGGCGCCATGCGCATCCTCATGACCCGGCTCGATGCCGGCAACCATTACCAGCCGTTCGCTTACACCGAACAATGCCGCGAAGAATACGTCGCAGCCAAGATCGCGCTGGTCACCGCCAGCGACAACCCGCAGTACGCGCTTGGGTCGGCTTACTGGTTGAAAGACGACCAGCGTCCTCCGCCTGCCATTCGCGACGCACTGATCTCATCGAAGCTGCGCAGCGCGTCGACTATCGAATCGGACGGTGCGACCTTCCTGATCGTCCCGGTCGAGCTGCCGACGCGCCTGTTGCTGCTGGGCGCAGGTCCGGACGCAATGCCGCTGGTGGAAATCGCCGGCCTGATGGGCTGGCAGGTCACGGTATTGGATCACCGCCCGGCCTACGCCGTAGCTGACCGCTTTCCCCGCGCTCGCGAAGTGAAAGTGAATCCCGCGAACGCCCTACCCGAGGTGCTGGCACACATTCACTACGACGCAGCCGTCGTCATGAGCCATCACCTCACCTCCGACCAGCTCTATCTCGCCGCGCTCGCCGACAGCCACATCCCCTACATCGGCCTGCTCGGCCCGGCGCCGCGCCGCGCTCGGTTGATGAGCGAAATCGGCGGCAAGGCCGAACAGCTCGGCCAACGCTTGCACGGCCCCATCGGCCTGGACATCGGTGCTAGGACACCGGAAACCATTGCGCTGGCCATCGTGAGCGAAATCCAGGCCGTGCTTGCGGGCCGCGCTGGCGGTTCGTTCAGCGCGGGCGGCACTCCATCGTCGATCTGATCAAACCTCGGACGGGAGTTCCTTTTCCGGGTTATACATGGGGCTGAAGGCGTCCATCAGAAACGCCATGGAATCGTCATGGGCATGAACAAGAATTTCCTGCCAGCTCTTCTGGCCCTGGCCGTGCTTTCGAATCGCGCCGTTGCCGCGGATGCGCCGCAGCCTGGCAGTTGCGCGCTCAAGCAATATGCCTCCATCGACCTGGTCGTCCTCGACAGCGATGTCTGGTTGCCCGTTACCATCGATGGCCGCTCGGGTCTGATGGCACTCAACACCGGATCGGGACTGAGCGTGATATGGAAAGACGTGGCTCTCGATCTGAAGCTGCGGCGGCGCGAGCTTCGACCGATCCGCGGCTCCATCAGGTTTGGCAAACAGATCGTCACCGAAGCGGCGGCATTCAAGTCCTTGAGCGTCGACAAGGTTGGTTTCGGCAAGGGCGAATTCCTCGTCGTCCAGCGCAGCCAGAATGAGACGGATCCGCCTGGGGCACTCGGAGCCATCGGCCTGGACGTACTGGCCGCTGTGGATTTCGAGCTCGATCTGGCGCACAAGAAGCTGAACCTGTTCTCGCCGGAGCATTGCCCGGGCAATGTCGTCTATTGGACGGACACCTTCGCATCCACGCCACTGCTGCGCGGCCCGCTCGGCAACTTCTATTTCGCAGTAGAGCTCGACGACCAGAAAGTCGAGGCAAGCATTGCCACCGGGCGCCAGACAACGACGCTGGGCACCGATGTCAGCAAGCTGATGTACGGATTCGATCAAGACTCCCCGGGCATCGAACTGTCGCAGGATCCGGATACCGGCGAATCGCAGGCGCACTTCCGTGCAATGCATATCAACGCACCCGGGCTCACGGTCAGGAACACCCGGGTCAGGCTGATTTCCCGTCCACGCGCCTGCCAGATTCGGCGCAAGAGTTATGAGAGCAAAGCTGCTGGCTACGGGGAAAGCTGTTCTGGCTCGTTCCCACTGCAGCTCGGCCGCAATGTGCTGCAGAACTTGCGGCTCTACTTCGCCACCAAGGAGCGAGTCCTGTATTACTCCGGGGCACAGGCATCGCACACCAAAAACGATTCAAGCCCACCGGCTGCCGCGCAATAGTCATGCACGCCTAGCCCGCGCAAATCGGGCTGTCGCAGAATGCCTGCGACGACCCGCTGAAGCTGTATGCTACGGCCCTCCATAAAAACCGCGGGGAGTCACGATGCGTCCAGTCCTGTCGTTCGCACTGCCGGTCCTGATGCTTGCCTGCCACGCCGCCCTGGCGGCCGCAGCGCCTGGCCAGGCCACGAACAACACAACAGCGCCGGCCACGCTGGTGCTCGAAGAAACCGATGTTGCGACGCTGCAGTCGCAGATGAGCGGCGGCAAGCTGACCAGCCACCAGTTGACGCAGGCCTACCTCGACCGCATCGCGGCCATCGACGACGCCGGGCCGATGCTCAATTCGGTGATCGACATCAACCCGGATGCATTGAAAGAAGCGGACGCACGCGACAAGGAGCGTAAGGCCGGCAAGGTACGCGGACCGATGCACGGCATACCGGTGCTGCTGAAGGACAACATCGATGTGACGCCGATGGTGAACTCCGCCGGGTCGCTGGCGTTGGCCGAGAACTACCCCAAGACCGATGCCTTCCTGGTACGCAAGCTGCGCGAATCGGGCGCCGTGGTCCTGGGCAAGACCAACCTGAGCGAGTGGGCCAACTTCCGTTCCACCCGCTCGATCTCCGGCTGGAGCGGCCGCGGCGGACAGACCAAGAACCCGTACGCCCTGGATCGCAATCCGTGTGGCTCCAGTTCCGGCACCGGCTCGGCGATCTCGGCCAGCCTGGCTGCAGTCGGTATCGGCACCGAAACCGACGGCAGCATCATCTGCCCGTCGTCGGTGGCCGGCCTGGTCGGCCTCAAGCCCACCATCGGCCTGGTGAGCCGCAGCGGTGTCATTCCGATCGCCGCCAGCCAGGATACGGCCGGCCCGATGACGCGCACGGTCGCCGACGCTGCCGCGCTGCTCACGGCGATTGCCGGATACGACAAGGCCGACAGTGGCGCCGCCGGCAGCGGCGATCGTCCCAAGGTCGATTACCTGGCGCACCTGAAGAAAGACGCCTTGCGCGGCGCACGCATCGGCGTGCTGCGCGAGAAGGACGGCATCAATCCTGCCGTCGACCGGCAGTTCGAGCAGGCGGTCGCCACCCTCAAGGCCGCGGGCGCCACGGTGGTCGATGCCGAAATCCCCACCGACGGGCAATGGGGCGAGTACGAGGGCGAACTGCTGGCGTACGAATTCAAGGATGGCGTGAACAAGTACCTGGCCGGCGCTAATGCGCCGGTGAAAACGCTGGCGGACCTGATCGAGTTCAACAAGAAGCACGCCACCGCCGAAATGCCCTACTTCGACCAGGAGCGCTTCGAACAGGCGCAGGCCAAGGGCACGCTCGACGAGCCAGCCTACAAGGAGGCACGCGACAAGGCCAAACGCCTGGCAGGTGCAGAGGGCGTCGACGCAGCATTGCGCGCGCAGAATCTCGACGCACTGGTCGCAGTGGCGATGGCGCCGGCGTGGGTGACCGACGTAGTGCTGAACGATCACGGTATCGGTGGCGGCGGCTACGGCGTGGCGGCGGTGGCCGGCACACCGAGCCTTACGGTTCCGATGGGCGAGAGCTTCGGCCTGCCGTTCGGCATCGTGTTCATGGGGCCGGCGTGGAGCGAAGCGCGTCTGATCGAGCTGGGCTATTCCTTCGAACAGCTCACCCATGCGCGTAAGGCACCTCGGTTCCTGCCGACCGTGGATGCGAAAGCATTCCCACGCGCCAGCGGCGGCGAGTAAGGCAACCTGCCCTGCTGTTTCGCATGAAAAAGGCCCGCATCATCACCGATGCGGGCCTTTGACTCAGTCAAACCTTGAGCGGCAGCGACCGCAGCCGCTTCCCCGTAGCCGCGAACACGGCATTGGCAACCGCCGGCGCGATCGGCGGCACACCGGGCTCGCCGAGACCGCCGAGTGCGGCATTCGAATCGATGAACTCGACCGTGATGCGCGGCGCATCGGCGAGTTTCGGCATGGGATAGTCGGCGAAATTGCTCTGTGCGACGCGTCCGTCGCGGATCGTGATCTCGCTGAACAGTGCAGCGGACAAACCGAAGACGATGCCGCCTTCGATCTGAGCAGTGGCGGTGTCCGGATTGATGACGCGGCCGCAGTCCACTGCGGCCCAAACGTTGTGCACCTTGATGCGGCCTTCGATGAGCTCGACCTCGGCCACTTGCGCAACGATGGAGCCGAAGGACTCCACCAGCGCGATGCCGCGGCCACGACCGGTTGCAGGCTTGGCGCCCCAGCCGGAAATCCAGGCCGCCTTCTCCAGAACCGCGCGATGGCGCGGTAAATCCTTGAGCAGATCGCGACGATATTCGTACGGATCCTTGCCGGCAGCATGCGCCAGCTCATCGACGAATGATTCGGTGAAGAAACCGTGCTGCGAGTAAGCGACCGAGCGCCACGATCCCAAACGAACGTGCGAGGCGTATTCGGCAGCGCGGATGTCCTGATTCTCGATGGCGTACGGAATCAGCGCCGCGCCGTCCCGGCCGCCGCTGAACCTGGAGATCCAGACGGTCGGCGCGCCGCCGGAATCGATCGCTCCCTTGAAACGGGCGATGACTGCGGGACGATAGTAGTCGTGCTGGATGTCTTCCTCCCGGCTCCACAGCAACTTGACCGGCGCCGGCGACATTTCCTTCGCGATGCGTACGGCCTGATCGACGAAGTCGTGCGCGCCCGGCAAGCGACGGCCGAAGCCGCCGCCGACTTGCTGGTTGTATATCGTCACCTGCTCCCGGCTCAGCTTCGCGGCCAGGGCTGCGACCTTTCTCGCGGCCAGTGGATCCTGCACGCCGGTCCACACTTCGCAGCGATCAGTGGCGACTCGCGCGGTCGCATTCATCGGCTCCATGGTGGCGTGCGCCAGAAACGGGACTCGATACTCCGCGTCGATGGTCTTCGCGGCCGCACCGAGCCGCGCGACGGCGTCGCCGCTGACGAAGACGCTCTTGGCCTGATCGCTTTCCAGCGAGCGCACGATATCGGCGGCCAGCGCATCGCTGGTCCGCTTGCCGTTGCCGGTATCGGTGAACGAAGGCGTCAAGCGGCGCAATGCCTTCAGCGCGCGCCAGTAACTATCGGCAACGACGGCAACGGCATTCTCCAGCTTGACCACCTTCTTCACGCCCGGCAGAGCCAATGCCGGTGCCGGATCGACCGAGCCGAGCTTCGCACCGAAGACCGGGGCAGCGGCGACAGTCGCATACAACATGCCGGGCAGCGTGACATCGATGCCATACCTGGCCGTGCCGTCCACCTTCGAAGGAATATCGAGCCGCGGTATCGGTCGACCCACGATCGAATACCGATCGCGCGACTTCAGCTGCGGATGTGACGGCAGCTCCATCTGCGCCGCCTCCGAAGCCAGCTCGCCGAAGGTTGCACTGCGATTCGAGCTGGGATGCAGCACTCTGGACAACTTCGTCTCGCACTCGGACGTGGGGACCTTCCAGCGTATGGCTGCCGCTTCGATCAGCATGGCGCGTGCGGCGCCTCCGGCCATGCGCATTCCGAACTGCCCGGTGCCGCGCACGCTGCTGCTGCCGCCGGTGGTCTGCATTTCCATCCATTGCATCAGCCGGAAACTGCCGAAATCGACCGCCCGCTCCATGAATTTCGGCACATCGGCCGCCATCGGCGCGAAAGCCCGAACCAGGTAACCGTTGGCGAAGATGTCCTCGGCCGGCGCTTCTTCGACCCGCACCCGGCTCCAGTCCGCATCCAGCTCTTCGGCCAGCATCATCGCCAGCGCCGTCTGCGCCCCCTGACCCATCTCGCAATGAGGCACGATCACGGTCACCGTATCGTCCGGCGCGAGCTTGATCCATGTGTTGAGCTGTGCGGCAGCGTCACCCGACTTGGGCGAACGACTCAGCCGATTCGGTGCGAACACCAGGCCCGCCACGCCGAGCGCCAGTCCACCGCCGACCAGGCTTCCGGCAGCGATGAAACCGCGGCGGGTCCATCTATTCATGCACCCTCCACATTGCGCGACGCGCCAGCCTGCACGATCGAGTGAATGGCGCGACGCACCCGCTCGTAAGTGCCGCAACGGCAGATGTTGGTGATGCCGGCGTCGATCTCTTCATCCGTGGGTTGCGGATGATTCGCAAGCAAGGCCGCCACGGCCATGATCATCCCGGACTGACAGTATCCGCACTGCGGCACCTGGTGCTCGATCCAGGCCTGCTGCACGGCGTGACGCTGCTCGTTCGTGGCGAGACCTTCGATGGTGGTGATCTCCTGCCCCTGCACCGACGCGGCGGGAATCGCACAGGAACGCGTCGCCAGGCCGTTGATGTGAACCGTGCAGGCACCGCACGCGGCGATGCCGCAGCCGAACTTGGTGCCGGTCAATCCGAACGATTCACGGATCACCCACAGCAGCGGGGTATCCGCGTCGACCTCTGCATCCCTGATTTCGCCATTGATGCTGAGCGTGACCTGCATCGTGTTCCCCTGTGATTACATCGCGCGCATGGCGTTCTCGCTTGCGCTACCCGGGTAAAGTCCGTCAGCCCCGCCGCAGATCCCGCAGGATGCGACGAGCATGCTTGTCCGGACGGCCATCCGGTGCCGGCGGCGCAAGCCGCGCACGTTCCCGGCGACGCTCGCGCTCCGCAATACTCGCTTCGGTCTCTACATAGTGAGCGCGCGCCTCCGGTGCCGGGCCGCGGCGCACTGGAATTCCCTGCACGACGATTTCCAGCCGAACCTCATCGCGCGTGATCTCCAGTCGATCGTCGATCTGCACGGCGCGCGAGGGTTTGACCCTTTCGCCGTTCACATGCACCAACCCGCCGGCCACCGCATCGGTTGCCTGGGAGCGGCTTTTGAAGAAGCGCGCAAACCAGAGCCACTTGTCGATTCGCAGGCCCGGCGGCGAGCCCTTGTCCGGTGCGTCTTTCATGACCGCAGCTTACGCCAGAAGAGGTGGGGGCGAGAATCTGCGACGCGCTCGCTGTGCTTGCTTGCGCAATATCGTCATCATTCCTACCATCTCGATCCTTCATGCACCCATCGCCCTTCGAGCCTTGCCCGCCCATGGAGCCCCAGTGGCCGCCAGCGACTGCGTCGACCTGCTGATCGTCGGCGGCGGGATCAATGGCGCCGGCATCGCACGCGACGCCGCCGGACGCGGACACAAGGTCGTTCTGGTCGAACAGTCCGACCTCGCCGCAGCCACCTCCTCTGCCAGCACCAAGCTGATCCACGGCGGTCTGCGCTACCTGGAGTTGTTCGAATTCCGGCTGGTGCGCGAGGCACTGGTCGAACGCGAACGGCTGCTGGCGATTGCCCCGCACATCATCCGGCCGATGCAGTTCGTGCTGCCGCATGTCGAAGGTCTGCGCCCGCGCTGGCAGATCAGGCTGGGCCTGTTCTTCTACGATCATCTCGGTGGCCGGCATCGGCTGCCCGCTTCGCGCAGCATCTATCTCGCCGCCAGCGAGATCGGCAATGTTCTGCGCGACGGCATTCGTCACGGCTTCATCTACTCCGACTGCTGGGTGGACGACAGCCGCCTGGTCGTCCTCAATGCAATGGACGCGGCACAGCGCGGCGCGTCGATCCAGACGCGCACCAAATTCCTTGGTGCGCAGGCGGTGAACAATCTCTGGCAAGCCGAGCTGGAAGATCAGAGAACCGGTGCCCGCTCGACAATTGCGGCGCGCGCCCTGGTCAACGCTGCCGGTCCCTGGGTCGAGGAAGTTCTGCATCGGGTGCCCGGCACTCACAATGAAGCGCAGATCCGTCTGGTGAAGGGCAGCCACATCGTGGTGCCTCGGATGTACGACGGTGAGCACGCATTCCTGCTGCAGAATCCGGACGGCCGCGTGGTCTTCACGATCCCGTACGAAAACGAGTACACGCTGATCGGCACCACCGACGTGTCGTGCCAGGAGAATCCGGCTTCCGTCAGCATTTCCGAGGCGGAGATCGCGTACCTATGCGAGACGGTGAACGGCTATTTCGCCCGCTCCATCGCCCCGTCCGACGTGAAATGGACCTATGCCGGCGTGCGTCCGCTGAGTGACGATGAAGCGGCCAACGCTTCCAAGGTCACGCGCGACTACAAGCTCGAACTCACCGAAGCGCCGGACCAGCCAGCGCTGCTTTCGGTGTTCGGCGGCAAGATCACGACTTATCGTCGCCTGGCCGAAACCGCGCTGCACAAGCTGCATCCGTTCATCGGCGGCCCCCGGCAGAGCTGGACAGCCCAGGCAGCGCTGCCCGGCGGCGATCTGCCGCGGGCGGATTTCGCAGCCTTTCTCGCCAGCGTCAGAAAGCGCTGGCCATTCCTGCCGTTGCCGCTCGCCCGGAGACTGGCGCACGCTTACGGCACACGCATCAGCGACATCATTGGCCCGGCGAAAAGCCTGGACGATCTGGGCACTCACTTCGGCGCTGGACTCACGCGGGCCGAGATCGACTACCTGCGAGCCCATGAATGGGCACAGAGCGCCGACGACATCCTCTGGCGACGCTCGAAACTGGGGCTGCACATGAACGCCGAAGAGCGGGCGCATGTCGCGCGCCATATCGACGGCGATCACTCCGATTCATCCGCACCTCACCCGCTCGCCACCGCGTGACCGTGGCTGCCGCACTACGGCAGGACCGCTGTATCCGTATGGAATTCCCGGCTGACCGCATGCAGAATCGGCTGCAACGCGCGTTTCGAGAGCACTGTTGTGAAAAGCGAACTGCTGCAGCGTCTGGCCCGCGACACCGAACAACTGAAAGCCGAAGGGCTGTTCAAGCCGGAACGTGTGCTGGTCTCACCGCAACAGGCAGTCGTCCGTGTCAACGACGGCAGCGAGGTCATCAACCTCTGCGCCAACAACTATCTCGGACTCGCCAATCACGCTTCGGTGCGCGAGGCTGCGCGACTGGCGCTCGACCGCTACGGCTACGGCATGGCGTCGGTGCGCTTCATCTGCGGCACCCATGACATCCACAAGGATCTGGAAGCACGGCTGAGCCGCTTCCTCGGCACCGAGGACACCATCCTGTATTCCTCGTGCTTCGACGCCAACGGCGGGTTGTTCGAAACACTGCTCGATGAGCAGGACGCCGTCATCAGCGACGCACTGAACCACGCCAGCATCATCGACGGTGTCCGGCTGTGCAAGGCGCAGCGTTTCCGCTACGCCAACAACGATCTCGACGAACTGGAAACGCGCCTCAAGGAAGCGAGCCAGTGTCGCGTGCGGCTGATCGCCACCGACGGCGTCTTCTCGATGGACGGCGTGATTGCGCGCCTGAAGGACATCTGCGATCTGGCAGATCGCTACGACGCACTGGTCATGGTCGACGATTCGCACGCCACCGGCTTCATCGGCGCGAAGGGCCGCGGCACGCATGAGTTGCGCGGGGTCATGGATCGCGTCGATATCCTCACCGGCACGCTCGGCAAAGCACTGGGCGGCGGCAGCGGCGGCTACACCTCGGGACGCAAGGAGATCGTCGGCTGGCTGCGGCAGCGTTCACGGCCGTACCTGTTCTCCAACAGCATCCCGCCGTTCATCGCCGCCGCAACCTTGCGGGTGCTCGACCTGCTCGAAGCAGACGATCAGCTCAGAGTACGCCTGCAAGACAACGCCGCGCATTTCCGCAAAGGCATGACAGAGGCCGGCTTCAACCTGGTGCCCGGCGACCATCCGATCATTCCGGTGATGCTGGGCGACGCGAAGCTGGCCTCGGAGTTCGCACGCCGGCTCCTCGGCCACGGTGTATACGTCATCGGCTTCTCCTTCCCGGTCGTACCGCACGGCAAGGCCCGGATACGCACCCAGATGTCCGCAAGTCACACGAAAGAGCAGCTGGACCGCGCCGTGGCCGCGTTTTCGGCGGTCGGCAGGGAGCTTGGCGTGGTGAGCTGACAACGCTGTTGAATACAGCAGTCCCGCGCTACCCTTTCTTTCGCCGGCTCCGGTCCCCATTCATGGATCACCCACCCAACCGCCAGCCACCCTCATGCGCGCCCTAGTCAAAGCCCATGCCGCCCCCGGCATCGAAATGCAGGACATCCCGCGTCCCAGCGTCGGCCACAACGACGTGATGATCCGCATCAAGCGCACCGCGATCTGCGGCACCGACATGCACATCTACAACTGGGACGGCTGGGCACAGCGGACCATCCCGGTGCCGATGGCGGTGGGCCACGAGTATTGCGGCGAGATCGTCGAGATCGGCAGCGAGGTGTCGGGTTTCAAAGTCGGCGACCGCGTCTCCGGCGAAGGCCACGTGACCTGCGGCCATTGCCGCAACTGTCGCGCCGGCCGGCGCCACCTGTGCCGCAACACGGTGGGCGTCGGCGTCAATCGCCCCGGCTGTTTCGCCGAATACCTGGTCATTCCGGCACTGAACGCTTTCAAGCTGCCCGAGGCCATCGACGACGAGATCGCCTCGATCCTGGACCCGCTCGGCAATGCAGTGCACACCGCACTGGCGTTCGATGTCGTCGGCGAGGATGTGCTGATCACCGGCGCTGGGCCGATCGGCATCATGGCCGCGGCCATCGTGCGCTTCGTCGGCGCACGCCACGTCGTCATCACCGACGTGAACGACTATCGGCTGGACCTGGCGCGCAAGATGGGCGCCACACTTGCACTCAATGTCACGCGCGAATCGCTCGACGATGCCATGAAGCAGCTGGGCATGCAGGAAGGCTTCGACGTCGGCCTGGAAATGTCCGGCAACGCCACGGCTTTCCGGGACATGCTGCGCACCATGCATCACGGCGGCAGTGTCGCCCTGCTCGGTCTGCCGCCCGGCGACGTCGCCATCGACTGGAATCAGGTGATTCTCAAGGGCCTGACGCTCAAGGGCATCTACGGGCGACAGATGTTCGAAACCTGGTACAAGATGGCCGCCATCCTGCAAAGCGGCCTGGACATCCGTCCGGTCATCACGCACCGGCTGCCGTACACCGAGTACCAGCGCGCCTTCGACACCATGGGCAGCGGCCAGTCGGGCAAGGTCGTGATGGACTGGGAAGCGAAGGGCTGAGCAAACGGCTCTTCGGCGATCCGCGACTTACGATCCAGTCCGCACTCGCTCAGCGCCCCGTCTTACGTTCCAGGTCTTCGGGATATCGTGCGCCTTGCACGGCAACCTGCGATGCCGCGTCGTCGATCTCACGCAGGTCCTGCGGCGTAAGCTCGACCGCCGCCGCCCCGATGTTCTCCTCCAGACGCTCGAGCTTGCGCGTGCCTGGGATCGGCACGATCCACGGCTTGCGGGCGAGCAGCCAGGCGAGCGCCAGTTGCGCCGGTGTGACTTTCATCCTGGCGGCGAGCGCTTCGAGCACCACGATCAGGGCCTGATTGGCCTTGCGCGCCTCCGGCGAAAAACGCGGCACGCGATTGCGGAAGTCGGAGCGGTCGAACTGGGTGTTCTCATCGATCTTGCCGGTGAGAAAGCCGCGGCCCAGCGGGCTGAACGGCACGAAGCCGATGCCGAGCGTCTCGAGCGTCGGCAACACTGCCTTCTCGGGCTCGCGCCACCACAACGAGTACTCGCTCTGCAAGACTGCAACCGGCTGAATCGCATGCGCGCGACGGATCGTGTCCACCGCGGCCTCCGACAGCCCGAAATGCCTCACCTTGCCTGCGCGGATCAGCTCCCGCACCGTGCCCGCCACGTCCTCGATGGGCACTTCGGGATCTACCCGATGCTGATACAGCAGATCGATGGCATCGACCCTGAGACGCCCGAGCGAGGCGTCGACGACTTCCCGGATGTGCTCGGGCCGGCTGTTCAATCCCGCTTGCTTGCCGTCGCGATCGATGCGGAAACCGAACTTGGTGGCGATCACCACCTGGCCCTTGAACGGCGCCAGCGCCTCGCCGACCAGCGCTTCGTTATGGTACGGGCCGTACACTTCGGCGGTATCGAAGAAGGTGATGCCGCGCTCGACCGCCGAACGGATCACGCCGATGCTTTCCTGCCGCTCCGGGGCCGGACCGTAGCTCTGGCTCATGCCCATGCAGCCCAGGCCGAGCGCCGATACGGTGAGACCGCTGTTTCCGAGCTTGCGTTGCTGCATGTGTCCTCCGCACGTTCCTGGTCATTCCCGCGCAGGCAGGGATCCATTCGAATCAGACCAGATGGACTCCCGCCTGCGCGGGAGTGACGACTAAATTCTTGAACGCCCTCAGGTACGCAGATCTCCGTCGACGTAGAACCAGCGATCGCTCTCCCGAACGAAACGGCTGCGCTCATGGAGTCGCGCCGCCGAACCGCCGCCGACGCGGTAACGTGCAATGAACTCGACTTCCGACGTGTCTGCGCCGGTGATGCGCACGTCGACGATCTGCAGCCCCAGCCATTTCTGCTGGCGCTCGAACGGCACCGACGCCGGTCGCCGACTGGGATGCCAGGTCGCGAGCAGGTACGGTTCGTCGCACCGCACGAATGCTGAATATCGCGACCGCATCAATGCCTCTGCATTCGGCGCCGCTTCGCCAGCGTGCCACCGACCACAGCAGTCGTCGTACGCGGAGCCGGAATTACAAGGACAAGCGGCGGCTTTCATGGACGGCAGATCGCTACGGCGGCATCGAATGGACTGCGGGAAGTATCGCCGATACGCTGCGGACCGGCGAGAAAAAGAATCCAGCAACGAGACCGGTACGCCGGCTCGGGCAACGCGTCGTTTATCGTTTACGAAGAGAGATCTGCAATGCGCCCCAGGCTGTTTACACCGCTCCAGCTCGGTCCGGTCACGCTCGCGAACCGGATCGTCATCGCACCCATGTGCCAATACTCGGCCGATGATGGCTGCCTGACCGATTGGCATCTGATCCATCTTGGACATCTGGCGCTCTCTGGAGCGGGGCTGCTCACCATTGAAGCCACGGCGGTTAAACCCGAGGGCCGGATCACCTACGCGGACGCGGGGTTATATTCGGACGCGTGCGAAGCTGCGATGCGACGCGTCGTGGATGCGATCCGCCGCTGGTCCGACATTCCGATTGCAGTCCAACTCGGGCATGCGGGCCGCAAGGCCTCGACCGAAGTGCCTTGGAAAGGCGGCGCTCAGCTGCCGCCGGACCATGTGAATGGTTGGCGCACCGAAGCGCCCTCCGCCATTGCTTTCCGGGACGGCGATGTCACCCCCATGGCGCTGGATCGTGACGGCATCGCGGGAGTGCGCACAGCCTTTGTCGAAGCAGCACGACGTGCCGTGAGAATCGGGCTCGATGCGATTCAACTGCACGCTGCTCATGGCTACCTGCTGCATGAATTTCTGTCACCGCTGTCGAATCAGCGGGACGATCAGTACAGCGGGTCGCTCGAGAACCGCATGCGTTTCCCGCTGGAAGTGTTCGATGCAGTGCGCGCAGCGGTCCCTGCCGACCGCCTCGTCAGCGTCAGGGTTTCAGGAACCGATTGGGCGCCCGGTGGTTGGGACGTGGAGCAGACCGTCGAGTTCGCGCGTGCGCTTGAAGCCCGCGGATGCAGCGCAATCCATGTTTCGAGCGGCGGCACCACACCGGCACAGCAGATTCCACTCGGCCCCGGCTACCAGGTCCCACTCGCCCGGGCTGTGAAGGCGGCGGTGAAAATGCCGGTGATCGCGGTCGGACTGATCACGGAGTTCGAGCATGCCGAATCCATTCTCGTGGCAGGCGATGCCGACCTCATCGCCCTTGCCCGCGCCATGCTCTACGACCCGCGCTGGCCGTGGCACGCAGCCGCTCACTTCGACGCACGGGCCAAAGCACCCAACCAGTACTTGCGATCTCAGCCTGCCCGCTTCAGGAATCTGTTCGACCTGCGTGCGGACGATTAGGTTGCCGGCCTGAGTTGGTCGCACTAGCGGCCAACTGCTTAAGCCTCTCTCGAGCAGGAGGTCGATCAACGGCCTCCATTCATATCTTCGAGATAGTCCGTGATCGAGTCGCGGCTCGGGGTCAGGCCCTTCAACTGAAGCACGGCACCGGCGTTGCCACGATGATAAGTGCCGTGCATGCAGACATGCAGGAGGATCTCGCTGCGTCGCATGCGAGCCGGCTTGCCGCTGGTGAAGACGAAGTCGAGCGGCTGCTCGAAGTCGCTTTCCGCCAGACCGGCCACGTACGACGCGTACCAATCGTCCACCTCTCTTGCACTCTTCTCCAGCGCACTCAGCTGCGGCAGATTCTCAGAGCGGGCCGCGCGGAACGTGTGCGGCACCCCTTGCAGATGGTGCTGAAAGATCCGGTCGACCGTGTGGATGTGGTCGAGAATGCGCAGCATGATCGAGCCCTCCTCCGGGCTCAGCTGGTCGAAGTTCCGGATCACCGCGGCGTACAGGCCGCGATCCGCCCAGCGCTTCACTTCGATGAGCTGCGAGTAGCTGGTCTGAGTCGTGGTCGTCGATCCTCCATTGCGCTTGCGGGCGACGCAGGCAGAATATGAGCGATCACTCGTGTTCGCTACTCGCATTCGGGACGCGAAAACATGGCACGCAAACCGCTCACGAATCCCCGCAAGCAGGCCTCTCAGGCGCGATCGCGCGCGACGGTCGATGTCCTGATCGAAACGACCGCTCGCATTCTGGTCCGGGAAGGCTTCGATCGGGCGAGCACCAACCGTATTGCAGAGCAAGCCGGCGTGAGCATCGGCTCGCTCTATCAGTATTTCCCCGGCAAGGACGCGCTCGTTGCCGCGGTGATCGATCGGCACCGCGAGGAACTCGGCCGGGTTGCGCGCAGCGCACTCGCGAAAGCTTCGACCCAACCGCTCAGACAAGGAATCCGCACGCTCGTCACTGCCGCGGTCGAAGCGCATCGCATCGATCCCAGACTGCATCGCGTATTGGCGGAGCAGATTCCGCGCACGGGCAGGCTCGAGAAAGTGGAAACGTTCAGCCGCAAGAACTACGTCTTGTTCAAGGCCTACCTCGAGCGACATAGCGACGAATTGCGCGCGGTCGATCTGGAGCTCGCATCATTCGTGTGCGTAACGTCGGTCGAAGCGCTGACGCACTCGGCAGTGCTGCACAACCCTGCGCTGCTTGCCGACGACGCGGCACTCAAAGCCCTGATCGACGAGACCACGCGGCTCATCGTGGGATATTTGCAGTAGCTACACTCTCAACGAGTCGGCGCTACATGGGACTCAAAGAAGCTACCGGGAGTCCCACTTGTGCCAAAGGACTCATCTGGCTGAACCCGCCCAGAGTTCGAAGGCAGGCAAATCCCCGATACTGATCGCGACGAACCGTCCTCATCGGATAACATCGCGATCCGAACGGCATCGCTCCCGGGAGGCGGGTCAAGGTACCCGCATGCTCCGTCGGCGGATGCACATGATCAAAATCTACGAGGCAGGTAAGTGACCGAAATCCGGACTTTCGAATCCAATGCGCAGGCCTTCGAGTTTGCGTGCGAGCACCTGGATTGTTCGCTCAAGGATGGACGCGCGGTGCTGGCCATTGTGCTCGGCGTGCAGGGAAGAATCTGCACCGTGAAGATCGCCAACCCCGACGACAAGAGCATCCCCTCTGGGAGTCTCAATGCCCTGCTGGCGCAGGCTGACGCCGCCAACATTTGTTTCAGCGCCATGATCGCCGACAAGGTGCCGAACCTGGTCGCGGGCGATCTGGTGCTGTACACGACCATGCCGGAGCTCGCTGCCGTGGGTAAGACGACCGTCGTCGGCACGATCGTCTCCAGAGTGAACCCTCACCATTCATCCAAGACCGGATGGCAGACACGCGTGGATGAAGCCAAGGCCGAAGCTGCGCAGACACCCGATACTGAAGCAGGCGCCCCGGACACCAGCACTTCGAACTGAGCGGCAGGAAGCGGGAGACCGCAGCCCTGCGCACTGACTCGCAAGGCTGCACCCGAGCATTCGCCTACTTCCTGGCGCTTCGCTTCATCGCACGTCCACGTGCACGAGATTGAACCGAGTACCGTTCCCGCGGGGCTCGATGGCGACGATTCTCTGATTCTTCCGGGTCCCGACCTTGTACATGATGCAGCGCGTTTCACATTCGTCGTTCTCACACGCCAGCTCGCCGCTTTCGGATCGAGGCTGTCTCTTGCCATCCGCCGCGGAGCCGCACTCCAGCACGCTCCCAAACTTCGACAGCGCCTGCCGGTAGAAAGTCGCGACTCGTTCCGGCGCATCGGGAGTCTCGAATTTCACCGCAACGATCTTGAATCCGAACAGCGAGGTGGACAGCCCGACATTCGCGGCGGGGCTCGAATCGCCGCTGTCCTGGAACAGCTTCGAGCCCGGATAGGTCGGCAGGCCGACATCCGCTGCGGTGGCCTCATCGCTGAACGTCAAACCCGCTTTGAATTTGCCGTGCGAGCCGGTTTCGCCTACCCCGCAGGCGCCGACGGCCAGCAACAGGACCACAACGCCCACCCGGGCGCCTATCGCGTGCATCTTCATAGCCTTACCCCTGTCAGCACGAGTTCTGGTTGCCCCCTCCTGCGAGAGAACACCGCTTCGGCTGTCGAGTTACAGCTATTTCGATGCAGGCGCGGTGCCCGCACCGGACGGCCGCGGGCACCAGGCTATCTGTCGGGCTTCGCTAGTTCACCGAACACGCACAGTAGTAATACACCTGTGTCGGATCGCTGAACCGCGCCAGGCGGGCCAGCTCCGTCTCCACCGGTGAGAACACCTTGCGTGCGGTCACGAGGAAATCGTTCTTCGGCATCAACGCACGGGTCACGCGGGCCGCCATCACGTGCGCCTGCCTGGCCAGCGCTTCGCGCCAGCCGAGCGACGGCTCGATGTATTCGACCTTGTAGTCCTTGCCCAGCCCTGCCCGCTCCGCGGCAGCGTTGAGCGCGTCGCGGTAGGAACCCAGCTTGTCGACCAAGCCAACACCGGCGGCGTCACTACCGGCCCAGACGCGACCTTGCGCCACCGCGTCGATCTCATCGAACGGCTTCTCGCGTGCGGCGGCAACGTGGCCCACGAACGTGCTGTATGCGTAATTGATGGAGTGCTGGAGGATTTCGCGCGGCTCTTCCTTGAGCGTGCGATCCAATCCGAGTGCACCGGCCAGCGGCGTCGTGCCGACACCGTCGATGGTCACGCCCAATTTCTCCAGCGTGCGCTGGAACGTCGGGAACACGGCGAAGACACCGATCGAACCGGTGAGCGTCGAGGGGCTGGCCCAGATCTCATCCGCGTCCATGGCGATGTAATAGCCGCCGGAAGCCGCGACACTGCTCATTGAAGCAATCACCGGCTTGCCCGCGTCGCGCAGCGCATCGATCTCGCGGCGAATCACTTCGGAAGCCAGCATGCTGCCGCCGGGACTGTCGATACGCAGGACCACGGCCTTGATTGCATCGTCGTAGCGCGCCTGGCGCAGCAAACGTACGGCCGAATCCGAACCGATGGTACCGGGCGGCTGATCGCCGTCCAGAATCTCGCCCGAGGCGACCACGACGCCGATGTGATCGCCTTCGACCGTGAGCGCATGCGATGCATGCACGGCGGTCAGATAATCCCAGTACGTGATGCCCTGGTAGCCGTGATCGTCCTCGTTCTCGCCGACCAGCGACTTGATCCGCTCCTCCACCTCGTGGCGCGACTTGATCTCCGTGATCAGCTTGCGCTCCAGCGCCACCGACGCCAGGTCGCCCTGACGCTCACGCGCCGCCGGAGCCATGTCGTTCACATACGAGGAGATCGCATCGGCCTCGATGCCGCGGGCATTGGTCACGGCCGACTGGTACTGCGACCACAATGCATTCAGCCACGCCATGCTCTCCTCGCGCTCCTGCTCGGACATGTCGCTGCGGCTGAACTGGTCGGTGTACGACTTGAACTTGCCGGCGCGGAAGATGTTCACGTCCACGGCCAGCTTGTCGATCACGCCCTTCAGGAAAGTGCGGTAGTAACCGAAGCCTTCGATGAAGATGAAGCCCTGCGGATCGAGGTAGATCTCGTCCGCGTTCGCCGCCAGGTAGTACTGCGACTGGTCGTAGCTTTCGCCCAGCGCGATCACCGGCTTGCCCGTGGAACGGAAATCGCGCACGGCGCTGGCCAGCTCTTCAAGCTTGGAGATGCCACCGCCGGACATGGCACTCAGATCGAGCACCAGCGCCTTGATGCGCTCGTCCTTCTTGCCGGCCTCGATGGCGTCCACCACGTCGCGAACCAGCGTTTCGGCGCGCCCCTGGCCATAGGCTTCGGACAGTGCTCTCTCGAACGGATCGCCGGATAGCTGCTCCACCAGCGCACCCTGCGGTGCGATGACCAGCGCTGCCGTGCGCGGCACGATGGGAATCCGCGGCGAGAGCACCACGATGACCACCGCGAACACGACCAGCAGCACGACCAGGTGCAGCACCTTGCGCAACGCATCCAGCGAGTGCCACAGGAAGGAGAAAATCGTCGCGACAGTCTTCATAGGATTCCCGTCAGGCCTTGGGCAAACTCGAGCACCTGCGCTTTTCAGCCGGTGTAGCTCAGGCGGTAAATGGCGCCCGCCTGATCGTCGGAGATCAGGAACGAGCCGTCTTCCAGCATCAGCAGATCCACGGGCCGGCCGAACACCTCATCGCCACGATTGAAGCCGGTGATGAACGGCTCGTACTTCACGGCCTTGTTGCCGTTCAGCGTGACGGTGGTGATGCGATAACCGTTCTTTTCCTTGCGGTTCCACGAACCGTGCTCAGCGATGAACACACGATTGCGGTACGCCTGCGGAAACACGCTACCGGTATAGAACTTCACACCGAGCGGCGCGACGTGTGCGCCGAGCGTCTGCACCGGCGGCGTGATCTTGCTGCAGTCGCCGAGGCTGCCGAATTCCGGATCCTTGATGTCCTTGCCGTGACAGTACGGAAAGCCGAAATCCAGGCCAGCGCGCGGCGCATTGTTGAGCTCGCAGGGCGGCACGTCTTCGCCAAGATGGTCACGGCCATTGTCGGTGAACCACAGCTGCTTGGTCGTCGGATGCCAGGTGAAGCCCACGGTGTTGCGAATGCCGCGTGCGAAGACTTCGCGATCCGAGCCGTCCGGGTTCATGCGCGTGATGACGGCATAGTCGGGCTTGTCGCAGATGTTGCAGGGCGCGCCGATGGGCACGTACAGCTTGCCGTCCGGACCGAAGGCGATGTATTTCCAGCCGTGATGGCCGTCCTTCGGGAAGTCGTCGCGCACCACCTTCGGCTGCGCCACGTTGTCGAGCGAGGATTCGATGGCGTCGTAGCGCAGGATGCGGCTGATCTCGGCGACGTACAGCGCGCCGTCGCGGAAGGCGACGCCATTGGGCAGGTTGAGCTTCTGGGCGATGACGCGGACCGTGGGCTTTTCACCGCTCCCTGGCCTGCCACTGACGGCATAGACCTGCGTGCGTCGCGTACCAACGAACAGCGTTCCCTTGGCGCCCATCGCCATCGAGCGTGCCGACGGCACGTTGTCCGCGTACACCTCGAGCTTGAAGCCCGGCGGCAACTTGACGTTGGCCAGGACCTTGTCGGTCGCATTGCTGGCAACAGCGGCACTACCGACGCCCAAGGTGCAAGCGGCAATCGCGGCAATCAATCCGTCGCGAACGACACGAGAGGCGGCTCGGGGCATGGGGAGCTCCTTTGCAAGTGTGGCGACGGGCTACACAGGCGTAGGCATTCGTCGGAGGAAAAACTCGACGCCAGAGTGTACGCGGGAGCCGCGCAGCATCGCCATCCAGAATTGACGATGGCGCAGGAACAAGCGAGTACCGCCTCATCCGGCAGCACGAACGCCGGAATTGCCGGCAGAAAGGGCTCAGAAACGAAAAAAGGCGCGACGGCGATATCCGCCGTCGCGCCCTGCATCAGTCGCAGGCGTACAGTCGCCCGACTTAGATCTTTTCCTCGATGCGCGCCGCCTTGCCGGTCAGGTTGCGCAGGTAGTACAGCTTGGCGCGACGGACGTTGCCGCGACGCTTGACGCTGATCGAACCGATGGACGGGCTGTGGCACTGGAACACGCGCTCCACACCTTCGCCGTGGGAAATCTTGCGCACCGTGAAGGAGGAATTCAGGCCGCGGTTGCGACGTGCGATCACGACGCCTTCGTACGCCTGCACGCGCTCGCGGTCGCCTTCCTTCACCTTCACTTGGACCACCACCGTGTCGCCCGGCGAGAAATCCGGAATCGTTCGGCCTGACGCTTCGCGCTCGAGCGTTTCAATGATGTTGCTCATGGTTGCACCGCTTGCCTTAACTTTTCAAAAACCGCAATTCAGCTCTCTACCTGCGGATCGCGCGCCGCGCGCTCCGCCACAAACTCGTCCAGCAGCCTGCGCTGCTCCTTGGTCAGCTGGAGTTTCTCCAGCAGATCCGGCCGCCGCTGCCAGGTGCGTCCCAGCGCCTGCTTGGTCCGCCAGCGCCGGATCGCAGCGTGATTGCCGCTCAACAGCACTTCCGGCACCGTCGCGCCCTCGAACACTTCCGGGCGCGTGTAGTGCGGCCAGTCCAGCAGACCGTCGACGAACGAATCCTGCTGCGCCGACTCTTCGTCGCCGAGCACGCCCGGCAACAGCCGCACCACCGTATCGATCAGCACCAGCGCGGGCAGCTCACCGCCCGACAGCACGTAATCGCCGATCGACACGCTCTCATCGATCTCGCTCGCCAGCAGGCGTTCATCCACGCCTTCGTAGCGACCCGCCAGCAACAGCAGTCCCGGCAACTGCGACAGCTCGCGGGCCTTGGCCTGCGTGAGCGTCGCGCCGTCGGCCGCCAGATAAATACTGCGGCTGCCTGCCGGCAATCTCGCCTTCGCTGCCCGCAACGCGGTGCGCGTCGGCTCGATCTTCAACACCATCCCGGGCCCGCCGCCGTAGGGACGGTCATCGACGGTTCGATGCACGTCCTCGGCAAACTCGCGCGGCGTGGTGGCGGTCACTGCGACCTGCCCCCGCTCGATCGCGCGGCCCAGTACTCCAACGCGGACGGCTTCACCAACGAAGTCCGGGAACAGCGTCACCACTTCGATGCGCATGCCCGCGACTCCTGCAATACCCTCACCAGTCCGCCGACCAGTCGAGCACGATGCGCCCGGCATCCAGCTCGACCTTCACGATCCGGTCCTTGACGAACGGAATCCAATGCTCCTGCTCGCCCTGGACGATCATCAACGTGCCACCCGGCGTCGACCGGAAGTGATCGACCCGTCCCAGCGGCTCACCGCTGGCCGACACGGCCTCCAGGCCTTCCAGGTCGGCCCAGTAATACTCTCCCGGCGCCGGCGCCGGCATCTCGCTGCGCCACACGCCCAGCTCGAAGCCGACCTTGAGCCGCGCTTCCTCGGGCGACGTAAGCCCGGCGAGCTTGGCCAGCACGCCCTTGTCCGTCACCCGCCCCTCTTCGACCTCGACCGGCGTCCACTGGCCGGGACGGCCGAGCTGCCAGACGGGATAGTCGAGGATGTTCTCGACCGGGTCGGTGAACGACTTGACCTTGACCCAGCCCCTGACCCCGAAGGTCCCGGCGATCTTGCCCAATACGACGACCCGGTCCGAGGCTGAGGCCGGCGTCGTCACGGGCGAAATCGTCTCAACGGTCGCGGTCAGGGCCATCGCATCCTTAAGTCCCGCCAGCCGTGTCGGCTGCGGGTCCGACGGATCTCAGGCAGCGACCTTGCGCTGCTTGGAAACCAGCTCCGCAACGCGCTCGGAGGGCTTGGCACCCTTGCTCAGCCAGTAATCGACGCGCGCTAGGTCGACCTGCAGGCGCACTTCCTTGCCGGTGGCGACCGGGTTGAAGTAGCCCACCTGCTCCAGCGCCGGGCCGCCCTGCCGCTTGCGGCTGTCCGTGACCATGATGTGGTAGAAGGGCAGCTTCTTAGCGCCGCGGCGCGAGAGCCTAATCGTAACCATGCTGAAAGCCTCGAAAATCGCTTGGGTCGAGGGGCGCGAGCCCCGGAAAAGGGCGCGAATGGTACTGAAAAGCGACGGGAAGTGAAAGGGTTATGCGCCGGGCGCTGGCCCCTCCCCCGTCCAGGGCAGGAACTGGGGTCAGGGGCGCTGCCGGCGCCAGCGGCCCTTACATGCCCGGCAGCCGTCCGCCGAACGCCCGCAGCATCTTGCCCAGCCCGCCGGCCTTCGACATGGTCTTCATAACCTTCTGCATCTGAAGGTAATTTTTCAGCAGCTTGTTGATTTCCGAGACGTGCACGCCGGAGCCGGCGGCGATCCGGCGCTTGCGCGAGGCGTCGATGCTCTTGGGGAAACGCCGCTCCTTGGGGGTCATGGAACGGATGATGGCCACCTGGCGCTTGATCTCCTTCTCGTTGCCGGCCGGGTTCATGGCGCCGGCCTTGGCGACCAGGTGCGCCGGCAGCTTGTCCATCAGCGCCGACACGCCGCCCATCTTCTCCACCTGCTGCAACTGGTCGTGCAGGTCCTCCAGGTCGAAATCCTTGCCCTTCTTGAGCTTGCGGGCCAGCTTCTCGGCCTGCTCGCGATCGACGTTGCGGGTGACGTTCTCGACCAGCGCCAGCACATCGCCCATGCCCAGGATGCGCGAGGCCACCTGCTCGGCCCGGAACGGCTCCAGCGCCTCGGTCTTCTCACCGGTGCCCATGAACAGGATCGGCTGGCCGGTGATCTGTCGCACCGACAGGGCGGCACCGCCGCGGGCATCGCCGTCGGTCTTGGTCAGCACCACGCCGGTGAGCGTCAGGGCACTGCCGAACGCCCGCGCCGCATTGACCGCGTCCTGACCGGCCATGCTGTCGACTACGAACAGGGTCTCGGTCGGATTGACGGCGGCACTGATCTCGCGGATCTCCACCATCATGTCGTCGTCGACGTGCAGGCGGCCGGCGGTGTCGACGATCAGCACGTCATAGAGCGAGCGCCGCGCTTCCTCCAGCGCCTCGCGTGCCAGCGTCAGCGCCGGCTTCTTCGGATCGGAAGGATAGAAACCGACGTCCAGCTGCTGCGCCAGGCGCTCCAGCTGCAGGATGGCGGCCGGCCGGTAAACGTCGGTACTGGCCAGCAACACCCGCTTCTTCTCGTTCTCCTTGAGCCACTTGGCCAGCTTCGCCGCCGAGGTGGTCTTGCCCGCGCCCTGCAAGCCGGCCAGCAGAATCACCACCGGCGGCTGCGCCCGCAGATTGATGGGCCGCACGCCGGCACCCATCAACGCAATCAGCTCTTCATGGATGATGCGCACCAGCGACTGGCCGGGCGTCAGGCTCTTCTCGATCTCCTGACCCACCACCTTGCCGCGGATGGCCTCGATGAAGGTCTTGACCACCGGCAGCGCGACGTCGGCCTCCAGCAGCGCCATGCGCACCTGGCGCAAGGTGTCGCCGATGTTTTCCTCGGTCAGGCGGCCGCGGCCGCGCAGGTTCTCGATCACGCCCTGCAGGCGTTCAGTCAGCTTGTCGAACATGAAAAGGAGCGCTACGGAAACGGGGCCGACAGGCTACAGGCTGCCCGCCGGAGAGTCATCCCCGCGCCGGCGGGGCTGACGCGCCGTCGCTTGTACGACGGATACCTAGCCGCCAGCCCGCCATTGCCTGTAGCCTCTTATCTGTAGCCTTCGTTGTGAGACCTCAACCCCCGTGCTGTCCATCGTCGTCCTCGCCTGCTACCTGGCCTGCGCCGCGTGGCTTGCTTCCAGTGTGTATCGTGCTGAAGGCAATGCGGCACGCGGACAGCGCGTTGCGGGACTGGCGCTCGGTGCGCTCGCGGTGGCAATGCACGCCACCTTGCTCTGGAACGCACTGTCTTCACGCCCCGAACTGGCGTTCACGGCGGCCGAAACGGCATCGGTCATCGGCTGGCTGGTGGGCTTGATCGCGCTGCTGCTCTCCTGGCGCCGGCCACGCTTCGCCGGCATCGGTGCAGTGCTGACCGTGGTCGCCGGCATCGTCGCAGCAACGACGGACGAAGGGGCCCGCAGCTTCGTGGTCGAGCGTTACAGCTGGGAGATCACCGCCCACATCGTGCTGTCCACGGTCGCCTATGCATTGGTGACGATCGCCGCTGCGTTGGCGATCGCGCTGGCACTGCTCGATCGTCGCTTGCGCCGCCGCCAGCCGCTCGGTTGGCTCGGCATCCTGCCTTCGGTGGAAGCACTCGAAGCCGGCGTATTCCAGGCCGTCACCGCCGGTTTTGCGGTGCTGACGCTGGCCCTGTTCAGCGGCTTCGTCTTCGTCCAGAACCTGTTCGCGCAGCACCTGATCCACAAGACCGTGCTGTCGTGCCTGGCCTGGGTGGTGTTCGCCATCCTGCTGCTCGGCCGCTGGCGCTCCGGCTGGCGCGGCCGCACCGCGGCGCGTTGGACCTTGAGCGGGTTCGCGCTGCTGGTACTCGCCTACTTCGGCTCCAAGGTCGTGCTCGAGTCCATCCTCGGCCGCCACTGGGGCTAAGGGAGATTCATCCGCCCGATGTCCGGTTCCATGCAATGGCCCCTTGGCCAGCTTCTGGCGATCTGCCTGCTGATCGCACTCTCCGCCTGGTTCTGCGCCTGCGAAGCGGCGCTGCTCAACATCAACCGTTATCGGCTGCGCAACATGGTTCGCGTGGGCAACGCCAGCGCGCGCCGCACCGAGTTGCTGCTGGCGCAATCCGATCGTGTGACCACGACACTGCTGTTGTGCAGAGTCGTCTTGAACGTAAGTGCGGCAGTCCTGGCCGGCGCCGTGGCGATGCGCATCGGCGGTCAGCCGATGGTGGCTGCGGTCATCGCAGTCATCGCGCTGATCATCGTGATCTTCGTCGAGATCGCCGCGCGCACCTGCGGCACGCTGTATCCCGACCAACTGGCGCTGGCGGCCTCGTGGCCCTGCACGGCACTGGTTCGCGGACTCTATCCGCTGGTGTGGCTGTGCCGAACGATCGCCGATGGCCTGCTGCGGATCCTTGGAATCTCTGCGGCAGCCACGCCGCTGTCACTGGACGCAAGCGATGGCGCCGTGAGCAGCCAGCAGGCGCATCAGCGGATGCTGGCCAGCATTCTCGACCTGCAGTCGGTGACCGTCGAAGACATCATGGTTCCCCGCAGCGAGATCGCGGCCATCGACATCAGCGACGACTGGGATTCGATTCTCGACATGCTGCGGACCACGCCGCACACCCGCCTGCCGTTGTGCGACGGCAATCTCGACAACGTCATCGGCATGCTGCACATGAAGAAGGTCGCGCACGCCTTCGCGCACGGCGAGATCTCGCGCGAGACGCTGCTGGAGTTGGGGCGTCAGCGCGAAGCCTACTTCGTCCCCGACGGCACCACGCTCGACGTGCAGTTGCAGAATTTCCAGCGCGACCGACGGCGCATCGCGCTAGTCGTGGACGAATACGGCGACATCCGCGGACTGGTGACCTTGGAAGACATCCTCGAGGAAATCGTCGGCGAGTTCACCAGCGACCCGGGCACGCTGCACAAGGACATCCACCGCGACAGCGACGGCAGTTACGTGATCAACGGCGCCATCAACGTGCGCGTACTGAATCGTACGCTGGGGTGGAAACTGCCGACCGACGGACCGCGCACCCTGAACGGACTGATCCTCGAATATCTCGAAGAGATTCCCGAGCCGGGCACCAGCCTGACACTGGGCGGGTTATCGGTAGAGATCCTGCAAGCGGTGGACAATGCAGTGAAAACCGCCCGCATCCGACCTGCGGTGACGTCCAGCGGACCGTAACGACTCTGTTGCCCCGGAGGCGGACCCGTAACCGACTCCGTCATGCGCGTGTAGGCGGGCATTCGCGCGGATGGATTCCCGCCTACGCGGTAATGACGGACGGGTGTGACAGAAACCCGCGGCGCTGATGATGCGTGTAATCCGTCAGCCGATTCCTGCTTCCTACTTGCCTGAGGCTCAGAAGGCGTGGCGTAACGCGTCGCGCAGACGCTCGACGCCGATGACTTCCAATCCCTCGACCGCGCGTCGCGGCTTGTTCGCTTCCGGAACGATGGCGCGCGTGAAGCCGTGCTTGGCCGCCTCGCGCAGGCGCTCTTCTCCATAAGGAACCGGCCGCACTTCGCCGGCCAGTCCCAGCTCACCGAAACAGACCAGCTGGCCAACGAGCGGTTGATCGCGCACGCTCGACACCGTTGCCAGCACCGCGGCCAGATCGGCAGCCGTTTCCGAAATGCGCACGCCGCCGACGACATTGAGGAAGACATCCCGGCCCACGCTCGAAACCTCGCCGTGACGATGCAGCACCGCAAGTAGCAGTGCCAACCGGTTGGCTTCCAGGCCTACGGCAACGCGGCGCGGATTCATGCCCTGCGCTTCGTCGGTCAGCGCCTGCACTTCGACGAGCATCGGCCGGCTGCCTTCGCGCGCCACCATGACCGCGCTGCCGACCACCGGCTGCGTGTGATGCGAAAGAAAAATCGCGGAAGGGTTCTTCACTTCACGCAGGCCCTGCTCGGTCATGGCGAAGACGCCGACTTCGTTCGCAGCGCCGAAGCGGTTCTTCACCGCTCGCACCATGCGAAAGCGACTACCTGCATCGCTTTCGAAATACAGCACCGTGTCCACCATGTGCTCGAGGATGCGCGGACCGGCAATCACGCCCTCCTTCGTGACGTGACCGATGATCAGCACCGACACGCCCGACGATTTGGCAAAGCGCACCAGCGCAGCCGCAGTCTCGCGCACCTGGGTTGCAGAGCCGGGCGATGAATCGACGTCGGCGGCATGCATGGTCTGGATCGAGTCGATGATCAGCACGCGCGCGCCGCACGACTTGGCGTTCTCGATGATGGTCTCGATGCCGGTCTCGGCCAGCAGCTGCAGACTGTCGCCGACCACTCCGAGCCGTCGCGCCCGCAGGCTCACCTGCCGCAACGATTCTTCGCCGGTCACGTACAGGGTGGGCGTCATCTGGCTGAGCGCATCGCCGGCCTGCAGCAGCATGGTGGATTTGCCGATGCCGGGATCGCCACCCAGCAAAGTCACCGACCCGAGCACCAGACCGCCGCCCAGCACCCGATCCAGTTCGCTCAGGCCGGTCTGGATGCGCGGATCGTCGGTGTTCACGACCTGCGATAGTCGCTGCGGCGCGCCGCCGGAAGCCGCCAGCGAGCGCCGCTCGGCCGGGCTCTTGGTCACCGTCATCGGCTTGAGCGAGTCGCCAGCGCCACAGGACGGACACAAGCCCTGCCATTGCAGGCTCTCATTGCCGCATTGGTCGCAAACGAAGATCTGCCGGGCTTTGGCCATGGGAATGAAGAGAAGTGCTGCGGATGCCGGGGGTGGTGAGCAAGCCTACCGCAGATTTCGGTGAACCGGTTCACAGCCCAGCGCAAGCGCCGGTGTGTGACGAGGCCTGCAATCTGCCGCGGGGGCATTCGCTATACTCGCGCCGGTTTCGGTGGTGGGGTTACCGTGGCATCCAAACTGGCGCGATTTTCCTGGCTTCCGGGCGGCTTGGCGGCGGCCGTCGTGATCGCCATTGGACGCCTGATCGCACCTGCCTCGTTCAATGCCCTGGAGCTGACCGTCTATGACGGCGTGCAGCGTACCGCCAACGTCGCCGCACCCAAGGACATCGTCCTGGTGGATATCGATGCGGCCAGCCTCTCGGAGTTCGGCCCCTGGCCCTGGCCGCGGGGCGTTCACGCGCAGCTCTTGCAGCGATTGCACGAGAATCAGGCGCGCGTCGTGGGATTCACCATGCCCTTCGGTGATTCGCAAAACGCGAATGAAACTGAGCGTGTGCGCGCAGCGCTCGCGCTGTTAGAAGGATCGAACCTCGGCAAATCGGAACAAGCGCAGCAACTGCGCGCGTTGCTGCAAGCATCCGTGAACGGTGTCGATCCGGACGAGCAACTCGCGATGGCGATTGCCGCGCACGGCAATGTGGTGTTGCCCGTCGATGTTCGCCTCGGCGGCAAAGCCGGAGAATCGGCAACCCTTCCGGCGCGCTTCTTCATCGATGCCGCCTCGCCCGTCGTCAACGCCGCGCAAGCCGTCAGCACAGCACGCCCGCCACTACCCGCGTTCATGCAGGCTGCGAGCGCAATCGGTCATTCGTATCTGCCGCCGGATGTCGATGGCGTCATCCGCAGTGATCTCACCGCCGTACGCACGGGCCGCTCGCTGATCCCCTCCTTGGCCGCGGCAATCGCGGCGCGAGCCTCGGCCGAGCCTGGCGAGATCAAGTTCGATTCACCGGCCGCGCTGCACATCGCGCAACACGAGGCGCCGCTAGGCACGCACCTGACAATGCGTCCTCAGTACCTGACGCCAACTGCCGCCGGCCTGATTCATTACTCTTACTCTCAGGTGCTTTCCGGCGCCGTACCCGCCGCGCAGCTGCGCGACAAGATCGTGATCGTCGGCTTTGCAGACGCGGACAACACACATGCGACGGCCGCTAACGCAGCGTCGTCGGTCAACCTGATCACCGCCAGCAATGTCGCCGCGATGCTGGATGGCGCCACGTATTCACGCCCGATCACCGCCGTAGCGGTCGAATGGCTGGCGATGATCGGCGTCCTGTTGTTCGCGGCGTTCGTACTGCCGGCCGCCGGCCTGGGTTTGGGCGCGCTGGCCACGGCGCTGGTCGTAGCCATCCTCGCGGTCGTCGATATCGGCCTGCTCGGCTCGATGAGTCTCTGGATCCAGCTGATGCTGGCCTGTGTCGCCGCGCTCGCCGGCTTCGCCGTGTACGCGCTGGGCGAGCTGATCCGCCGCGCGAACGTCAAGAGCAGCGGCGCGGTCAAGGATCCCACCGCCAATCTGCGCACGCTGGGGCAGACCTTCCAGAAGCAGGGCCAGCTGGACCTGGCGTTCGAAACCTATCGTCGCTGCCCGCTGGATGCGCCGACGATGGAGCTGCTCTACTACCTCGGCATGGATTTCGAACGGCGGCGCCAGAATCAGAAGGCCGCAGCTGTGTACAACTACATCGCGACGCGCGATCCCAATTACCGCGATCTGCGCGCACGACGCATCCGCGTGCAGGACGAGCCGGTCGCGCGCGAACCTGCGCCCAAGCCCGCATCGAAAGCGCCACCCATGCCGCGCAGCGAGAGACGCGGCGAAGAACGAAACGCTGGGTCCGGCGCGGAACGCTCCGGCCCGAAATCTGCCGGCACCGGGCGTACGCTCGGCCGTTACGAGATCGAGCGCGAGCTGGGCAAGGGAGCGATGGGCGTGGTGTACCTGGGGCGCGATCCCAAGATCAATCGCGTGGTGGCCATCAAGGCCATCCCACTGGCGGACGAATTCGACGACGACGACCTGGAAGAAGCCCGCGTGCGTTTCTTCCGCGAGGCCGAGATGGCGGGCCGGCTCAATCACCCGGCCATCGTCACGGTCTACGATGCCGGCGAGGACCAGGGGCTGGCCTACATCGCCATGGAGTACCTGCGCGGCCAGCACCTGAGCCACTACACCAACAGCGAGCGGCTGCTGCCGCCGCGTACCGTGATGCTGCTCGTCGCCCGCACCGCCGAGGCCCTACACTATGCGCACCGGCAGAACGTGGTTCACCGTGACATCAAACCGGCTAATATAATGTTCAATCCCGATACGGATGAGCTCAAGATCACCGACTTCGGGATTGCGCGCCTGACCGATACAAGCCGAACTAAAACCGGAATCGTCCTGGGCACCCCCTCATTCATGTCTCCCGAGCAACTGGAAGGACGCAGCCTGGACGGACGTTCCGATCAGTTCGCCCTGGGGGTAAGCCTGTACCAGCTGCTGTGCGGCCAGCTGCCGTTCCGCGCCGACTCCATGCCGCGGCTGATGCAGAAGATCGCCACCGAACCGCACACCGCCATCCGCATGGTCCGCCCGGAACTGCCGGCGCGGATCGAGGCCATCATCGATCGCACGCTGGCCAAGTCGGCCGACGACCGCTACGTGACCTGCGCCGAACTGGCCGCGGACTTGCGCGAGTGCGCCAAGAGCCTGGAGCCGGCCCGCTCCGCCACCGAACACGAGTGGTTGCTGCCGTGACCTCGGCCTGCGCCAACGACACTTCAAATGACATGCTGCCAAGGAGGGCATCATGATGCGGGGCAAGATCCGCTCGGTGGGCCTGAGCGACGTCGGTCGCGTCCGCGAGCACAACGAAGATACCATCGGCGTGGATGCCGACATCGGCCTGTTCGTGCTGGCCGACGGCATGGGCGGCTACAACGCCGGCGAGGTCGCCAGCGGCATCGCCGTCAAGACCATCATGAGCCTGGTCAAGGAAGCGGTGGAGCACCAGGACATGAGCTCCCCCGACCCGGAGACCGGCATGGAGCGGCCCAGCATCGTGCTGCGCGACGCCATCGCCCGCGCCAACAAGATCATCTACCAGACCGCCAAGACCCAGCCGCAATGCGAAGGCATGGGCACCACGGTGGTGGCCTGCCTGTTCTTCAACAACCGGGTGGCGATCGCCCATGTCGGCGACTCGCGTGCCTACCGGATGCGCGCCAACCGGCTGGAACAGATGACCATGGACCATTCCCTGTTGCAGGAGCTGGTGGACCGGGGCTTCTACTCCCCGGCCGAGGCGCAGCGGGCCACCAACAAGAACTACGTGACGCGGGCGCTGGGAGTGGAGCCGACCGTCGACGTCGAGCTGCACGAGCATGCGGCCGAGAAAGGCGACTACTACGTCCTGTGCTCCGACGGGCTATCGGACATGGTCGAGGACGACGACATCCACTTAACTATAAGCACCTTTGGTGCTAGCCTAGAAACGGTCGCTAAGCAATTGATTCAGTTGTCGAACGATAACGGCGGACGCGATAACGTCTCGATAATTCTTGCGCAAGTTGTCGATTCGTTCGCAGTAAAGAAAGGCGTAGTCGACAAAATCCTGCGCTGGTTCGGCTAGCGTTCGATGCGGTTGAGACGGCAGGATCCTTCCAGTTCGATGGGGACGAGGCACGCGACATGGCACGGTTAATCCTCAGCCTGGATGGCCAGGTAATGGCCGAGTACAACATGAACAAGGAGCGTTACACCGTCGGCCGCCTGCCGGACAACGACATCCGCATCGACAACCCCGCCGTCAGCGGCCATCACTCGCTGGTCATCAACATCCTCAACGATTCCTTCCTCGAGGATCTGAACAGCACCAACGGCACCTACGTCAACGGCAAGCTCATCAAGAAGCATGCCCTGCAACACGGCGACGTGGTGACGGTGGGCCATCACCAGCTGCGCTTCGTCGACACCCAGAGCCTGGATTCCGAGCCGGACGAGTTCGAGAAGACCATGATCATCACGCCGGGCTCGGCGGTCGCGGCGCAGGCGGCGCAGAAAGCATCGACACTCGATTCGGCCGCAAAGCCCGCAGCGGCGACTCCCCTCACCCGCCCCATCGCCTCCACCAGCCCGAACGGCGAGCACCCGGTGGCATTGCCCAAGGCAAAGCTGCAGGTGTTGAGCGGCGCGTTCGCCGGCCGCGAACTCGAACTGAACAAGGCACTCACCACGCTGGGCCGTCCCGGCGTCCAGGTCGCAGCCATCACTCGCCGCGCCGACGGCTTCTTCATCGTGCACGTCGACAGCGGCAAGCCCAGCGACTACCCGCTGGTCAACGGCACGGTCATCGGAGAACAGGCACGCAAGCTGCAGGACAACGACGTGATCCTGCTGGCGGGCGTGAAGATGGGATTCTTCGAGAGCTGATCGGCCGATTGGAGCCTGCTCCGTTCCTTGTTAGCGCTGATTGCCCCGTCTCAAGAAGTGCAAGACGATGCAGAGTGCGTCATTCTCGCTGGGACCCGCTCGCTAGAGATCAGCGCATGCATTGCATGCCATGAGCAGCATCGTGCCGGGCGTCGCTCTGGGCGGGGCCACTCATTTTCAGGACCGCACGTAAATACGTCCCTGTAGGCTTGCTCACTCGGAACATCCTGTTCCTCCTCTCATCCTGAAAATGAGTGGCCCCGCCCAGAACGACGCCAGAATAAAGAGTGCCAGCTTCTTAGAAACGCGCTCTCCGAGCGCCACGGCACTAGAAACCTCTGCGTTTCCGGCGGGGATGTCTCGTTTCGGGAGCCTCAAAAACAGGATGTTTTTGTGGCAGCCCCCATGGATGGGTTCACGGCGGTCCCGAAACGAGACATCCCCGCCGGAAACGCACGCTGCCAATCGAGAGCCCCCTCTTCGCAGCCCTACCCAGAACCGCACACTCTCAACGAGAAACCACCTCTTGAGTGGAGCTGCGGAACAAGAACCGGGAACCGCAACATCGTCAGGTGATAGTTTCGAACAGGTCCATCGAAACAGACTCAGCGCACGCTTCTGAAATTGGCGGACTAGCGCCACCGACAGCTACAGTCGATCCCCGTCAAACGAAGCGGTCCCCTTCCTGACGCCGACGTCCTCAGTCCTTCCACTCGACCGTGACGCGCTTGGCCAATCCGCAGACGAGTTCGTAGGCGATCGTATCGGCGTACGGTGCAACGCTTTCCGCCGGCACGCCTTCTCCCCACAACACCACGGTGTCGCCAACGCGTGCGTCGGGAAGATCTGTGACATCGATGGCGGTCATGTCCATCGAGACGCGGCCCGCCACGGTGGCAGCCCGCCCGTTCACCAATACCGGCGCACCGCTACGCACGTTGCGTGCGTAGCCGTCGCCATAGCCGATAGCGGCAATACCGATGACGGAGTCGCGTTGTGCGCGCCAAATGGCGTTGTAGCCAACGCCCGCGCCGCGAGGAACGCGGCGTAGAGAGATCAGTTGCGTAGACAGCGTCATCACCGGGCGCAAACCGATCTGCCCGGCATTCAGATCGGGCAAAGGCGAGATCCCGTACAGCATGAGCCCCGGCCGAACCCATTCGGTACGTGCTTCAGGCCATGCAACCAAGCCTGCCGAATTGGCGATGCTGCGCTCGGCCTCGATGCCCTGGGTCAGCGCGACGAAGTCCGTGATCTGGCGTCGCGCGCTGTCGCCTCCCTGCTCTTCCGCTGCCGCCAGATGCGTCATCAGGCGAACCTGACCAACGCAGCCGCACGCGATCAGACGGCGATGGGCGCTCTCGAATTCATCGACCGCGAAACCCAGGCGGTTCATCCCGGTGTTGACCTTGAGCCAGACCGGGAAGCGATGCGCGATCGATGCCTGCTCCAGCATTTCGATCTGCTCGAAGGTATGAACGACCAGCTCGAAGCGCTCGCGACTGGCACAGAGCAGCTCGTCGCTGGAGAACACGCCTTCCAGCAGAACGATCGGGCTGGCAATGCCAGCCCGGCGCAGTTCGAGCCCTTCGACGAGACGCGCGACACCAAACCCGTCGGCAGTGATCAGCGCTTTCGCTGTCGGCACGATGCCGTGGCCGTAGCCATTGGCTTTGATGACGGCAAGCACCCGCGACGCCGGCGCAAGGCGCCGTACTGTCGCCAGGTTGTGGCGCAGCGCGCCAGCATCGATGATCGCGCGGGGAAAGCTCACCGGAAGCCGTCGTCGTAACCGGATTCGGGCGCGAAATTCTCGAACTTGGTGTACTTGCCGAGGAAGGTCAGCTGCACCTCGCCGATCTCGCCGTTACGCTGCTTGGCGATGATGATGTCGGCGATGCCGCGGCGGGTGGTCTCCTTGTTATAGACCTCCTCGCGATAGATCATCATGATCACGTCGGCGTCCTGCTCGATGGCGCCGGACTCGCGCAAGTCCGACATCACCGGTTTCTTGTCGGTGCGCTGTTCGACGCTGCGGTTGAGCTGCGACAGCGCGATCAACGGCACGCCCAGCTCCTTGGCCAGCGCCTTCAGTGAGCGTGAGATCTCCGAGATTTCGGTGGCGCGGTTCTCGACGTCGCCACCCACCTGCATCAGCTGCAAATAGTCCAGCACGATCAGATCGAGCCCATGTTCGCGCTTGAGTCGCCGCGCTCGCGCGCGCACTTCGGTCGGCGTCAGCGCACCGGTGTCGTCGATGAAGATGGGCGCATCGCGCATCATGCTGATGGCGGTATTGACCCGCGACCAGGCTTCGCCGTCGATGTTGCCGATGCGCAGCTGGCTCTGATCGACGCGGCCGAGCGAGGACACCATACGGAAGGCCAGCTGGTCGCGGCCCATTTCCATGCTGAAGATGCCGACGCGCGCCTTCTTCGGTCCGAACGCCGCGTTCTCGGCGATGTTCAGCGCGAAGGTGGTCTTGCCCATGGAGGGTCGGCCGGCGATGACGATCAGGTCGCCCTTCTGCAGGCCGGCCGTCATTTCGTCCAGTCGCTTGAAGCCGGTGCTCAGGCCGGTGAGCTGCCCCTTGTTCTGGGTCAGCATGTCCAGCTTGTCGATGACCGCCGGCAGCTCGTCGCGCAGCCGCACGAAGCCCGAGCCGGTCTTGTTGCGGCTCTCCGCGATCTCGAACACCAGCCGCTCGGCCTGGTCGACGATCTCGTTGGCTTCGCGCCCTTCCGGATCGTAGGCGCTGGCGGCGATGGTGTTGCCGACGCTGATCAGCTGCCGCAGCGTGGAGCGCTTGCGGACGATTTCGGCATAGGCCTTGATGTTGGCCGCGGACGGCGTGTCGCGGACCAGGCTGGCGAGATAGATCAGGCCGCCGGTCTGTTCAGCCAGCGCCTTGCGCTCCAGCGCCTCGGACAGCGTAACTGCGTCGAAGGGCTCGCTGCGCGAGGCGAGGTCGGCGATGGCCTCGAAGATCAGCTGATGGTCGCGGCGGTAGAAATCATCGGCAACCAGGCGGTCGGCGATGGTGTCCCAACCGCGGTTGTCCAGCATCAGCCCGCCGAGCACCGCCTGCTCGGCTTCGACCGAATGCGGCGGCACCGCAATATCGTCCACCGCTGTCCGGTCGCGGGCGCGTCGCGCGCCCGCGAGTGAAACCATTGAATCGGTTTCCGGCATCGGGGGTGCCGCCGGTGGCGAGTTATTCTTCGCCGATCACGGTCACGGGCAGGTCGACGGTCAGGTCGGTGTGCAGGTGGATCTGCACCACGTGCTCGCCGGCCAGACGGATCGGACCCTGCGGCAGGCGCACTTCCGAACGCTCGATGGCGTGACCGGCCTTGCGCGCGCCTTCGGCGATGTCGGTGGTGCCGATCGAGCCGAACAGCTTGCCCTCGCCGCCGGCCTTCGCCGTCAGCGTCAGCTTGAAGCCTTCGAGCTTGGCAGCACGCGCCTGCGCGGCTTCGAGCTCGGCCCGGGCGGCCTGCTCGATCTCGGCGCGACGCGATTCGAACTTGGCGATGTTGTCGGGGGTGGCCAGGGTGCCCTTGCCTTGCGGCAGCAGGAAGTTGCGGCCGTAGCCCGACTTCACCTTGACGCGGTCACCGATGTTGCCGAGGTTCGCCACCTTCTGCAGCAGAATGATTTCCATGAGAAACACCTACGCCTTTGCGAAAGTAATCTTCAAAATTCAACAGTTCACGCGGCCTGGCTCCTGGGAGTCAGCCAATTGTCCGCGAAACCCCAGATCGCCAGTACCAGCACCGTCACCGACATCGACAACGGCACGATCAACAATACATAAATGGCCGCCAGCCAGCCGCGGTTGAGCCGTCCTCCGGCCTTGCTGCGGTGGGCTGCGGCCAGCCCCTGAAACGACAGGGCCGTGAACGCCACCCAGGCCAGCGACGCGAGCAACGCCGAGTCGCTCCAGAACGCCGCCACGAACAACAGCGTAACACCCACGCCCAGCACGCGCCCCAGCCGCAGGCGTCGATATTCCGCCCCGAACCGGCCCGGCGAATCCAGCAGCGTCTGCCACCAGGCGCCCAGGAACAGCGACCCGAGGACCACCGACAGCGCCAGCGCCGCCAGCGCACCCCACATGGTGCGCGCCCAGATCGCGATCATGGCGTCCTTGTCGCCGCTGATGGTCAGGCCCGCGGCCGCCATCGATTCCAGCACGTGCTTGAGCAGATCCACCCAGATCGCGGCCGGATCCGGCAGCACCAGGTGGACTGCCAGCAACGCAGCGGCGATGCCGGTCACGGCAACCTGGAAGCACAGGTTCAGCGAGCCGCTGCTCTTCAGCAGCAGGCCGAGCAGTACCGGGCTGAAGATCAGCAGCACCAGGCCAGCGACGATCCACACGGCCGGCGCCACCTGCACGACCACCCAGACCGCCGCAGCCGCGGCAGTGGCCGCAACGGCCAGCGCCAGCTTCGAGTCGGCCCGCAGCGCCACCAGCACCGGGATGGCTCCTGCCAGCACCATGAACGGCATCATCATCTGCAGCGACAGCGCCCCGCAGAATGCGGCCGCGAAGGCTGCGCGCCAGGGACGTTCCGTCAGCCAGGCAGCTATTGCGCGATGCATGGACCTTGCCCGCGCGGCCTCTTTAGCCCGCGCGGGTCTCGTGAAAGTACGCTCAGTGCTGATCGGTGTACGGCAGCAGCGCCAGGTAGCGGGCGCGCTTCACGGCGACTGCCAGCTGACGCTGGTAGTGCGACTTGGTGCCGGTGATGCGGCTCGGCACGATCTTGCCGGTTTCGGTGATGTAGGCCTTGAGGATGCCCAGATCCTTGTAGTCGATCTGTTCGATGCCTTCGGCGGTGAAACGGCAGAACTTGCGGCGGCGGAAAAAACGCGACATGGCGGTACCCTAGATTTTCAAAGAGTGAGCGGTTCAGGTGGACTGCGCCGGCGAATCGTCATCGCCGTCCTGGGCGAAGCGTTCGTCGCGCGACTCGTCGCTGGAGCGCGCCATCGGCGACGGCTCGGTGACGGCCTTGTCCATCTTGATCACCAGGTGACGCAGCACCGCGTCGCTGAAGCGGAACGCGCCGGTCAGCTCGTTCAGGGTTTTGCCATCGCACTCGATGTTCAGCAGGATGTAGTGCGCCTTGTGAATCTTGGCGATCGGGTACGTCAGCTGCCGACGGCCCCAGTCCTCCAGGCGATGGATCGTGCCGCCACCGGCGGTGATCATGCCCTTGTAGCGCTCCAGCATGGCCGGAACCTGCTCGCTCTGGTCAGGGTGGACCAGAAACACGATCTCGTAATGTCTCATTGCTGTTCCTTGTGGAGATGCCTCCCGCGGTGAGAAGTCGCGGTGAAGCAAGGAGTTAAGGGGAAAAATGCTCTTGGTGCGGCGGACCGACCCAAAAGCGGGCCGCGAATGGTAGCGGAAGCCGTGGAGCCCGCGCAACTTAAGCGGGTTCAGCCGCGCTGGCGCAGCGCCTCGTACAGCACCACCCCGGTCGCCACCGACACGTTCAGGCTTTCGACCACCCCGCGCATGGGAATGGAGATCAGGGCGTCGCAATGCTCCTTGGTGAGCCGGCGCAGCCCCGGGCCTTCGGCGCCCAGCACCACGGCCAGCGGGCCGGTCAGACTGGTCTGGAACAGGGACTTGGGCGCCTGGTCGTCGGTGCCGACGATCCAGACGTCGCGCTCTTTCAGCCAGCGCAGCGTCCGGGCCAGGTTCACCACCTGGATCAGCGGTACGGTCTCGGCTGCGCCAGAAGCCACTTTGCGCACCGTCGGTGATAGCCCGGCCGCGCGGTCTCGGGGCACGATGACCGCGGTGACTCCGGCCGCATCCGCCGTTCGCAGGCAGGCGCCTAGATTGTGTGGATCCTGCACGCCGTCCAGCACCAGCAGCAAAGGCGGCGATGAAGCGCGATCCAGCAACTCATCGAGCGCGCCCTCGCCCAGCACATCGCTGCTCTTCATGCGGATGCACACGCCCTGATGACGATCGCCGGTGGCGAGCCGATCGAGCTCGCGCGCATCGCGCCATTCGATCTTGATGCCCGCGGCCTGGGCGAGCTTCGTCACTTCGCTCACGCGCGCGTCTTCACGCCCCTTCTGCACGATCAGCACCGAGGCGCGTTCAGGCCGTTGTTGCAGCAACGTCCTGACAGCGTGCAAACCGAAAACTATCGCTTCTTCGTTCATCGTCTACCCGCACGCGCATTGATCTTGGAGCGCCGCCGTTGCCACGGACCGCGGATCTGCGGCGCAGAGCGCGTTTCCGCCAGCTCGAAATCGATCTTGCGCTCGTCGATCACCACGTTGATCAGCCGCACACGCAGGTGGTCGCCGAGCCGGAACACGCGGCCGCTGCGCGCGCCGACGATGCGGTAGCCGGAACGGTCCCGCGAAAAATAGTCCGCACCCAGCGCGCTCACGTGCACCAGGCCGTCGATCTGCAATCCCTTCGCCTGCACGAACAAGCCGAAGTCGACCACGCCCGTGACCATCGCATCGAACTCTTCGCCGATCTTGTCCTGCATGTACTCGCACTTGAGCCACGACAACGCATCGCGCGTCGCTTCATCAGCACGACGCTCGGTGTGCGAGCACTGCTGACCCAGCTCCGCCATGCGCACAGGGCCGTATTCGAACGTGTCTGCCTTGCCACCGCGCAGCACGTGTCGGATGCCCCGGTGCACGAGCAGATCGGGATAACGCCGGATCGGCGAGGTGAAATGCGCGTACTCCGGCAGCGCCAGGCCGAAATGCCCGACGTTCTCCGGCTGATACACGGCCTGCGGCATGGAGCGCACCACCACGGTCTGGATCAGGTGTGCCTCTTCGTTGCCGATGATCCGCTGCAATACCGCGTTGAGATCCTTCGGCTCCAGATCCCGGTCGCGTGGCAGCTCGATGCCGAAGCCACTCAGGAACTGCCGCAATTGCTCCAGCCGGTCTTCATCGGGCTGGCCGTGCACGCGGTACAGCGTCGGGATACGGTGCTTTTTCAAGAAGCGCGCCGCCTGCACGTTGGCGGCGATCATGCATTCCTCGATCAGCCGGTGCGCATCATTGCGCGGCTGCTCGACGAAGGCGGCAATCCGTCCCTGCGCATCGAAACGGACCTTCAGCTCGGGCGCATCGAAATCCAATGCACCGCGCTTCAGGCGCGCACTGAACAGGGCGCGAAATACGTCATGCAGGTGCATGAGCTGCTGGCCCTGCGCGAGCACATCCGGCTCCGTCGCCGTCTGCGGGTTGGCCAGATAGGCGGCTACTTTCGTGTACGTGAGGCGCGCTTTCGAGCGCATCAAGCCTTCGAAGAATCGCGAACGCGTCACCTTGCCGTCGCCGTTCACTTTCATTTCGCAGCACAGGCACAGGCGGTCGACATTCGGATTCAGCGAGCACAGTCCGTTCGACAGCGCCTCCGGCAACATCGGCAGCACGCGGTTCGGGAAGTACACGGAGGTACCGCGATGCTGCGCTTCCTGGTCCAGCGCCGAGCTCACGGTGACGTAGCTGGCGACGTCAGCGATGGCAACGATGAGCCGCCAGCCGCCGCGAACCGGCTCGCACCAGACGGCATCGTCGAAATCGCGCGCGTCTTCGCCGTCGATGGTGACGAGCGACAGATCCCGCAGATCCTCGCGGCCACGCTTGGCGGCTGCGCTTACCGCGGAACCGTAGCTCTCCGCCTCTGCGACGGCGGCCTCGGGGAATTCGAATGGCAGCCCGTGCGAATGGATCGCGATCTCGGTCTCCATGCCCGGCGCGGCATGCTCGCCAAGGATGCGAACCACGTGCCCTAGCGGCTGCGCAGTGCGTGACGGCGGCTCGATCAGCTTCAGCAGTACCACCTGCCCCGCGACCGCACCGGCCAGGCGATCACGCGGCACGAGTACGCGATGCGCGATCCGCGGATTGTCAGGAACGACGAAGCTGATACCCGACTCGTCGTACAGACGTCCGACGATCTCGCTGCTGCCCCGCTCGAGCACTTTGACGACCGCGCCTTCGGGCCGGCCGCGCTGATCCTTGCCGCTGATGCGCACGGCGACCCGATCGCCATGCATGACTTCGCGCATCTGCCGGTACGGCAGCACGATGGGTGCCGAACGATCGTCGGGGTGCAGGAATCCATGCCCGTCGCGATGGCCGCTGACTGTACCGACGATCAGCGGCAGCCGCTCGCGCAGGCAATACTCATCACGCCGGTTGCGAACCAGCTCGCCGCTATGCAAAGCAGCGTCGAGTTGCGCGGCGAGTCGCTTGCGCGCGGGCGCCGCAATGGCGCCGACTCGTACCGCCAGCTCATCGAGGAGCAGCGGACGCCCGGCGTCCTTGAGGGTTTCGATCACAGGAAAATTCTGGCGCGGCGTGCCGCGTGCTGCGGCCTTGCCCGGCCGCTGGGCTTTGAAGGTGGGGGTCTTACGGGTACTGCCCCGGGTGTTCTTGTTCTTGGGTTTCATTGAGTCTCAAGGCGGCCCGCTTCGCGCATGCCGCGGCGAAAGCGCGGACCTGGGCGTGGTCGCAGCGGACAAGCCCCTGAAAAGGCAGGCTTTGTCCGCGTAAGCTCGACCGGCGGGCCGATGGCTGGTGCCCAGGAGAGGACTCGAACCTCCAAGGATCGCTCCACTGGTACCTGAAACCAGCGCGTCTACCAATTCCGCCACCTGGGCAAGGGAGGGAAATTGCGGGGTCCGGCCCCGCAAGGCGCGCAAATCTACCGATGGCCTCGCGGAGTGTCAATCACGCCGCGCAAGTCGTGTCCGGAGGATCGCTTTACCCGATGTCCCAGCCATGCATTCACCTCAAGGGTCGCGAACGGCTGTTGCGCATCGGTCTGGCACAGCACACGTCCGGCCGGATCGATGATCCAGCCGCCGCCATCGAAACGACCGTCGTCGGAAACCCGGTTGGAGGAAAGCTGATAAGCGCCGCTCGCCAGCGCAATGCGCCGGGCGTTCTCCCGGCAATTTTCGGACTCGCCGGTAACCACGCTGCGTGGGGTGACGAGCAGCGCGACGCCTTCATGCGCATAGCGCTCCAGCTCCGCGGTGCGGTCGAACTCCGAACAGAACAGCACGCCCAGCAGCACCGTCGCGACCTCCGTGGGGACGAAATCCGGCGTGGCGGCGAGAAACCACGGCACCTCGTGCTCGTTGGCCACGGATTCGCCGTGCAGCGTGCGCACGCCGTTGACCTCGTCCCACAGGAAACACTCGTGATAACGCTCGTTGCCGAAGTCCATGGGGCGCGAGCTCACCACCATCGTCGGGGCCAGCTGGTGCAGCCGCTTTTCCCCCGCGTCGTGCGCTGCCAGCGCAGCCTGCCAGATGGCGAAATCGAAATGGTGCCGTTCCAGGAATGAAGGACAGAACGGCATCTGCGGCAGCACCACCAGCTCGGAACGCTCATTGCTCACGTGCGCCGTCAGTGCTTCCCAGTCACGCATGAACAGGTCGCTCTCATCGTGCAACTGGCAGACCGTCACTTTCATCGCACGCCCCTCCAGCCACAGCTACATCGAAGGCCGCGCACCGGTGACTGCCCCGGTCCTTGAGCCGCATCTCCGGTGGGCAGTGAAAAAACCGCAATGCACTGTGCTGTGCCGATGTTCCGCGCGAGCCGAAACTGACGACTCAGCCCGCGTCCAGAATCGCGCGAACCCGGGTGGCCAGCTGCACACGCGTGAACGGCTTAGTCAGCAGCTCCACGCCCGGATCGAGACGCCCCCGATGCACGATGGCGTCGCGCGCATAACCAGTGGTGAACAGGACCTTCAGGCCGCTGCAGCGACGGCGCGCCTCCTCCACCAGCTCACGACCGTCGATGCCCGGCAGCCCGACGTCGGTAAACAGGAGCATCACCTCCGGATGCTGCTCCAGCATGTGCAGCGCCGCAGGCCCGTTGTGCGCCTCCAGCACCCTGAAGCCCAGCTCGCGCAGGCTCTCGGTGCTGTAGATGCGCAGGTCGTCGTCGTCCTCGACCACCAGGATGGTTTCGTTCGGACGGGCGCGCGGCACTACGACCGGCGACACAGCCTCCTCATCCATCGTCTCGGCTGTCAGGCGCGGGAGGTAAATGCTGACGGCGGTGCCCTGCCCCGGCTCGCTGCTCAGGCTGATGTGGCCGCCCGACTGCTTGACGAAACCGAACACCTGGCTCAAACCCAATCCCGTGCCCTCGCCCAGCGGCTTGGTGGTGAAGAAAGGCTCGAAGGCCCGTGCCATCACCTCGCTGCTCATGCCGACACCGCTGTCCTTGAGACGGATCATCACGTATTCGCCGGCGTCGATGTCCAGATAGCGCGCGGCCTGGGCTTCGCTGATCCGCGCATTGCCGGTCTCGATGACGAGCCGCCCACCGTTCGGCATGGCATCACGCGAATTCACCGCCAGATTGAGCAGCGCGCTTTCCAACTGATGCGCATCCACTTCGACCCGCCGCAGGCCGCCGCCCAGCACCGTCTGGATCGAAATCTCCTCGCTCAGCGTGCGACGGAGCATCTCGGAGAAAGCGGTGACCAGCTGGTTCACGTCTGTAGGCTTGGGATTCAGCGGCTGCCGGCGCGAGAACGCCAGCAATTGCTGCGTAAGCGTCGCGGCACGCTGCGCCGCCCGTGTCGCCTGGTCAGTGGCGCGCTGCAAGCGTTCGTCCGCCGGGATGTGGCGGGTGATGAAGTCGAGGCCGCCCAGGATCACGGTCAACAGGTTGTTGAAATCATGGGCCACCCCGCCGGTGAGCTGCCCGATCGCCTCCATCTTCTGCGCGTGATTGAGCTGCTCCTGCATATCGCGGCGCTCGGTCATGTCACGCGTGATCTTGGCGAAGCCCACGATCTCGCCGTCCGGTCCACGGATCGCGTCGATCAGGACGCTGGCCCAGAATCGGGTGCCGTCCTTGCGGACGTGCCAGCCCTCAGCCTCGTACTTGCCTTCACGGACCGCGGTCGCGAGCGCTCTGTCGGGAACTGCGTCGGCCCGTTCCTCCTCGGTGTAGAAGATCGAGAAGTGACGCCCGGCAACCTCTTCCTGGGTATAGCCCTTGATGCGCTCGGCGCCGGGATTCCAGCTGACCACGCGACCGTTCGGGTCCAGCATGTAGATGGCGCAATCGGTGACCGCGGCGACCAGCTGTTGAAACTGCAACTCGCTGGCGTGCAGCACCGGCGCACGTCCTTCAGTGTTGCGCTGCGGGTCCTGATCGCTCTGGGGCGGGTCGAACACGAATATGTTTTCGGTCGCGATGGATGCCGTAGGTATGACCCCGTCCGCCACCTTCCCGGATCGCACTTGTTCCGATCCCCCGATGCATCGGCACCACCGACTTGGATGCAATGCAACGCGCCGCGGCGTTGGCCGGTTCCGGCGTCTACCTGGCGCGCGCGCCCGGAATCGGAATCTCCTGGGTCGACTTGGTCTCTTCCATGACGAAGTAGGTGTGGGTGCGACTGACGCCGGGCAGCGCCGAGATGCGCTCGCCGAGGAAGCGGCGGTAGGCCAGCATGTCGGTGACCCGCACCTTGAGCAGGTAGTCGAAGCCGCCGGCCACCATGTGGCATTCCTGAACTTCGGCCAGGTCCGCCACGATCTCGCGGAAGCGCTCGAAGGCCAGCGGGCTGGTCTTGTCGAGCGACACTTCGACGAAGGCCAGCAGCCCCATGCCCAGCCGTTGCGGGTCGAGCTGCGCGACATAACGCTGGATGTAGCCGCCCTGCTCCAGCCGCCGCACCCGCTCGAAGCAGGGCGTCGGGCTCAGGTGTACCCGTTTGGCCAGGTCCACGTTGGAGATGCGTCCCTCGCGCTGCAGCGTCTGCAGGATCTTGCGGTCGATCACGTCGAGCTTGGGTTCGCGCTGCATCGGAATAATTCCCTGCCAATTCTGTATTGACGAGAATAATAGCCGCCATTTCTCTAATTTCAGAGAGATATTCTCTGGAAGCAGTGGCAAGGTCGCGCCCCCACAGCCCGAAAGGATCGCCTGCGTGACCCACTCTCTCGACGCCCGCCGTGCCGCTTTGCAGCCGCTGATGTATGCCGACGAGACTCAGCTGGTAAAGGAGCTGCTGCAACGCGTGTCCTTGCCCGGAGACAAGCGCGCCAGCATCGTCGAAGGCGCCCGGAAAATCGTTGCCCGCGCGCGTGAGCGCAAATCCGAGCGCGGGTTGCTGGAGATTTTCCTGCAGGAGTTCGGCTTGTCGACGGACGAAGGCATCGCGCTGCTGTCGTTGGCCGAAGCGCTGCTGCGAGTGCCGGACAGCGCAACCGCAGACAACCTGATCGCAGAGAAGATCAACTCCGGTGGCTGGGCCCAGCACCAGGGACAATCGGAATCGACGCTGGTGAACGTGGCCACACGCGCATTGGTGCTTACCAGCGGCGTCGTCGAGCTCGACGAGAGGCTGAGCGGCGAATCGAGCGGCATCCTGCGCTCGCTGGTGAATCGTCTCGGCGAGCCGGTGGTGCGCACGGCCGTGCGTCAGGCGATGAAACTGATGGGCAATGAGTTCGTGCTCGGGCGCACGATCGAGGAAGCGCTACGCCGTGTTCCGCAGCCGCAAGGCATGGCGTCTTTCGACATGTTGGGCGAAGGCGCACGCACCGCAGCGGACGCGCTGCGACATTTCAACTCGTACCTGCACGCCATCAAGACCACCTCGGCCGCTAGCACCGGCGGGCTGTACGAGGGTCACGGCGTCTCGGTCAAGCTGTCGGCACTGCATCCTCGTTATGAATACGCGAGTCGCGAACGAGTGATGCAGGAAATGTTGCCGCGCCTGAAGACGCTGGCGCTGGCGGCACGCGCCGGCAATATCCACATGACGATCGACGCCGAAGAAGCGGCGCGCCTGGAAATCTCGCTGGATCTCATCGAGGCACTGGCCTGCGATCCGCAGCTCGAAGGCTGGCACGGCCTGGGGCTCGCGCTGCAGTGCTATTCGAAGCGCGCGCTGGCCGTGCTCGACTGGCTGATCGCGCTCAGCAACGTGGCCAAGCGCCGCTTCATGGTGCGGCTGGTCAAAGGCGCTTACTGGGATACGGAGATCAAGCGCGCCCAGGAACTCGGCGTGGCCGGTTATCCGGTGTTCACCCGCAAGGTGACGACGGACCTGTCTTATCTCGTCTGCGCGCGCAAGGCGCTTGAGCACCCCGACGCCATCTACCCGCAATTCGCCACGCACAATGCGCACACCATCGCGGCCGTGATCGAAATGGCCGGCCCGAGCCGCGGCTTCGAATTCCAGCGTCTGCACGGCATGGGTGAACTGCTCTACGCAGCCGCCGCCGAAATCGTTCCGGACATGCCGCGAGTACGCACCTATGCGCCGGTGGGCGCACACAAGGACCTGCTGGCCTACCTGGTGCGACGCCTGCTGGAGAACGGCGCCAACTCCTCGTTCGTCAACCGCTTCATGGACGAGTCGCTGCCGCTGGAGCGACTGATCGAGGATCCGGCCGAGAAGGTGCGTGCGCTGACTTCGATTCCGAATCCGAGAATTCCGCTGCCGGCCGAGCTGTACGGTTCGTCCCGACGCAATTCCGCCGGCCGCGATCTCAACGACGTCCAGGACGTGCAGGCGTTGCTGGCCGCGCTGGAGACGCTGAAGACCACGCAATGGCAAGCCGGCCCCATCGTCAGCGGCGTCAGCAACACTTCGAGCGGCACACCGGTCACCAATCCCGCCGATCGCAGTCAGCGAGTCGGGTTCGTCACCCACGCCGGCAACGCCGATATCGATCGGGCCATCAAGGCTGCGGTCACCGCCCAGCCCGCATGGGATCGTGCTGGCGCGGATGTGCGAGCGGAAATTCTCGAACGCGCCGCGGCGCTTCTCGAAACCGAGCAGAACCGCTTCCTCTCGTTGCTGGTGCGTGAGGCCGGCAAGACGCTTGGCGACGCTATCGCGGAAGTGCGTGAAGCCGTGGATTTCTGCCGCTACTACGCGCTGCAGGCGAGAGAGAATTTCGGCGCGGCAAAGCCCCTCACCGGCCCGACCGGCGAGCAGAACCTTTACAGCCTGCACGGCCGCGGCGCCTTCGTGTGCATCAGCCCGTGGAATTTTCCGCTGGCCATCTTCCTGGGACAGGTCACCGCCGCACTCGCTGCGGGCAACAGCGTGCTGGCCAAGCCGGCCGAGCAGACACCGCTGATTGCAGCGGCCGCCATCGAGCTGCTACACCGCGCCGGCGTGCCGGTCGATGCGGTGCATCTGCTGCCGGGCCCTGGCGAAATCGTGGGTGCGGCCCTGGTCGAGGACGAACGTATCGCCGGTGTCGCCATGACCGGCTCGACCGCCACGGCCAAGCTGATCGCCAAGACGCTGGCGAACCGCCGCGGCCCCATCGTTCCGTTGATCGCCGAAACCGGCGGGCAGAACGCCATGTTCGTCGACTCCACGGCGCTGCCCGAGCAGGTGGTCGACGACGTGGTGCGCTCGGCATTCCATTCCGCCGGGCAACGCTGCTCCGCACTGCGCGTGCTGTATCTGCAGGAAGAAGTCGCCGACGACATCATCCACATGATCCAGGGCGCGATGGACGAGCTGAAGCTCGGCGATCCGGCCGACCTGGCCACCGACGTCGGTCCGATGATCGACGAGTCGGCGCGCGCCCAGCTGTCTGAGCACGTGACTGAGCTCAAGGCGAAAGGCCGTCTCCTGCACTCGGCGCGCATCGACGAATCCTGTGCACGCGGCACCTTCATTGCGCCGCGGATGTTCCAGATCGACTCCGTCGAATCGCTGACGCAGGAACACTTCGGCCCGTTGCTGCACGTAGTGCGCTACCGGGCGGAGGATCGGGAACGGCATCTCGAACAACTGCACGCCACCGGATTCGGCCTGACGTTGGGCATACACACCCGCATCGAGGCGGTCGCGCGCAGCATTTTCGATGCTTCGCAGGCGGGCAATGTCTACGTGAATCGCAACATGATCGGCGCCGTCGTCGGCGTGCAGCCCTTCGGCGGACATGGACTGTCAGGCACCGGCCCCAAGGCCGGCGGGCCGCTGTATCTACCGCGATTTGCCACGGAGCGGGTGCTGACCGTCAACACGGCAGCCACCGGCGGCAACGTGACGCTGCTGAGATTGCAGACCGAAGACAACTGATCGCGATCGGCCGCGGTGCGGCGATGCCCGCACCGCGGCCGACGAAGTCACGGCTTCAGAACCAGGCGCGCAATCCGATCACGAGCTGCAAATCGTCAGCATCGTGACCGGCTGAGCGCGCCAGGTCTGCTGTGTCTCCATAAAGGCGCGACCACACGACACCCGCATAAGGCGCAAATTCCCGGCGGATTTCGTATCGCAGCCGCAGTCCGAGCTGGGTATCGGCCAGCCCCGACCCCAAGCCGTTGCGCGGATCGTCCTTGCCATACACGTTGAACTCGAACTCCGGCTGGAGAATCAGCCGCTGGGTGAGGAGCAGCTCATACTCGGCGGAGAAGCGCGCGGCGGTACGCCCGTCTTCACCGACGTACAGTGCAGCATCGACTTCGAACCAGTACGGTGCCAGTCCCTGCACCCCGAACGCAGCCCAGGTGCGCGACGGACCTTCGCCAAAATCGTGGCGCACCCCCGTCTGCAGACTCCACCAGCGCGCGAACGTACGATCCCAAAGCAGCTCCACTCGACCTTCCTGGTCGCCGGCGACGCTCTCGCCTTCCGTCTTCAGCCACGCCTTGTTGTAGTCACCGCCGTACCAGGCCTGTGCGTCCCACGACAAAGCGTCGTGATCGTCGACCTCGGTCCATTCGAACTGGTCGAGCAGCACCCGGCCGAAATTGGCGGCATCGTCCATCTGCATCAGCTCGATCATTTCCCGGGTGGACATGTCGTGCATCTGCAACTGCGGCGGGTCGGGCGGCACGTGCCGCCGCTCGCTCTCGGTCGACCCAACCTGCTGCGACGATGATTGCGGCGCCATCGGCATCGACTCGTGATGCTGGTGCGCGGAGTGATCCTCCGGTGCCGGTTGCTGATGTGACGAATGATCTTCGGGCACCGGCTGCTGGTGCGCCGAGTGCTCTTCCGGCGCCGGCTGCTGGTGCTCCGAATGGTCCTCGGCGCCGGGCTGATGGGCCGAATGGTCTTCGGCAGCGTGGGCAGCGAACGCGGACAGGCCCAGAGCGATGGCGCTGGCCAGAACGATAGAGCGGCTCATGGGTGGCCTCCTTCATGCGCATCGCCATGCACGACATGCACCTCGCGGAACATGCCGGCTTCCATGTGATAGAGCAGATGGCAGTGATAGGCCCAGCGTCCCAGCGCATCGGCGGTCACGCTGTAGCTCAGGCGCTGTGCCGGGTTGACCACGAGGGTGTGCTTGCGAACCTGGAACTGGCCTTGCGGCGTCGTCACCTCGCTCCACATGCCGTGCAGGTGGATGGGGTGCGTCATCATGGTGTCGTTGACCAGGGTGATGCGCAGGCGCTCGCCGTGGCTGAAGCGCAGCGGCTGCGCCTCGGAGAATTTCTGGCCGTTGAAGGACCAGACGAAGCGCTCCATGTGACCGGTCAGGTGCAGCTCGATTTCCCGCCCCGGCTCGCGCCGATCGATCGGTCCGCCGATGGTGCGCAGGTCGGCATAGGTGAGCACACGCCGGCCATTGTTGCGCAGGCCGACCCCGGGATCGTCCAGCTGCGAGCTGGCTTGCTCCGCCTGCGAATCGACCAGCGGCCCTCGCTCCGCCGCAGCGTGATGCAGCGACGCAGTTGGCGCTGCGGCGCTCATGTCTCCATGACCCATTGCGGCGTGATCCATTCCTTGATGGCCCATCGCGGAATGATCCATTCCCTCGTGCCCCGTTGGTGCCGGGCCTGCAGCGGCGTGCCCCATCGCCGCATGGTCCATTGCGGCGCCGTGTGCACCATGCGCCATACCCATGTCGCTCATGGTCAGCAGCGGACGCGGATCGAGCGGCGGAATTTCCGCCTGCATTCCTGCGGCGGGCGCCAGCGTGCCGCGGGCGTAGCCGGATCGATCCATCGACTGCGCGAAGATGGTGTAGGCGCGATCGTCCTTGGGCTCCACGATGATGTCGTAGGTCTCCGCGGTGCCGATGCGGAATTCATCGACGCTGACGGGCTCGACGTCCTGGCCGTCCGTCGCCACGACGGTGAGCTTCAACCCGGGAATGCGGATATCGAAAAAGCTCATCGACGAACCATTGATGAAGCGCAGCCGCACGCGCTCGCCGCGCTTGAACAGGCCAGTCCAGTTGCCGTTCGGCGTGACGCCGTTCATCAGGTAGGTGTAGGCATAGCCACCGACATCGACCAGGTCGGTGGGGTTCATGCGCATCTGCCCCCACATCAAGCGATCGGCGACGGCCTGCTTCCAGCCCTGCTCGCGCACGTCGTGGAAGAAATCGCCGGCGGTGCGCTTGCCGAAGTTGTAGTAGTCGCTCTGCTTCTTGAGCGTCGCGTAGATGCGCTCCGGGTCGATATCGGTCCAGTCCGACAGCAACACCACGTAATCGCGCTCGGTCGGGTGCCGTTCACCGTCGCGCGGTGCAATGACAATGGGGCCGTAGAGGCCGGTCTGCTCCTGGAAGCGCGAGTGCGAGTGATACCAGTAGGTGCCGGACTGGTTGACCTTGAAGCGGTACTCGTACATCCCGCCGCTGGGAATGCCATCGAAGCTCAGGCCCGGTACGCCATCCATGTCAGCCGGCACGATCATGCCGTGCCAGTGGATGGAGCTGCGCGTGTCGAGTCGATTGGCGACACGCAGCGTTACCGTGTCGCCCTCACGCCAACGCAGTAGCGGCGCAGGGATCTGTCCGTTGACGACGGTGCCGATACGGCGCTTGCCGGTGAAGTTCACCGGCGTCTCACCGATCTGTAGATCGAACTGGGTTCCGGACAGCTCGCGGCGCGGCGCGGCCTGTGCCCACGCCAGGTCGCGCGACGTACCGAGCACGAAGAGCCCTGCGCCGGCGCCATACAGAAATTTTCTGCGGCTCAGACCGGCCAGGTGAGTTTTGGAGAAAGCAGACTGGGTCATCGGGATCTCTCGACGAAAGGACAGGCGCTGCGGCCGTGGCGACGGCTACCAGCGTCTCGAGAAAAACGACGACTGATTCCGGCGCACCGCGTGGCTCCTGCATCTACGCTCCGCTGTTTGCGATCGGCACGATGCGCACGACGCCGCAAACGAGCGAACCTTCAGTTCAAGCGCATCAGGCGGCGGCAATCCGTATTGCCGTCACGGGCGCTCGACGAGCGAGACAGAGGATGTGGATCAGGCGGGAGGACGGAACAGCGCCGACACCCGATCCTGGATCGGTCCGGCGGCAGATGCCGGCAAGCGCAGCTGGTCGATGACGGCCAGGTGCACGGTCAAGGCCGGTACGACGAGGGCGGAGAGATGCAGACAGGCACAGTCACAGCCGCCGTTGCTGCAACAATCCTTGTGATCCGGGGTAGCGGCGTCAGCCATGTGGGCCGCGTGCATCGCGGCGGCGCTCGAATGCTCCGGGCAAGGCTGTTCGTGAGTTGCGGCGGCAGCTTCGCTCCCGGCAAATTCGTGCGGCATTGCGTGTGCGGCTTCGCCAAAGAGAAGCCGGCTCACGAGCAGGAGCACGAACAGGCAGCGCTGAAGGAGTTGACGTCGCACGCCGGAAGCGTAACTGCCCCACACTGCGGTCGCAACCGAGACCCAACCGGATGCAGGGTTTCTCTGACACACGATAACGCCCCGGAGCTGGAGCTGACTCCAGCTCCGGGAATGCCGCCTGCGCGGGCCTGACCGGCAGGCTCAGTCCAGCGGATTGCGGACGACGATGGTCTCGGTGCGGTCCGGCCCGGTGGAAATGATGGCGATCGGCGCCCCCACCAGGACCTCCAGCCGTCGCAGATAGGCCTGCGCGTTCTTGGGCAGATCCTCGAACGTCTTCACGCCGTAGGTGCTTTCTTTCCAGCCCGCGTGCTCTTCGTAGATGGGCTCGCAGATTGCCAGCGCTTCGGCGCCGACTGGCAGGATGTCGCGCCGCTCGCCGCGTACCTTGTAACCGACCGCGACCCGAACGGTGTCGAGCCCGTCGAGCACGTCGAGCTTGGTGATGCACAGCCCGGAGATGCCGTTGAGATCGACCACACGGCGCAGCCCCGCCGCATCGAACCAGCCGCAGCGACGCGGACGGCCGGTGACCGAGCCGTACTCGTTGCCCTTGACCCGCAGGTGCTCGCCCACTTCGTCATCCAGCTCCGTCGGGAACGGACCGCTGCCGACGCGCGTGGCGTACGCCTTGGCAACACCGAGCACGTAGTGCAGGTTCTGCGGCCCGATGCCGACACCGGCGCAGGCCTGCCCGGCCAGGCAGTTGCTGGAGGTGACGAACGGATACGTGCCGTGGTCGATATCCAGAAGCGCCGCCTGCGCGCCCTCGAACAGCAGCCGCTTGCTGGCACGAATCATCGCGTTCACTTCTGCCGAGACGTCGGCAACCATCGGCTGCAACTGCTCGGCGAACAGCAGGGCCTCGTCCAGCGTCTTCTGGAAATCGATGGTGGGCGCCTTGAAATAACTGCGCAGCACGAAGTTGTGATAGTCGAGCACTTCACCGAGCTTGGCGGCGAAGCGCTCGCGTGCGAACAGATCCTGCACGCGAATCGCCCGGCGCGCGACCTTGTCCTCGTAGGCCGGACCGATGCCGCGGCCGGTGGTGCCGATCTTGGCCGTGCCCATCGCCGCCTCGCGCGCCTGATCGAGCGCGATGTGATGCGGCAGGATCAGCGGACAGGCCTCCGAGATCCGCAGGCGCTTCGGCACATCGATGCCGGCGCGCTGCAGTTCGCCGATCTCGTCGAACAGCGCCTTGGGCGAGAGCACCACGCCATTGCCGATGAAACAGGTCACGCCCTCGTGCAGGATGCCCGAAGGAATCAAACGCAGAATGGTCTTTCTGCCGTTGATGACCAGGGTATGACCGGCGTTGTGCCCGCCCTGGAAGCGGACCACGCCCGCCACCCGGTCGGTCAGCAGATCGACGATCTTGCCCTTGCCCTCGTCGCCCCACTGGGCGCCGATGACAACCACGTTCTTGTTCACGAGAAATGCACCTCTAGGAGCGCACGAAGTAAAGCAGGGTCAGACCCGAGGCCATGCTCGCCAGGCCCCAGATCCGCAATTGATGGTCCTTGAGAGCCGAGAACGCCAGCATGAAGCGCTTCATCGCCTGCGGGCTGACGAACGGCAGGATGCCTTCCAGCACCAGGTACAGCGCCAACGCCGCCAGCAGATCCGTCCAGTTCATGAACGCACTTCCGCCGGCGGCGCGCGAACCCTCAGCGCTTGCCGGACCGGTTCAGGTATTTGAAGAACTCGCTGTCCGGCGAGATCACCAGCACGTCGCTGTCGGTGCCTATGGCCTCGCGGTAGGCCTGCAGGCTGCGATAGAACGAATAGAAATCCGCGTTGCGCGAATACGCGCCCGCATAGATCTCGGCCGCCTTGGCATCGCCCTCGCCGCGGAAGATTTCCGACTCGCGATAGGCCTCGGCGAGGATCTCGGTGCGCTGGCGGTCCGCCTCGGACCGCAGCTTTTCGCCGTTCTCGTCACCCTCGGCGCGCAGCCGCTTGGCCTGGCGGTCGAAGTCCTGCCGCATGCGGTTGAACACCGACTCGCTCACTTCCTCGGGCAGATCGATCTTCTTCACGCGCACGTCCACCAGCATCAATCCCAGCCCGCGGGTGTTGGCGTCGGCGATCTTGAGGATCTCGCCGGTGAACTCGGCGCGCTCGGCGGCAACCACCTGCTGGATGGTGCGGCGCGCGATCACGCCCTTGATGCCGTCCTTGACGATGCTGCCCAGACGGCCCGCCGCGATCTCCATGTCGCCACCGGAAGTCGCCTGGTAGAAGGTCGAGACATCGGAGATGCGCCACTTGATGTAGAAGTCGATGCGCAGGATCTTGCCTTCACTGGTCAGGAACTGCTCCGACGGGTAGTTGCGGGTGATCACCCGCTTGTCGAACTTCTGCACGTTGTTGACCATCGGCATCATGAAGTGCAGGCCCGGCGTGTAATCGGACCGCACGATCTCGCCGAAACGGAACTTGATGGCCAGCTCGGTCTCACGCACGCTGAAGGCCGACAGGGCGACCAGGAATACCACGGCCGCCACTGCGATCAGGCCCAGGAATGCTCGGTTCGCCATCAGCGTGATCCTCGCGCGCGGCGATCGCCGGTCGTTGAACTGGAAGAACTGGGGGACGGACGCTCGATGGTCGTGGTGTCGTCCGCCGCATCGATGCGCACCCGCCGACTCTGCTCCAGCAGCTTGTCGATCGGCAGGTACAGCAGGTTGCCGCTGCCCTTGGCGTCCAGCACCACTTTCTTGCTGGAGGCGAGCACGGTTTCGAGCGTCTCGATGTACAGGCGCTCGCGCGTCACCGCGGGTGCGTCCTCGTATTCAGCAAGGATTTTCAGGAAGCGCTGCGATTCACCCTCGGCGTCCGCGATCTTGCGTGCGCGATAGGCCTGCGCGTCCTGAAGCTGGCGGACTGCCGCACCGCGGGCACGAGGAATGATGTCGTTGGCATACGCCTGCGCTTCCAGTGAGAAGCGGTCGCGGTCCTCGCGCGCCTTGATGGCGTCGGCCTGCGCCGGCGCCACTTCGTTCGGTACCTTCACGTCCTGCAGGTTGACCGAGGTCACCTCGATGCCGGTCTTGTAGGCGTCGATGGTGCGCTGGATCAGCTCCTTGGTGCGCACCACGATGTCGAGACGGCCCGACTCGAGCACGTAGTCGAGCTTGCTGCGGCCGACGACTTCGCGGATGGCGCTTTCCGCCACTTCCTTGAGCGTATCGTCCGGACGCAGCACGTTGAACGCGTAGTCGAGCGGCACCGCACGGCGGAACTGCACTTCCATGTTGATGTCGACCAGGTTCTCATCGGACGTGAGCATGCGCGTCTGGTCGCTGAAGCTCTCAATGGTCTGGATGTTGACCAGCTGGCGCGTCTCGATCGGCCAGGGCAGATGCCAGCGCAGGCCGGGCATGGTGGTGGCCACGTGCTTGCCGAAGCGCAGCACGATGCCACGCTCGGCCGCGTCGACCGTGTACAGGCCGGTGAAGGCCCACACGATGACCAGCACCAGCGCGATGCCGCCGAGGCCGAAGCCGCGGATCGGACCGGGCGTGCCGATGCCACGCGGGCCGCCACCGCCGCCGCCGAACAGGGCGGACAGCCGCCGCTGCAGGTTGCGCACCACTTCATCCAGGTCGGGCGGACCCTGCTCAGGCTTGTTGCCGCCGCCCCAGGGGTTGCGCTTACCGCCGGAGTTGCCGCCGGATTCGTTCCAGGCCATAGAGAAGCTCGATTCGTAAAGAAAGAAATCAGCCGACCACACGGGTCGGGACGCGGGATTGTAGGAACGGCTCGGCAGGGGGGCAAGGTTCGCCCCGCCCATCCGCCGTCCACGGCAAGCCCTCGCTGCGGCACAGGTGCTCGAACGCCCGTCGCGGCATCGAGATCTCCAGCTCCGCCTCGCCGCCGGGCAACGTGCGCTCCGCGAGCACGGCGCCGGCCGCAAAGAAGCGCGCCCGCGCCCGGCCATGCGCCGGGTCGAGCACGACATGTCGATGGACCAGCTCGGGCCCGAGGAAGTCGCCGACAGCGTCGATCAACAGCTGCGTGCCGGCACCGGTCTGGGCCGACAGCCACACGCGCCGCACACCGCCCTCGCCATTGGTCTCGATATGTGGCGTTTCGTTCAACAGATCCGCCTTGTTGTACACCTCGATCTGCGGCAGATCTCCGGCGCCCACTTCTTCGAGCACGCGGTTCACCTGCTCGATGCGCTCGTTACGCTCCGGATCGGCTGCGTCGACCACGTGCAACAGCACAGTCGCCTCGCGTGCTTCCTGCAACGTGGAACGGAACGCCGCGACCAGCTCGTGCGGCAAATCTCGAACGAAACCGACCGTGTCCGCGAGCAGTGCGAAACGCGCATCGGGCAGCTCGATCCGACGCACCGTCGGATCGAGCGTTGCGAACAACTGATCGGCGGCGTACGCACCGGCGCCGGTCAGCCGATTGAACAGCGTCGACTTGCCGGCGTTGGTGTATCCAACCAAGGCAACAGTCGGGATCTCCGCGCGCTTGCGCTCACGTCGCGTGGTCTCGCGCTGGGTCAGCACTTTCTCAAGCCGCGCATTCAGCGTCTTGATGCGATTACCCAGCAGCCGCCGGTCGGTTTCCAGCTGCGTTTCGCCGGGACCGCGCAGGCCGATACCGCCCTTCTGCCGTTCCAAGTGGGTCCAGCCGCGCACCAGGCGTGTCGAGAGGTGACGCAGCTGCGCCAGCTCGACCTGCAGCTGACCTTCGAAGCTGCGGGCACGCTGCGCGAAGATATCGAGGATCAACCCGGTGCGGTCGAGGACTCGACACTGCAACAGCGCTTCCAGGTTGCGCTCCTGGCTGGGCGACAGCGCATGATCGAAAACGACCAGGTCGGCATGGAACGACTTGACCGCGGCCTGGATCTCTTCGGCCTTGCCGCTGCCGACATACAAACGTGGATCCGGCGCGCGACGCGTGCCGGTGACGATACTGACTACTTGCGCGCCGGCCGAATGGGCCAGCGCTTCGAACTCGTTCAGCTCATCGTTGCTGGGCGGCTGGCCCAGACCGATGCGTACCAGGAGCGCTCGTTCACCACTGCGTGGACGTTCAAACAACAGCACACTCCGCGAATCGCAGATTCATGGGAAGGTGACGGATTCGCGTTGCACATTCCACTGCCGACGATTCACTCGCTCGGAGCAATTGCTTCCGCGCCTTCCTCTTCCGAAGTCGGGACGCGAATGCTGCGCGCAGGAACGACGGTGGAAATCGCGTGCTTGTAAACCATCTGGCTTACGCTGTTCTTGAGCAACACGACGAACTGATCGAACGAATCGATCTGCCCTTGCAGCTTGATGCCGTTCACCAGGTAAATAGAGACGGGGACGCGCTCCTTGCGCAGGGTATTCAGGAACGGATCCTGTAATGATTGCCCTCTGGCCATCATTGTATCTCCTTGTTATTGCTCCGAAATTCTTGTGTATGAACGTTCCCGCCTACGCGGCTTCCGTACCGCCGGGAACTGGGCTCACGAGCCGAATCCTCAAGCTCGTTGCAGCGCCGCAGTCTAACACAGCACGACTGGGTCACTCTCGCGGTCGCGCTTCGTTTAATACGGAGGCTACGCGATCGTACTGTGTGCACAGCGACGCAACTTCGCGCTCCATGTGGGCGGCCGCGTGCGATTCAAGGGCGTCGATCCATTTCACTTCGCGATCGGCTCGCAACCAGACCAATTGACGACGCGCCAGATGACGCGTTGCCAGGATGGCGTCGCGCATGGCGCCATCCAGCGACACCTCGCCTTCCAGATGAGCCCACAACTGGCGATAACCGACCGAGCGGATTGCCGGCAGACGCGCATGCAGATCGCCACGCTCATACAGTCGGCGCACTTCTGCGAGAAAACCCGACTGCATCATTGAGGCAAACCTTGTCTCGATCGACTGGTACAACCTTTCCCGGTCGCCCGGCGCCCAGGCGTAGGCATGGAAGCTGAGGCTGGGATCGGGCACGGCGGTCGCAGCATGCAAGTCGCTCAAGGTACGGCCCGAGAGACGGAATACTTCCAGCGCCCGTTGGATTCTCTGTCCATCGTTGGGCTGGATCCGGGCGGCCGCGGCCGGGTCGATCCGTTCCAGTTCGGCATGCAGCGCCGGCCAGCCATGCTGCGCCGCCCGCGCATCGAGTTCTGCGCGCACTGCGGCATCGGCTTCCGGCAACTCAGCCAATCCCTGACGCAATGCACGGAAATAAAGCATGGTGCCGCCCACCAGCAACGGTAGCCGCCCACGTGCATGGATGTCGTGAATGGATTGCAGCGCATCGCGTACGAACTGGCCGGCCGAATACGCTTCGATGGGATCGAGAATATCGACCAGGCGATGCGGAAACTTCGCCAGGACCTGCGGCGCGGGTTTGCCGGTGCCGATATCCATGCAGCGGTACACCATCGCCGAATCGACGCTGACGATCTCCACGGGCAACCGCTGCGCCAGGGCGATGGCCAGATCCGTCTTGCCGGCGCCGGTCGGCCCCATGATCAGCACCACGGGCTTGGTGTCCACGATCAGCGTCCGCGCAGGAACATCCGGTCCAGGTCGCTCATGCTGACGTAGGTCCAGGTCGGGCGGCCGTGGTTGCACTGATCGCTGCGCACCGTGCGCTCCATCTCGCGCAGCAGCGCATTCATCTCGGGCACGGTGAGATTGCGATGCGCCCGCACCGCGCCATGACAAGCCATCGTGCCAAGCACTTCGTTCATCGCCTCTTCCACGCCGCGCGTGGCACCGTTCACGATCAGGTCACCGCCGATCCGCGCGATCAGCTCTTCGACACCGGAAGACGACAGGAATGCCGGCAAGGCCCGCACGTGCACACTCGATGGACCCGAGCGTTCCACATCGAGCCCGACACGCGCCAGCACGCTCGAGTGTTCTTCCAGAGCGTCAGCCTCGGCAGGCGACACATTGATCGACAACGGCATCAGCAACGGCTGGCTGGCGATTGCGCCCTGCTCCAGCGCCGCCTTCATGCGCTCATAAGTCGTACGCTCATGGGCAGCGTGCATGTCGACCAGGATCAGTCCATCGGGTGCCTGCGAAAGAATGTAGATGCCATGCAGCTGCGCCAGTGCGAAGCCAAGCGGTGGAGCGTCCACCACGGCGTCATCAGCAGCTGCGCTTTCAGCGACCGTCGCCGGCGACGAAGCTGGCATGAATGGCGGCGGCGATGCTTCGGCAACACGCAATCCCAACGAAGTCTGGCTACGCGGTACCCACGAGTGTTGAGGAAATTGCGTGGGGCCTCGCGCCGGCCACATCGGCGAAGGCGTGCCCGAAGACGCGCCCTGCGGCATGAACGAATCAATGCTCGTGGGAGCCGGCGCAGGCGTTGCAGCGCCCGCATACGTATCGCGCAGCGCCCGCTCGACGCTGCGGAACAGGAAATCATGGACGTGCCGACCATCCCGAAAGCGCACTTCGAGCTTGGCGGGATGCGCATTCACGTCCACCTGCCGCGGATCGATCTCCATGAACAGCACGTACGCCGGCTGCTTGCCATGGAACATCACGTCGCGATAGCCCAGGCGAATGCCGCTGGCGACCACGCGGTCGCGCAGCGTGCGTCCGTTGAGATAGAAGTGCTGCAAATCCGGCTGTGCGCGCGAGTACGTCGGCTGGCACAGCCAACCGGTGAGCTTGCAGCCCGCTGCCTCGTGTTCGACGTACAAAGCGTTGGCCATGAACTCGTCGCCGACGATCTGCGCAACGCGCTGCTCGCGCTCGATCTGCGTGTGAGCCGCAGGAAAGTCGAGGATCGTCTTGCGCCCGGCGGACAGCGAGAAGGCGGATGTGAAGCACGACAGCGCCAGCCGCTCGATCATACGAGTGATGTGCTGGGTTTCGGTGCGCTCGGCGCGCAGGAATTTGCGGCGCGCGGGAACGTTGAAGAACAGGTCGCGGACTTCGATCGTGGTCCCGGGCGGATGTGCCGCCGGCTCTACCGGGCTCAGGTTGCCGTTGTCGGCAGCGACGGCGTAGGCCGAAGCACTGCCTGCGGCACGCGATGTCAGCCGCATCCGGGAAACAGACGCAATGCTGGGCAGCGCCTCGCCGCGAAATCCGAGCGTTGCCACCCGCTCCAGATCGTCGATGGTCGTGATCTTGCTAGTCGCATGGCGCGACAGAGCAAGCGCCAGCTCTTCGCGATCGATGCCCCCACCGTCGTCGCGCACACGGCACAACTTGACGCCGCCGTCCTCGATCTCGACTTCGACACGCTTGGCGCCTGCATCCAGGCTGTTTTCCACCAGTTCTTTGATGACCGAGGCGGGACGCTCGATCACCTCGCCGGCGGCGATCTGGTGAATGAGCTGCTCAGGAAGGACTCGAATCGGCATGGACGCGACCGGGAATGGGAGGCCGCGAGGATACCTTAGGGACGCCCCGATTTACTCGTCGCTCCCACGCAAGCGGGAATGACCAGGAATCATTGGCCGACGCCGCTTACGCTCAAGCGTTACTGCAGGGCTCCGACCGCATCGGAACCGCCGCCGGCTGCGGCGATGCGGCTGTCGCGATCCTTGCGCAGCTGGGCGATGCGGGTGCCCGGTGGCGGGTTGTCGTAGAAATAACTGCGCACACCTGCGTGAATCGCCTCAGCCAGGCGTCGCTGATGCGCGGGGCTCTTCAGCCGCGCTTCTTCGGCAGGATTGGAGATGAAGGCGGTCTCGACCAGCATCGACGGAATGTCCGGCGACTTCAGCACCAGGAAGCCCGCCTGCTTGACGCCGCGACGGGTCACGTTGCCCATCCGGTACAGCTCGTCCATCACCTTGTCGGCGGCCACCAGGCTGGCGCTCATGCTGGCGCCCTGCGACAGATCGAGCAGCACCGAAGCCAGCACGTCGCCCTTGTCTTCCAGCGACACGCCACCGATCAGATCGGCGGCGTTCTCACGTTCCGCCAGCCAGCGCGCGGCTTCGTCGGAAGCACCCCGTGCCGACAGCGTGTAGACCGATGAACCGGCCACCGAGCGATCGGTGTACGAATCGGCATGGATGGAGATGAACATGTCGGCCCGCTGGTCGCGGGCACGCTTGATGCGTAGACGATGGGCGAGGAAGTAATCGCCATCGCGCGTCAGCACGGCCCGCATTCCCGGCTCCTGGTCGATGCGCTCCTTGAGTCGGCGCGCGATCGCCAGCGTCACGTCTTTTTCACGGGCGCCGGTTCGCCCCATGGCTCCGGGATCGTTGCCGCCATGTCCGGCATCGACCGCCACGATGATGTCGCGACCTTCGCTGGCCGGAGCGGATTTCACGACCGTCGGCGCGGCAACCGGTGCCGGTGTCGTTGTCTTCGTCGAAGCCAAGGTGACGGATGCCGGCGCCGCGCCAGGCGCGCCGACCAGGTCCACCACCAGCCGATGCCCCAGATCTCCCTGCGGCTCCACCATGAAACTGTGCGGCGTGGCCGGGCTGGACAGATCGATCACCAGGCGCAGATCCGGACCTTGCACTCCGGCCCGCAATTGCTTGGCAAACCCCTGGCCCGTCGGCATTGCGACGCTGCCATTTTCGAAACGCGCGGCCGCGACGTCGACAACGACACGATCCGGATTGTGCAGGGTCAGAAGCGTGTGACGCGCTGGACCGGAAAGATCGAACACGACCCGCGTCGCATCCGGACCGGCCCACAGGCGAACGTCTTTGACGGTGACCGAAGGAGCGGCGTGCGCGGACAAAAGCAGGCTGCAGCACAGGCTGAGCGCTATCGATAAACGGACCCAGAGGTGAGCGGTGGGCGCAGCACGTCGCATGGGTCGGTAATGTACCCCCATGCCCGGAATAATTTCAATGCAAATTATGGGGATAGATCATTTATCTTGCGTGCCGTCACACTTCAGCAACGCGCTCAGCAGCCGCTCGCCGGCCGGCCCGTGCGCCGACAGCAGCATTTGGCGCGAATCGTTGCGTGCGGCCTCGGGATAGCGGATCGAAATCTCCAGGTCTGCCGGCGGCAACGTTCCGGCGCCGCGCTCGGGCCATTCGACCAGCAGGACCGCATCCGACGTGAGCAGATCGCGAACGCCCAGAGCCTCGACTTCCTGCGGGTCGGCCAGGCGGTACAGGTCGAGATGAAAGAAGTGCCGCCCCTGCGCTTCGTATGGCTCGATCAGCGTGTAGGTCGGGCTGCGCACGGCCCCAGCGATGCCGACGGCATTGAGGATGCCGCCCACCAGAGTCGTTTTCCCCGCACCCAACTCGCCCTGGATGGCAATCACCAGCGGCTGCGCGGCCGCAGCCAGCGATGCCTGGCCGAGCGCATGCCCCAGCGACCGCATCTGCGCGGCGGTGGCGACAGTCAGATTCGCTGTGTTGGATTGACGCACGTCGGCAAGTAAGTGAAGAGATCGGTAGCCAGCAGGCCGCGCTCGCCGCGGCGCGCCGCCATGTCCCCGGCCATAGCGTGAACGAGAACGCCGGCACGCGCAGCACCAGCGAGGTCTGCGGTTTGAGCGGTAATGCCTGCAATCACACCCGTCAGCACGTCGCCCATGCCGGGCGATGCCATGCCAGGGTTTCCCTGATCGCAGATCGAAGGCAGCGCGCCTCGCTGCACGACCAGTGTGCCCGCTCCTTTCAGCACCACGATTCCGCCATAGCGCTCGACGATGCCGCGAGCCGCACCCAGCCGATCGTCCTGCACCTCGGCCGAGGAGACTCCGAGCAGGCGCCCCGCCTCGCCGGGATGCGGCGTAAGAATCCAGCGCTCGCTGGCACACGGCGAGTGGGCGAGAAGGTTCAGCGCATCGGCGTCCACCACCGAAGGCTTGCCGCACCGAAGCGCAGCTTCGACCATCATGGCCGCCCACGGCTCCTGACCGAGTCCGGGGCCGATGGCCAAGACCTCGGCCCAGTCCAGCAGGGATTCGATTTGATCCGCACTTTCGATGCCGCGACAGATCAGCTCGGGGCGGTCCGCAGTAATGGTCGCAACGTTCTCGGGGCGGGTCGCCACCGTTACTACACCGGCGCCTACACGCAGTGCAGCTTCGCCGGCGAGGCGTGCCGCTCCAGCCATGCCGAGGCCACCACCGATCACCAGCACATGGCCTTGCTGCCCTTTATGAGCAGTGCGTCGACGCCGCGGCAGCAATCGCGCCAGCGCGTCTTCGCCGATCCGCGTCGCCGACGTTTCCACGCTGGCAAGTTCGTGCGCCGGCAGATCGAGCGGATCGAACATGACGATGCCGGTGCAGTCCGGTCCTTCGCCCAGATAAAAGCCCAGCTTCAGGCCGAGGAACGTCAGCGTGCGCTCGGCATGAACGGCCGCGCCGAGAATGTGTCCGCTGTCCGCATGCAATCCGCTCGGGATATCCAGCGCGAGCACCGGCGCGCCGCAATCGTTGATTGCTTGAATCCGGGCAGCCATCTGCGCGTCGACCGGCCGCGACAGGCCGATCCCGAAAATCGCATCGACCACGACTTCGGCATCATCGAGACAATCGTCGGTCCACTCCTGCGTCGCACCGCCAGCCGCGAGGAAGTCCTGCCACGCCTGTCGCGCATCGCCTCGCAGCGCTTGCGGATCGCCCAGCGCGATCACGCTCACATAAAGACGTTGCGATTGCGCGAGGCGCGCGAGCACATAACCGTCGCCGCCGTTATTTCCCGGACCGCACAGCACCACGATGCGTTGCGCCGCGGGCCAGCAACTGCGCAAAACGGTCAACGCCGCCTCGCCGGCAGCCGTCATCAATGTGTAGCCCGCGATGTGCAGATCGTCGATGGCGTGACGATCGAGAGCGCGTACTTGTGCAGCGGTGTGAACCGCCAACGGCAGGCTGGGCATGCCCGAAGTATACTTAAGTCCCGCGCGCCGCCCCTGCTTCATGTCCGACGCTCCTTCCATCGCCAATGACGATCCGGCCGCCCTGGTCGAGCTGATCCGCAACTGGGGTCGCGAACTCGGCTTCCAGCAGATCGGCATCGCCAGTATCGGCATCGAAGATGACGAAGAACGCCTGATGCGCTGGCTGGACCTGCGCCGCCACGGCGCGATGTCCTACATGCTGCGACATGGGCGTCGCCGGGCGCGACCGGACGAGCTCGTACCGGGCACGATCCGGGTAATCTCGGCGCGCATGGATTACATGCCGCCGGATGCTCAACCGGCCGAATCCGTACTGGGCAGCGCACAGCTCGGCTACATTTCCCGCTACGCGCTCGGACGCGACTATCACAAGCTGCTACGCCGCCGGCTCGCGCAGTTGGCGGAGAAAATCTCCGATCACTGCACCGGCACGCAATACCGGGCTTTCGTCGACAGCGCGCCGATCCTGGAAAAAGCCTTCGCCCGCGACGCCGGCCTGGGCTGGATCGGCAAGCACACCAACCTGCTCAATCGCCAGGCCGGCTCATGGTTCTTTCTCGGCGAGATCCTCACCGACCTGCCGCTGCCGGTGGACACGCCGGCGAGCGCGCACTGCGGCTCCTGCCGCGCCTGCATCGACGTTTGCCCGACGCAGGCCATCGTTGCGCCCTATGAGCTCGACGCGACGCGCTGCATTTCCTATCTCACCATCGAGCTGCGCGAATCCATTCCGGTGGAATTCCGCAAGGCGATGGGTAATCGCATCTACGGTTGCGACGATTGCCAGCTCATCTGTCCCTGGAACAAATTCTCGCGACTGGCGGTGGAGAAGGATTTCGCCGTACGACACGGACTGGATGCGCCGCAGTTGACCGAGTTGTTCGCGTGGAGCGAAGAAGAGTTCCTCGCCCGGACCGAAGGCAGCGCCATCCGACGGATCGGTCACGAATGCTGGCTGCGGAACATTGCGGTTGCGCTCGGCAATGCCCCGTCATCGGACAATGTCGTGGCTGCACTGAAGTCGCGCCTCGAACACCCATCGGCGATGGTGCGCGAGCACGTCGAGTGGGCGCTCGCGCAGCACGGAGCGCTGCAAAGCTGAGCCTTGCCGCCGTTTGCGCGTCAGCGCGGCGATGCGGCTTTGACGTTGTCGATCAACCGTGCCCGGCCGATGCGCGCCGCCGTCAGAACGACCAGCTCAGTCCCCGCAGTTGCCGGGCCGAGAGTCGCAGCGTCGCGAATGGAGAAGTAGTCGGGCCGGAAGCCACTGCGTTGCAACGCCGCGAAACCCGCTTGCTCCAACGCTTCGAAGTCGCGCGCTCCGGACTCGATTGCCTGCCGTGCGCGCTCGAGTTCGGCAAAGATGTGCGGCGCCACCCGGCGATCCTGTTCCGACAGGTAGCGGTTGCGTGAGCTCATCGCCAGCCCGTCCGGCTCGCGCATCGTCTCCACGCCGACGATTTCCATCGGCATGCACAGATCCGTCGCGGCGCGGCGGATGATCATCAGCTGCTGATAGTCCTTCTCGCCGAACAGCGCTACATCCGGCTGCACCAGGTTGAGCAGCTTGGTGACGATGGTCGCCACACCGGTGAAATGCCCCGGGCGAAACGCGCCGCACAGGATCTCGTCCAGCCCTGGCACCTGCACCCGCGCCGTTTCGACCTGGCCGCGCGGATACATCTCTTCGACCGACGGCGTGAACAGCAGATCGGCGTTCAGCGAGCGCAACAACTTGTAGTCTTCATCCGGCGTGCGCGGATACGCCGCGAAATCCTCGTTCGGCCCGAACTGCAGCGGATTGACGAAGATGCTGACGATGACGCGATCGGCCAGCAGCGATGCCTGCTTCACCAGATTGCCGTGACCGGCGTGCAGGTTGCCCATCGTAGGGACGAAAGCAATGCGCAGGCCGGCGCTGCGCCATTGATGCACGCGCTGACGCAATTCGCTCGAGCGAACCAGGGTTTCCATGCGGTCGGTGATTTGAGTTCGGGAGCTGATGAATCGAGAGCTGAGAACGAGCTGTTCAGAAGCAGTGCTCGGGCGCCGGATAGGCGCGCGTCTTGACCGCTTCGGTGTAGGCCTTGAGCGCTTCGAGCGGACTGCCATGCCCTTCAATGAAGTTCTTCGAGAACTTGGGCTTGCGGCCGGAGGTGATGTCGAGCACGTCGTACAGCACCAGGATCTGTCCGTCGGTGTCCGGGCCGGCGCCGATGCCGATCACCGGCACGTGCAGCGCCCGGGTGATTTCGGCGCCGAGCTTGGCAGGAATGCATTCCAGCAAGACAATGTCGGCACCCGCGCCTTCAAGCGCCTGCGCATCGCGCATCATCTGCTCGGCCGCCGCCTCTTCACGACCCTGCACGCGAAAACCGCCGACCTTGTGCACCGATTGCGGCTTCAGCCCCAGGTGCGCACACACGGCGATGTCGTGGTTCGCCAGGAATTCGACGATCTCGACCTGGCCGGCACCGCCTTCCAGCTTGACCATCTTGGCGCCGCCCTCCTGCATCAGGCGCACCGCGTTCTCCAGCGCCTGCTCCTTGGAGGAATAGGTCATGAACGGCATGTCGGCCATGAGAAATGGGCGGTACAGCCCCTTGGCCACGGCGCGACAGTGATAGATCACGTCGTTCAGGGTGACCGGCACGGTGGTGTCGTGTCCCTGGATCACCATCCCCAGGGAGTCCCCGACCAGCACCACGTCGCAGCCGGCATCGTCCACCAAGGTGGCGAAGCTGGCGTCATAGGCCGTGAGGCAGGCGATCTTCTCGCCTTCGGCCTTCATGCGTTCGAGCGTCGCAACGTTGACCGGGGGACGCGGCGCGTAGCGCTCTTGCAGGTGCTTGTACATCGTCAAGGGCTCATTTGTCGGATCGGGCGCCGGCCGCGGGAAAGCATGAGGGGCCGCATCGAGAAATCGCGATGCCCGCGCACGTCAAGCCCCCCAGCCGACGGGCGCAAGGATGAACGAGGGGGGTTCAAACATCAACTTCGCGCGGCCATTTGCTGCGCCGGAAGCAGCAGGCGGTGGCCGCCGCAGACGAGCGTATGACTACCGACTGCGCTGCAGACATGGCGAGCTTCGGCAGTCACCCCAGGCCTCCAATAAGACGAACGACTACCAACGGCGCCACAGACATCGCGCGGCGTCGACGCTACCCACCTCAATAATATGTATACCGCAGGCGGCCCCGTCTCAGTCGGCCGCGCTCTTGAGCGGGTTGTAGTAGTGCCGGCCACGGCGGATACGACGGATCTCTTCGAACAGTTGGTCGTAGTCGCGTTCGTTGCCGACGAAGTCGGCCTGCGCCGCGTTCACGATCAGCAGCGGCGAGGTGTCGTAGGCATGAAAGAACCTCGCATAGGCTTCCTGGAGCTTTTCGAGGTAAGCGCGGTCGATGGTCTGCTCGTAACGAATGCCGCGGCGCGCGATGCGCTCGAGGAGCACGTCGATCGGCGCCTGCAGGTAGATCACCAGGTCGGGCACCGGCGTGTCGATGGCCATGCGCGTATAGATCTGCTCGTACAGCCCGAACTCCTCCTCGTCGAGCGTCAGGCGCGCGAACAGCCGGTCCTTGTCGAGCAGGTAGTCGGCGACGCGCACCGTATCGAACAGATCGTGCTGACGGATGTCTTCGAGCTGGCGCGTGCGCTGAAAGAGAAAGCACAACTGCGTGGGCAATGCCGCAGCGCGCGGATTGCGATAGAAACGTTCGAGGAACGGATTCTCATCCGCCTGCTCCAGGATCAATTCGCTGCCGAAACTGCGCGCCAGCCGGCGTGCCAGGCTGGTCTTGCCCACGCCGATGGGACCTTCGACGACGATGAAGCGATGCGGTGCGGCGACAGGAGGATTCTCGGACATGGAGCTGTTCTTATGAAATAGGCGTCAGGCCCGCACGGCCGACGCGCTCTGCCAGTTCCCTGACCCGCCCGTGCCCGGGCACGAGCAGGTCCGGCGCGATATCCGCGAGAGGATACAGGACGAAGTTGCGCACCGGCACGCCGGGATGCGGGATCGTGAGATCCGCCTCATTCACGCGTTCGGCACCGAACACCGACAGATCGAAGTCGATGCGGCGCGGCCCCCAGCGCACCACCGGCGATTGCCGGCCGATTGTTTTTTCCAATTCTTTGAGCCGGACCAGCAGCTCATGTGGAGCGAGCTGTGTCAGCAATCCAGCAGCGGCATTGACGAAGTCGGGCTGGTCCTGCGGCCCCAGCGGCACGGTTCGGTACAGCTTCGAGCGACAGACCAGCCGGCATCGATCCAGGCCCGCCAGCGACTCGAACGCGGCGCGGACCTGTGCCTGAGGATCATCCTGATTGCTGCCGATGGCGATGTACGCCGGCGTCCAGAGCGCAGACATGGGCTCGAGCCCTTAGCCGCTTTTGGTCGTGCGTCGGCGCCTGCGACGACGACGGCGCCCGCCGCTCGATGCGGCGGGCTGCTGCGCTGCGCCCGGACGCTGCTCGACACGAGCGATACGTTCTTCGGCCGGCAATGTCTGGACCTCCGTCCACCAGTCCGCCAGCTCTTGCTCAACCTCGCCTGCCGCAGCACGCAGCAGCAGGAAGTCATAGGCTGCACGGAAACGCGGATGATCCAGAAGGCGCAACGCACGGCGGCCCGAGCGCAGCTGAAAACGCGGCTGCAAGCTCACGACTTCACGCAAGGGCAAGGTGAATCGCTTCGGAACCGCGATGCGTGACTGCTGACGAGCCGTCACCTGCTCGCAGACCTGGGTGATCTGCTGGATCTCGTTGCCTTCCTGCGGGCCGGAACGTTGGTATGCACGGCTGATCGCAGGCCAGAGCAACACTGCAAATAGAAAAGTTGGCGTAACCGACTTTTCGGCCTTCACGCGCTCATCGCTGCCCGCCAGCCCCAGACGCAGCAATTTCGCCGCCGGACCCTCCGGCGCCTCGGCCAGCGCCACCGCCAGATCGGGGAACAGGTGCTCGATCAGTCCGTACTTCTCGAGCAGCTCGAAAGTGGTCGACGCGCTGCCGGCCAGGAAGAGCTTGTTGATCTCGTCGAAAAGCCGCGCCGGCGGCACTCCATCGAGCATCGGCGCCAGCTTGCGAATGGGTGCAGCGGTATCTGCATCGATCTCGAATCCCAGCTTGGCTGCGAAACGCACGGCACGCAGCATTCGCACCGGATCTTCCCGATAGCGGGTTTCCGGATCGCCGATCAGGCGCATGACCCGGGCCCGCGCATCGGCAACGCCGCCGACGTAGTCCCAGATCGAGAAATCCTCGATGTTGTAGTACAGCGCATTGGCCGTGAAATCGCGGCGCCAGACATCTTCTTCGATAGTGCCGTACAGGTTGTCGCGCAGAATCCGGCCGCGCGCATCGAGCACGCGATGACCACCCTCATCGACGCTGTTGTCCTCATCCACCGGCGTATGCGCCGCGCGGAAAGTCGCGACCTCGATGATCTCGTAGCCGAAGCGCACGTGCGCCAGGTGAAAACGCCGGCCGATCAGCCGGCAGTTGCGGAACAGCTGTTTGACCTGCTCCGGATGCGCGTTGGTCGCGACATCGAAGTCCTTGGGCGCCAGCCCGAGCAGCAGATCGCGCACCGCCCCGCCGACCAGGAATGCCTGGAAGCCGGCATCCTTGAGCCGGTACAGCACCTTGAGTGCATTCGGGGAGATGTTCGCCCGCGAAATCGGGTGTCCGTCCCGCGGGACGATGAGCGGCTGGTGGGCAGCACCGCCACTTTTTGTGGAATTCGAGTCGTTCAATAGCACACGCGGACTTGAGCAGTGAGAAGCGCGCCGTATAATACAGGCTGATCCGGCGTTCGACCGGTCATTCCGCTCCCATCGTCTAGAGGCCTAGGACACAGCCCTCTCAAGGCTGGTACGAGGGTTCGAATCCCTCTGGGAGCGCCATATAAATCAGGTACTTGCGGGGCAACGGACTTGCCCGGTACTTGCATCCGTACGCAAAAAATTTGCCGTTCAATCGTCCGGCGAGCGCTGGCGCTCAGCTTCTTGGATCGTCCCGGGCTTGAGTATCTGGTTGCTCCAGGGCGCGAACAGGGTGGCTCATCGTCCGCGCCCAGCTCCTGCCCGTTGGGTTGCCGCACTTCTGGCTTGCGTCGCTATTTCGAAGCAATCGCACAGCCACGTACGCAGAACATCCTGAAAGACAACGGCGGCACTTGGTGCATCCAAATCACAACGGAGGCACGCGCCGGGCGGAGCTCCGTGCGCAGTTAGCTACGGCTGCAGCAATTCCGCCGTTGCCTGAATATTCCTGGGCTTCTCGGCGTGCACATCCGCGATCGGGGTAGACAACTTCACCCCTACGCTTTCGAGATACGCAGCATTCGCGCGCTCGTCCAGGTACCAATCCATGTTCTTCCCGGCACCTTTCGGCTCGCTGGGACGGTCCTCGAAATAGGTGTAGACCGGACTGCCCTTGTACGCCCACTGCAAGCGGCCATCCTCGCGCTTCAAAATGGTCCAGGACCCCACGGGCTTGTCACCGGCCCTCGCGCGAAGGATAGGCCACACCGCCGTGCAGCCCCCGGCACACAGCGAACGATTCGCGGGTTCACCCTTGAAAATATAGAGAGGCAGCAGCTGAGGAAAAGATTTGTAAACCCAGGCTCCGGTGGAGTCCTGTGACAAAGCGATGGCCCCGGGATAGGACATGAGTGCATCGGAAGGATCCGAAGGCTCCGCCGCAACTCCCGCTTGAGCCCAAACAACGAATGCCGCACTGAGTGCCACGTAAAGCCTACGCATTTTCAACCTCCATCGCCCGGGGCGGGGACCGACGACTGAAGATAGCACCGCTGAGGATGCGTCGCTCCCACCTTCACTAGCTCAGTGACTTAGAGTCCGGCCCCACAAGAAGTATCCCGCAGGCCCTTCTCGCGTACGCAAAGAGGGGCGCAAACAGAGACTTAGCGTAGAGAATTCGCCGAAAGCCGTCTAGCGAGAGAAATCTCCTCTCTGCGCTTCGCGGCGGCCCTCAGCCGGGTCGTCCATCGGCCCTGGGCCGCAGCAGAATCGGCGCATAGCTCAGGAGCAGCAGCAGGAACGCCGCAATCCACAGCCCGCCGGCGGCCCAGATGGCCCATTCGCGATGCGAGCCAAACGACGTGGCGAAAGCTCGTGCCAGCGTGGCAGCGCCGAGCAGACCGTAGGCGAGCACAGCCTGGTTCGATACGACCAGCGGACGGCCGGTATGACCCAGCGATGCACGCGTGATGACAGCAACGATCATCGTGGCGGCCGTGCCCACCGTCAGCGCATGCAGCCAGTCGGCCGCCCACGGGGCGCCGGTGCTCAGAAAAACCGCCTTCAACGCGAGACCGACCGGCAGCCACAGATAGGCGACATGCAGAACCCAAACGATCGGCTCACGCAGCGAGCGCAATCCTTGCCAGCCCGCGAGGCGCGCAACATGGAGCACGGCGGCGATACCCGCCACAAGCGCCGCGATCCATCCCGTACCGACGAACGTATCGACGGCGACGACCAGAAGCATGGCCGCGATGGTCACGCCGTCGAGCCATCGGGAACTGCGAACCTCGCTCGAAATACCACGCCGACGCAGCGCATTGGCGGTGAACGCCGGTACGATCCGTCCGCCGATCACCGTGACCAGCAACAGCACCATATCGATTCCGGCAAGCAGCGCCGTGCGGGCGAGCATGACGTCATCGTGCGCCATCGAGTACAGAAACACGGCATCAGCAAACCAGAGGATCCCGACGACGATGAGAAGCGGCGTGTTCCGGTTGCGGGCGCGCAGCAACGGGATTGCAATGAGCAATGCCAATCCTGGAAGAAAGACCAACTCTGCCGTCGCCACGAGCCACGCTGGAAGGTGGGCAGCGCAGGCGAACGCAATCCGTCCGCAGAGCCACACGACGAAGAGCGCCACCAGCGGCCAGCCGCCAAAGCCCTTCGTGCCGGTCCAACTCGGCACCGCCGTCAGCAGGAATCCCGCGATCGCGGCAGCAATGAAGCCGAACAGCATTTCGTGTCCATGCCATAGCATCGGTGGAAAGGTCGGAAGCGGCAAAACACCGCGCGTCCAGATCAACATCCATGCGACTACGGCCACGAGCGCGTACGCGAAGGCCGCGAGAAAAAACGGACGGAAGCCGTAGGAAAACAAAACAAACCGCGGCGCGCGGCTGCCTGAGCGTTCTGGCGTATCCATCATCCGTCACCTTGCATCGAACCGATCTCGATGGTCTCGAGGCTGTGAGCTCGCGGCTCGCGCGCACCGAAGATCAACAGATATACCGCCGGCACGACGAGCAGCGAAAAAAGCGGTGCCGTCAGCATGCCACCGATGATCGGCGCCGCGACAGGCCGCATCACATCGACCCCGGGGCCTTCCGAGATCATGAGCGGCAACAGGCCGCCGAGAATCACTGCAACGGTCATTGTCTTGGGGCGCAGGCGCAGCAGCGCGCCTCGCATCACAGCTGTTCGCGTGACGGCAGCGGTGAGACCCGACAATGCCTTCGCCTCCTGATCGAGATAGAGCAGCATGACTACACAGAACTCGGCTGCGACACCGGCAAGTGCCAGGAATCCTACTGCCGTCGCGAACGACCATTGGTAGCCAAGTAGATAGGTGACCCAGGCAGCACCGCTGGCGGCAAACGGCATGCTCCCGAGAACCAAGGCAACGCGCTTCCAGCAGCGGAAATGCCAGTACAGAATTACCGTGACAGCAAGGAGCGTGATCAGACTGATGCCGATCAGCCGGGTCGTCGCGGACTGCAGGCGCTGGTATTGGCCGACCCAGCTCAGTGTGTAGCCTGTCTCTTGCAGGTTGGCGCTTTGCAACGCTTCCTGTGCGCGTTCGAGCACGCCAGCGATATCTCGATCCTCCAGATCGAGGAGCACGAATCCCACCGGACGCGCGTTCTCGCTCCTGATTTCCATGGCGCCATCGACGACGCGTACAGTCGCGACCTGCGACAATGCGACGGTCGCCCCGGATGCCGTACGAATCGGCAGTCTCTCCAGGGCTTGAAGCGAATCGCGCTGCGCGCGTGCAAAACGCACCACGACAGGGTAGCGCTCACGCCCAACACTCAGCGTATCGATGGGCGCCCCTCCCACGGCTCCCCCGATGAGCTGAGTCACATCCGAAGCCTGAATTCCGTAGAGACTCGCGCGCGCTCGATCGATCTCGACTTCGAGGAATCGGCCCGAGGTAGCCCGCTCGGCAAACGCCGCACGAACGCCCTCCACGCCACGCAACACCTCCTCAGCTTGCTCGCTCAACGTTTGGATATGCCCAAGGTCAGGACCGGAGATGCGCAGCGCCAGCGGGGTCCGCACCCCTGTCGCGAGCATGTCGATGCGCGTGCGGATCGGGAATCCCCACGAATTGGTGAGGCCCGCGAGCCTTACACGCTCATCCAGTCGACGAATGAGTTCGCGCGTGGAAATCTGCTCCGGCCACTGCGAGCGCGGCTTGAGCAGAATGGTGGTTTCCAGCATCGACAGCGGTGCCGGATCGGTCGCGGAATCGCTGCGCCCCGCCTTTCCATGAACCATGGCCACTTCCGGCATCCGCCGGATCAGATCGTCCGTTACACGCAGTATCTCCGCTGCCTCATCGAGCGAGACATCGGGAAGCGTCGTCGGCATGTACAGCAGGTCGCCCTCATCCAGAGGCGGCATGAACTCCCGACCCATCTGCGTCAGCGGGAACAGGATCGACAGGCTCACGACGGCAGCAATCACGAGCATCGTACGCGGCCGCTCCACCACCGCTTCGAGCGTCGGGCGGTAAGCGCGCATCAACCATCGGTTGAGCGGATTGCGCGCCTCGGGAGCAATCGGTCCCTTGATGAAAAGCCCCATGAGTACTGGCACGAGCGTAATCGACAGCAACGCCGCCGCCGCCATCGCATACGTCTTGGTCAACGCCAGCGGAGAAAACAGCTTGCCTTCCTGGCCCTGCAGGAACAACACCGGCAGAAACGACAGCGTGATCACCAGCAGGGAGAAGAACAGCGCCGGCCCCACTTCGCGGGCCGTCTCCCGCACGAGCTGGACATGCGAGGCGCCCGCTCCCTGACGCAGCTCCAGTTTTCGATGCAGCGCTTCGACCATGACGACAGCAGCATCGACCATCGCGCCGATGGCAATGGCAAGGCCGCCGAGAGACATGATGTTGGCCGTAACACCCTGCCATTGCAGTAACGCCAGCGCGCACAGCAGACCGACGGGCAGCGTCACGATGATGACGAGCGCCGAACGGACACGCCAAAGGAAGGCGCCGCAGACCAACGCAACGACGATGCCCTCCTCCAATAGGCGCCAGCCCAAGGATCTCACCGCGTCGTGAATGATCTTGGTGCGGTCATACGTCGCGACGAACTCGACGCCCGCCGGCAGCGCTGCACTCAGGCCCTCGATTGCCGACCTGACGCGACCGACGACTTGGTCGGCATTCTCACCCTTGCGCATGACGACGATGCCGCTGACGACGGGGCCAGCCCCGTTCAGGTCCGTAACGCCCAGCTGCGGCGCCGGGCCGTAACTGACGTTGGCAACCTGACGCAGCCGTAGCACGGCGCCATTGGCATCGCTGCCAATCGGAATGTCCAGCAGATCCTCGCGCGAACGCACCCTGGCATCAGCGGTGATCAGCACTCGCTGCCGTCCGAGCTCGACAGCGCCGCCGCCTGCCGCTTGATTCGCGTTCCGCACAGCCTGCGTGATCTGTTCGGCAGAAAGGCCGAGCGCCGTGAGCCGATTCGAGTCGACTTCTATCTGCAACTGGCGAGCCGCCCCACCTACTGTGGCCACTTCGGCGACGCCTTGAACACTCTGCAGCTCAGGCTTGATCACGAACTCCTGCACCGCGCGCAGTCTGTCCGGCGCCACGTCGCCGCCCTTCGAAAGCAATGCATACTGGAAGATCCAGCCGACACCGGAGGCGTCCGGTCCTAGCGAAGTCGTCGCGCCCGGCGGCAGAGCCGGAGCCAGCTGACTGAGCCGCTCCAGCACCCGGGAGCGGACCGAGTCCGCATCGACTTCGTCGGACAGGACCACGTACACGTAGGCCTCGCCGAACATGGAAATCCCACGCACCGTGGTCGCGCCCGGCAGGCCCAGCAGCGCCGTGGTGAGCGGATAGGTGAGCTGGTCTTCGACCAGCTGGGGCGGCTGTCCCGGGAAGCTTGCCCTGACGATGACCTGATTGTCCGAGAGATCCGGGAGCGCATCGAGCTTCAGACGCTGCGCCGCGAGACCAGCAACAGCCGCAAGCACCAACGCGCCGCAGAGGACCCAGCCGCGAAAGCTCAGAGCCCAGTCGATGATGCGTTCGATCATGAGGCGTGCCGCGCGTGGGCAGGAATCGCGGCAACCTCAGTCGACATGATGCTCGTGACCGTGGTGAGAATGATCGGATGGATCGGATTGGTTTGATTGGTCCGAGTGACCTTCGTGGCTCGAGTGGTCCGGCTGGATTGGGGGGTCTGATTGATCTGAGTGATCCGGTTGGACTGAATGATCTGAATGATCTGTGTGATCCGAGTGACCTGAGTGCTGCGAGTGGTCCGGCGGCTCCGCTGTCGCGAGCTCGATGTCGCCAGGTTTGCTGTGCGGCGCCGCGGCGGCGAATCTGTTCCAGGAAGATTGCAGCGAGCTTTCGGCATTCAGCATGAACTGACCGTTGGCAACCACGGTCTGTCCGGCGTTCAAACCTTCCAGCACCTCGATGCGATCGCCGCTCTCGGCGCCGAGCCGCACCTGCGCTGGACGGAAATGATTCTCCGACTCCGCCACGATCACGAAGTCCCCTCGTCCCGTGCGCAATACGGTATCCACCGGAACGGCCAGCGAACGCCGCGCCGTCATCTTGATCTGGCCGTCCAGCAGCGTTCCCGGCAGGAATCGATTTGCCGTGGCCGCGAGCGGCACTCGGATCCGTGCGGTTCTCGATATCGGATCAACCACCGCAAGCGCCGGGTCGAGTGATGCCGTCACCGTCGTAGCGCGATCGAACGTCGAGTGCAGCTCGACCGTGTCGCCCGGTCGAATCTGGCCCAGCAGATCCGGAGTAAGAATGATCTCGGCCCAGGCGGCATGCCGGTCGGCGTAGCTCACGACGAGTTCGCCAGGCCGCACGAAAGCGCCTTCGCGAGCACCAATACTGGTGACTACGCCGTCGTGCGCCGCCAATACCGGAACCACATCGTGGATGCGGCGGAATCGTTCGAGATCATCCAACACGGGGAGAGGAACATCCGCGGCAATAAGACGATTGCGCACCCGGAACCGCTCGCGCGCCACGCTTGCGAGCATGAGGTCCGGCGCGGTGTTGCCAACGGTCATGCCTGACTCTCCGCCTTTCGCCGAAAGTAGTGAGTCCCTGCGCGTAAGCAGATCTATGTAGTCCTTCTGTCGCTGTTGCAGCTCCGGCGAATAGATTTCGTATAGCACCTGCCCTGCACGCACCGGGTGCCCGACTCCGGCCACCCCCAGGCGGCTGATCCAGCCTTCTACTTTGGGCGAGAGCGTCACGGCACGACGCTCGTCCGCAACCACTTGCGCCGCCACTGCCGCGGAAGGACTGAAATCGACTGGCTGAACGGATTGCGTCACCACGCCCAGGCGCGCCTGCATCTGCGGCGCGATGGAAACGGCGCCCGTGTGGGTGTTCGCAGGCTCCTGCGTTCTCTGCACGAGGTCCATGCCGCAGATCGGACATGACCCTTCATGATCCGAGGTCACGTGCAGATGCATCGGGCAATACCAGCCGGCAGGCTCGTCCGCATGAGCCGCATGCACCGGCTGTTCCCGCGTTTGACGCGATTGCGCGACCAACACGGTTGCAACGGCACTGAGAACTACCGCCGCAGCCACGAGTACTAATTTCAGCTTGGGCAGGGCCACGACACGCCTCCGCAAAAAGGGCGGCGCGACGCACCGCCCTCTTGCTTCATCTCACGAGAATGTTGTCGCCGCGACCCATGTTGGGATCTGCGTCCTTGGTGAACTGCAGAACCGCGATCGCTCCCGTCAGCGCCTGGCGGAGTGAATGCGTGACGATGGCGTTCGCACCCTCGATCGGCGAGATGATGTCGAACGCTGCGGCATCGCCCGGCCCGACTACATACGTCTGCAGCCCGACCAGCACATTCTTCGGATTGCCGCTGGGATACACGCGATCCCAGATGCCCGCGATCGGATGGAACGAAGAAAACTCGTTGGCACCCGCATTCACGAAGTGGATGCGAACACGCTCGCCCGGCTTCGCCTGCAACATGCGCGTGGCGTTCGGATCGTGCACCGGGTCGTACTTGAAGATGCCGCCGTTGAACATGACGTTGCTCCACTTGTTGGCCATCATGTCGTCCTGGTTGTCCGGGTTCGGGTACAGCTCGGCCTGGATCAGCACGTATTCCCGATCCGCCTTGGGCAGCGCATTGGCATCCTTCGGATCGACGATGATCACGCCGTACATGCCGCGCGCAATGTGCTGGATCATCGGATCGGAACCACAGTGGTAGTAGAACGTGCCTGGATACGTCGGCGTCCAGGTGAAGCTCTTGCTCTGTCCCGGCTGGACCGACTCGAACTCGTTGAGCACGTCGACGCGCGCGGCGTGAAAATCGATCGAGTGCGAGTTCTTGTTCGCCTTGTCGTTGTTGAGCGTGAACTCGACGACATCGCCTTCGGTGACGCGAACGACCGGTCCGGGCACCTGACCGTCGTAGGTCCAGGCCCGATACATGGTGTTCTTGTTGTCGATCGGAACGTCGACCTCGCGTGGCGTGAGCGTGATTTTGACCGTCTTCGCCTCCGCTGCCGCCGAGGCGAGCAGCGCCAGGCACAAGGCTGTTACCAGGGTCTTCAAGATGGTTCTCCCGTTGGGGTTGTCGTTCGTTGGAATCAGCTGGATTGGGTCTTGCTGATGAAGCGCAGGTACTTGACCAGGTCGTGGATCTGCTCGTCCGTCAGCACACCGCCCCAGGTGGGCATGAGCACGGATTTGCTCACCGACAGGCCGCCGCTCTTGATGGCCTTGAACAGCAGGTCATCGGGCGTGTCGCCCATCGCCTTGCTGTCGGTGTGATCGCGCGGCTTCACGGCCATGTCACCGCTGTTGAGCCCGTTGCCATCGCGATTCACGCCGTGACACTGCACGCAGTAGGTGTCGTACAGCTTCACGGTCGCGGGCGATGGCGCCTCGTCGGCCAGGCACACGGAGGTGGCGAAGCCAGCGAATGCAACGAAGAGCGTTCCAGTGAGCCGGTTCATTGGGCACCTGCCTGTTTCAGTGTCATCAGATAGCCGGTGAGCTTCTGGATGTCGCCGTCGTTCAGCTCGAGCTTCGGCATCCAGACGTGCGGATCGAATTTCTGCGGGTCGCGGGTGTACTCGACCACGTAGTCGGGCTGCAGCCGATCACCCGCGGTGAACAGCTCCGGTCCGGAATGCGGCGGGCCATCGGGCTTTCCCGCGTGGCACGAGGAACAGCCGCGCAGCTTGTTGAACAGGAGCGCCGCCATCGCATTCGGCGCCGCCGGCTGGAAAGCCCCTTTCTGAACGAGTCCCGCATCCGTACCGAGCGCCAGCAACGCATCCGCTACTGCGCCTGCATCCGCAGCGGCGAGCTTCATGTGCGCAGGCACCTGTCCCGGATCGATCGCATCCGTCGTTCCCTCACCGGGTTTCACCGCGTTCCGATACATGACGCCGGCAGGTCGGATGACTGTCGGTGACTGCAGCCACTGAACCAGCCAGTCCTTGTTGAACTTCACGCCGGCGTACCAGAGATCCGGCCCCTTCCGGGACCAGAGACGATCGATGTTGGCGTCACTGGGTTTGGTGAGCGCGTGGCAGCTCGCGCATTGGCTCTGAAGAATCTCGGGACCGGATGCCGCTGTGCCCAGCGTGGGCAGCAGGAACATCGTTCCGAGAAGCATCGTCAGTCGAACTCGTTGGCGTTTCATTGCAGAGACCTCCGGCGCGCTACTGGACCGCCTGACCCTTGAATGTGTCGTTGGTGTAGATACCCGGCCCCTTCTGCAGGGAGTCCTGGTAGTAGAAGTTGGGTTTCGGCGTGCGCTTGTTCCACGGATACCAGGAGTCGTCGCTGCGGATGTCGGTGTACTCGATGACCGTCATCATTCCGCCCATGGGGCGTTCGCCGTTCATGGTGTGCGAGTCGACGTGGTCGTGAACCATCCAGCGACCCGGGTTGTCGGCGGTGAGAATGAGGTCGTAGCGCTCGCCCGGCCCCACGACCACGGTATCGGCCATGATCGGACTGGGCAGCGGAAAGCCGTCCTTGAACACGATCTGGAAGGTGTGACCGTGGATGTGGATCGCGTGGGTGAATTCGCCGGCACCGATGAGGCGAATACGCACTACGTCGCCTTTCTGGATGCGCAGCGGCTCGGACTCGGGGAAGGCGCGGCCGTTGATCGTGAAGTAGTCGAAGACATCGCCCGGCACGCCGCCGAAACCCGGCTTGTCCGCCCATTTCGAGGCCCAGTCCGAGAGCATGAGCACGAAATCCTTCGTGACCTTTTTCTCGATCGGGATCGGCTTCTTCGGACGCACGATGAACGGGCCGAACATGCCGCGCATGGCGACGTGCTCGTTCACGTTCACATGGCAGTGATACCAGAACGTGCCCGAGGGCTCGGCCGTGAACTTGTACGTGAAGCTGTCGCCGGGCGCGATGCCTTGCTGGGTCACATCCGGCACGCCGTCCATCTGCCAGGTGCCGCGCTGGAACATGCCGTGCCAGTGAATGGTGTGCGGCAGCGCCGTGAGGTTGTTCACCGTGACTTCGAGCTGATCGCCCTCGTTCACGTAGAACAACGGACCGGGCACCTGGCCGGCGAACGCGAATGCATGGAACTGCTGCTTCTCGACCAGCGTGATGCGGGTGTCTTCGACGTTCATCTCGAAGACCCGCTTCTCGGCCAGCGCCTCATTACTCAGACACGTTGCCAACAGCAGCAACGCACCGAGCCAGACCGCCCGGTGCGACCCGGGCGTTGGTTTGCAGCTCATGCCATCTCCCCTTGTTTTTCCCATGCGAGAGCGATGGCGCGAAACATACATTTCTAATACATGTTTTACAAGTGCATCTTTTGGCGCACGCGAGCTGGGTTTTCAGCGATTCTGGCTGTTTCCGCACCGTGGAAAACGCCTCGCATTCGCGAGTCGCTTGCAGTAGCCTGCGATCAGGGATTTTCGGAGTTCAAATGCACCTCACGCTGTACACCGACTACACGTTGCGGGTGATGATGTATCTGGCGGTGAAACACATCGACAGCAGCACCGCGACCATCGATGAGATCGCGAGCGCTTATGCCATCTCACGCAGCAACATTACGAAGATCGTCAATGAGCTGGCTCAGAATGGCTTCATAGAGACAATCCGCGGGCGCGCGGGTGGCACGCGCCTCGCGCGATCGCCCAACGAAATCTCGATTGGCGCTCTCGTCCGGCTTGCGGAGAAGGATTTCGGGGTCGTCGAGTGCCACGCAGCGGAGGCAGAGGTGAACTGCGCAATCATGCCGACGTGCAATTTGCGCGTTGCATTGAAGCGCGCGGTGGATGCGTTTCTTCGCGAACTCGACAAGATGACCTTGGCGGACGCGATCGCCGCACCGAACGTTGCCGCATCCCTGCTGCATATTCGCCTGTCGGAGAACAAGGAAGTCGCCGTTCCCATTTCGGCACTGGCGCGCCGTGCCCGGGCATCCAGCGGCTCCAAGGGATACGGAACAAAGACGGGACGCAGGCCGAAACGCGCGGGCACCCGGAAGCTCGGATAGGCCCGCCTTTACTCTCTCGCCTGTTACCCAGCGATCCGGATCACCCGGCTCGACAACAATCGTGCTCGCAGCCTCAGCGGGCGGCAGCACCGCGCGCTTGCGCGACTTTGGAAACAGCCGGACGGCCGATCAGGCCACGAATGAACGCGCCCGCTTCCAGCACCGCGTCGAGATCGACGCCGGTTTCGATACCCATGCCGTTGAGCATGTAGACCAGATCTTCCGTCGCGAGATTGCCGGAGGCGCCGCGGGCGTACGGGCAGCCGCCCAGTCCACCGACCGCACTGTCCGCAACAGTGATCCCGCGCTCCAGCGCGGCCAGCACGTTGGAAAGCGCCTGGCCATACGTGTCATGGAAATGCACGGCCAGCTTCTCTACCGGCACACGATTCATCACCGCATCGAGCATGCGCCACACGTGGCCGGGCGTGCCGACGCCGATGGTGTCGCCGAGGGACACTTCATAGCAGCCCATGTCGATCAGCTTCGCGGCCACATCGGCCACCGCCGCCGGAGCAATCGCGCCCTCGTACGGACAACCCATCACGCATGACACATAGCCGCGCACCGGCAGCGAATGCGCCTTCGCCAGGGTCATGACTTCCTCGAACCGCTGCAGGCTTTCGGCGATCGAGCAATTGATGTTCTTGCGGGAGAACGATTCGGAAGCGGCGGCGAAGACGGCCGCCTCATCGGCACCCGCCTGCAACGCGGCTTCCAGTCCACGTGCGTTGGGCGTCAGCGCCGTGTACTTCACGCCCTTGCGGCGCGACAGCTTGGCGAACACCTCGGCAGTGCCCGCCATCTGCGGCACCCATTTCGGCGAGACGAAGCTGCCGGCTTCGATGGTGGTCAGGCCGGCGGCGCCCAGCCGGTCGATCAGCTCGACCTTGGACTCGGGCGAGACGTTGACCGCCTCGTTCTGCAGGCCGTCACGCGGCCCTACTTCGACGATGCGTACGCGCTTGACTTCGACCATGGCTCTGTCTCGACTCAAAAACCCAAAAACTCAGGCGTCCGCCTCGAACTCCGCCAGCTGCACGCCCTCGACCACCTGCTCGCCGGCCGCATAGTGGATCGCCACGACGACGCCGGCCGACGGCGCCACGATGGTGTGCTCCATCTTCATGGCTTCGAGCACCAGCAGCGGCGCGCCCTTGGCGACCCGCTCCTTCGGACTCACCAGCACGGCCACGACCTTGCCGGGCATCGGCGAACGCAGACCACCGTGGCCGGCGCTGCTGTCGCTCACGATGTCGCGAGGATCGACGACCTTGAACCCATAGTGGGTGCCGTCCACGAAAATATCCAGCTGTTGCGCGTGCCGGATCACGCTGGCGGTGACGTGCACGCCATCGATATCGAAACGGAACTCGTCACCCTCGCGCTGCCAGCTGCGCAGCACCGCCGTGTGTCCGTCCAGTTCGAGAATGCACTCCCCGGCCTGCATCGTGACGCGAACGAGCTTCGTGGTTTCTCCCAATTGCAGGCTGAGACTGCGCGCTGCAGCCCCATCCATGCGCCAGCCGCCCATGGAACGCCATGGCGAGTAACGGTCAATCGCAGGCAGCGGTTGCTTGGCTTCGGCATCAACCTCGTCCAGCGCATAGGCCGCAGCCGCCCATTGCCACACGCTCTCAGGTGGCGATGGCGGCTGGAACAGATACTCCCGCTCACGCTCGATCAACGCCGTATCGAGATCCGCCGTCGAAAAGGCTGTGGAGGTGGCGATACGTTCCAGGAACTCCACGTTGTTGGCGACACCGAGAATCCGATATTCCTTCAGCGCAATGCGCAGACGCTGCAGCGCGCGCTCACGCGACTCGCCCCACACGATCAGCTTGGCGATCATGGGATCGTAGTACGGCGTAATGGTGTCGCCTTCCGCCACACCCGTATCGATGCGCACGTGTCGGCTCTGTTCCGGCGCACGCAGGTAACGCAAGCGGCCGATCGAAGGCAGGAACTCGCGTGACGGATCTTCGGCGTACACGCGGGCTTCGAAAGCATGCCCACGCAGCGTCAGCGCCTCTTGCTTCAGCGGCAGCAGTTCGCCATTGGCAACCCGGAGTTGCCACTCCACCAGGTCCAGGCCGGTGATCATTTCCGTCACCGGATGCTCGACCTGAAGACGGGTGTTCATCTCCATGAAATAGAACGTGCCATCGCGCGAAGCGATGAACTCGACCGTGCCGGCACCTTCATAGCCAACTGCGCGCGCAGCAGCCACCGCAGCTTCGCCCATTTCGCGGCGCCGCGCTTCGGTCATGCCCGGCGCAGGCGCTTCCTCGATCACCTTCTGATGGCGACGCTGCACCGAGCAGTCACGCTCGAACAGATACACGCAGTTGCCATGCCGATCGGCGAACACCTGCACTTCGATGTGCCGCGGCTGCAGCACGTATTTCTCGATGAGCACGCGATCGTTGCCGAAGCTGGCAGCCGCCTCGCGTTTGCAGCTGGCGAGCGCCGCGTCGAAATCTTCCAGCCGATCCACGCGCCGCATGCCTTTGCCGCCACCACCGGCGCTCGCCTTGATGAGCACCGGAAAGCCGATGGCCTGAGCCTGCGAACGCAGGAAATCCGCATCCTGCTTCTCGCCGTGATAGCCCGGCGTCAGCGGCACAGCCGCGCCTTCCATCAGCGCCTTCGCCGAAGACTTCGAGCCCATCGCTTCCATCGCCGATGCCGGCGGGCCGATGAAAGTCAGTCCGGCAGCGCTGACGGCCTGCGCGAACTGCGAGTTCTCGGACAGAAAGCCATAGCCTGGGTGGATGGCCTGCGCACCCGTAGCGAGCGCAGCTTGAATGATGGCATCGCCTCGCAGATAGCTTTCGCGCGGCGGCGCAGCGCCGATGTGAACGGCTTCGTCACAGGCTGCGACGTGCTGCGAGTTGGCGTCGGCGTCGGAATACACCGCGACGGTACGAATTCCCATGCGACGCGCAGTGCGCGCTACACGGCAGGCGATCTCGCCACGATTTGCGATCAGGATTTTGTCGAACATGATTACATCCGGAACACGCCGAAGCGGGTCTCACCGATGGCTGCATTGAGCGATGCCGAAAGCCCCAGAGCCAGGCACATGCGGGTCTGGGCCGGATCGATGACACCGTCGTCCCACAGGCGCGCCGTCGCGTAGTACGGATTGCCCTGCTCTTCATACTGACGGCGGATCGGCGCCTTGAAGGTTTCCTCTTCTTCCACGCTCCACCTGCCGCCCTTCGCTTCGATGGAGTCGCGCCGCACCGTTGCCAGCACGTTCGCCGCCTGCTCGCCGCCCATGACGCTGATGCGCGCATTCGGCCACGTCCAAAGGAAACGCGGGCTGTACGCACGGCCGCACATGCCATAGTTGCCGGCGCCGAAACTTCCACCGACGATCACCGTCATCTTCGGCACCTGGGCGCAAGCCACCGCGGTCACCAGCTTGGCGCCGTTCTTGGCGATGCCTTCGTTCTCGTATTTCTGCCCCACCATGAAGCCGGTGATGTTCTGCAGGAACACCAGCGGAATGCGTCGCTGGCAGGCGAGCTCGATGAAGTGCGCGCCCTTGAGGGCCGACTCGGAGAACAGGATGCCGTTGTTGGCGATGATGCCGACCGGCATGCCCATGATGCGGGCAAAGCCCGTGACCAGCGTCGTGCCGTAGCGCGCCTTCCACTCGTCCAGATCGCTGTCGTCGACGATGCGGGCGATGACCTCGCGGATGTCGAACGGCTTGCGCGGATCGGTGGGAATGATGCCATACAGCTCTTCGCTCGAATAACGCGGCTCACGCGGCTCGCGTATATCGATGTCAGCACGCGAACGTGCATTGAGTCCGTCGACTACATGACGCGCGATACCGAGCGCATGGGCGTCGTTCTCGGCCAGATGGTCCACCACGCCGGACAGGCGCGTGTGCACATCGCCGCCACCGAGATTCTCGGCCGTGACAACCTCGCCGGTCGCCGCCTTCACCAGCGGCGGACCGCCCAGGAAGATGGTTCCCTGGTTGCGCACGATGATGGATTCATCGCTCATCGCCGGCACGTAGGCGCCGCCAGCGGTACACGAACCCATCACGACCGCGATCTGCGGAATGCCCGCGGCCGAGAGATTGGCTTGATTGAAGAAGATGCGGCCGAAGTGCTGCTCGTCGGGGAACACGTCGTCCTGGCTCGGCAAGTGTGCGCCGCCGGAGTCCACCAGGTACACGCAGGGCAGCCCGTTCTCCTGGGCGATGCGCTGCGCGCGCAGATGCTTCTTCACCGTGATCGGATAATAAGTGCCGCCCTTGACGGTGGGATCGTTGCAGACGATCAGACACTCGCGGCCGGCGATGCGGCCGATACCGGTGATGATGCCCGCGCCCGGCGCATCGTCGTTGTACATGCCACCCGCCGCCAGCGGCGAAAGCTCGAGGAACGGAGAGCCCGGATCGAGCAGCATGTCCACGCGATCACGCGGCAACAGCTTGCCGCGACCGACATGCTTCGCCCGCGCCGCTTCGCCGCCGCCCTGCTTGGCCTTCGCCAGGCGGGCGCGCAGTTCGCTCACCAGCTCCTCCATGGCCGCCCGGTTCGCACGATAATCCTCCGTGCGCACGTCGAGTTTGGATTCGATTACCGCCACACCGCCTCCACCTTCTGTCGCGCTTGCTGCGATTGTCCGATTGTCGGACAATGCCACAAGCACCGGGATGCGGCAAGCCGGCGGCCCGGCCGCCAGCCGCAGCCGAATCGAGATCGAGGCGCCCCGCCCGCAGGCGCTGCAGTGCGTCAGTGGGCGGCCCGGTGCCGATGGCGAATTGCCGCGGTAACCGGCGTTCATCAGGAGGTCGTGCGTGCATTCACCCTTCGAGCCGATTCGTCGCGAGGCGGCCTCCAGCAAGGTGGTCGAAGCCTTGATGGAAAGGATCGCTGCGCGCAGCTTCGATCACGGCGACCGCCTCCCTTCCGAAACCGAGCTGGCGCGCCAGTTTGGTGTCAATCGCTCCACGATCCGCGAAGCGCTGCGCGAGTTGCAGACGTGCGGACTGCTGAAGCGCGAGCGCGGCTCGAAACTCATGATGGTGACGAGGCCATCGACCGAGATCGTCGCGCAAGGCGTCAGCCGCGCTCTGGTCATGCACGATGTGACCTTCCTGGACATCTGGGAATCGATGTCCATTCTCGAACCCTCGATTGCCGAGACGGCGGCGCGTCGCCGGACGGCAGAGGACGCAACGCGGCTGGAATGGCTGTGGACCCGTTTCGTCGAAGACAAGGACGACTCGGCGCGCTGCGTGCATCACGTGGCGGAATTCTTCAGTGCGCTGGCCCAGGCAACCCATAACCCAGTGCTGGTGCTCCAGCAACAGCCGCTCATTCAGCTGCTCGAACCTTCCTTGCACGCAATGATCGACAAGGCGCCGCAGGCCCACTCCCGCATTGCGACCGCTCAACGCAAGGTCTACGAAGCGGTCGAGGCCAAGGACGCTGCGGATTCACGCACCTGGATGGCAAAGCACATCCGTGACTTCAAGCGCGGCTACGAAGTCGCGGGCATCGATCTGTCGCTGCGGATCACCGACTGAAGATCCTGCCGGACACCGATCCGGCACCAGGCTAGCAGCCTGCCTGGGCAGGCCGGTACCCTGTTCCGATCCACGCCTGCGGCAGCTGATTCGCCCCGGCCTCCTTGTGCATAATGCCGCCACTTGCGACGGAGCCGATATGACCCCAGCGGATCGCCGTATCACCGAGCTCATCGACAAATGGCTGGCGAGCATCGACCTGCACCTGCAATACGTCGAGCTCAGCGATGCGGCCTATGCGCGCGCCCAGTCCTGGCCCCGGCACGACCGGCCGACCCGCTGGGTGCTGGAAGTGGCGCGGCAGAAGCTCCTGGAGCTGAAGGGCCATTGCGAGACCCGCCAGGCGATGGGCGACGGCAAGTTCGCCGAGTCGCTGGAGCTGATGGCATTCCTGGCCAACCTAGTCGGCATCCAGCACATCCAGCGCTTCGTGCCGCTGGCCGATCCGGCGCGCGAGAACACGACCTCGACCAGCCAGATCATCGAGAGCCCCACCGTCATCCGGGTCCCGCCTCGAACCCGTTCGGCCGGCGACGACACGACTCGCGAGATGCCACGGCTGCGAGCGGCACCTGCCGCTGCAAAAGCCCCGGCGTCGCCGGCACCGGTGCGTGCCGAGCAGAAGCCCGTGACCCGATCCGCCGCCCCCGCGAAAAGCGAGCCGCCGGCGAAACCGCTGTCCGGCGATCTCAAGAGCAAGATCGTTGCCGATGCGGTGCGGCTGCTGAAATGGGGCAAGCCCTGGCATGAGCTGGCGGAGCTGATCGGGCGTATCGCGGATCGGCCTTCGGTGCCGGAGATCCGCAAATTCCTGCGCGCCCACAAGGCGGACATCGAGGCGAAGGTCGCGAAGGCCTGAGGGGACCGGGGCTGAGGGCCGCGTTCGGCCTTAGGGTCCGCTCGCAGGGACAGCGGCGGGACGCGGAAGACGGGCAAAAAAAAAGGCCGGGGATCTTGCGATTTGACCCGGCCAATCAGGGGGATTCGAGAATCAGAGCTTCCGGTCACGATCCCGGCAACTCACAGCAACCTTTGCATTGACCCGGCGGGGCGAATTAGTTCCTTCAGGATCGTGCCTTGAAGGATCTGCCGCCGCAGCGTCATTTTGCACTGCCAAATATACGCTCAGTCTTCGGCCTGTACAACTCTTTTTTCGCATCGATTTGGTTATGTGAGCCTAAGAATCCTGAAATAAATCATTAACAAACCGTCAACACACCGGCAAGGTGCCCCAATCCTGGGTTTTCGTGCGACGCCAAAGACAGACACCTCGCAGGTGCCTTCATGGTACCGCCCGGGGCGGCCGGCACTCATATTAAGAAGCCTTCATCCCCTGCCGCGTCCGCTCGGGGCATGCTTGAAAAAGCCGGCCGGCGTAGAAAAAAATCGTCGCCCGTTACGATCAGCCACGCGCCGCCCGACGGCCACGATGCCCAACGACATCGGTGGCGGCCCGCAGGAGCAATGCATCGATCTGTGAACCGACACGCGTATGCGGGGTCTGTTAGGACTGATTTTTTTGTCGTTCCTTTCCCTGCAGCCAACAAAGGACCGCCACCAGCCAATGATCGAGATCAACCGCCTCACCAAACGCTACGGCGCGCTCACCGCCGTCGACGATCTCTCCTTCAGCGTCCAGCCCGGCGAAGTGCTGGGGTTCCTCGGACCGAACGGCGCCGGCAAATCCACCACCATGAAAATGATCACCGGCTTCCTCGCGCCCACCTCGGGCAGCGTGCGGGTCTGCGGTCACGATGTGGAAGCCCAGCCGCTCGCCGCCAAGGCCTGCATGGGCTACCTGCCGGAAGGGGCGCCGGCCTACGCGGAAATGACGGTGCGCGGCTTTCTCTCGTTCATCGCCGAAGTGCGCGGCCTCGACGGTGAACGGCGCAAGCAGCGCCTCGACGACGTGATCGCGCGCCTGGCGCTCGGCGGCGTGCTGGAGCAGATGATCGAAACGCTGTCGAAGGGCTTCAAGCGCCGCGTCGGGCTGGCGCAGGCGCTGCTGCACGATCCGCCGGTGCTGATTCTCGACGAGCCCACCGACGGCCTGGACCCGAACCAGAAGCACGAGGTGCGCACGCTCATCAACGCCATGGCGAAAGACAAGATCATCGTGATCTCCACCCACATCCTCGAAGAGGTGGATGCGGTCTGCAATCGCGCCATCATCATCGCCAACGGCCGCATCCTGGCCGACGACACGCCGCAGGCATTGGCGCAGCGCTCGGCCTCCGGGCGGCTCGACGAAGTGTTCCGTGCCATCACCACCGGCCAGGGCCTGGAGGTGCAGACCCGGCAGGAGGCGGTCCATGCATAACATCCGCGCGATTTTCCGCCGCGAGTTCACCAGTTACTTCGCCACGCCGCTGGCGTTCGTATTCATCGTGATCTTCCTGGTGCTGGCCGGCGCCCTCGCCTTCTATCTCGGCGGCTTCTACGAGCGCAGCCAGGCGGACCTGGCGCCGTTCTTCAACTATCACCCCTGGCTGTACCTGTTCCTGATTCCGGCGCTGTCGATGCGGCTGTGGGCCGAGGAGCGCAAGTCCGGCACCATCGAACTGCTGACCACGCTGCCGGTCACGGTCGGCCAGGCCGTGGTGGGCAAGTTCCTCGCGGCCTGGTGCTTCGCGGGGCTGGCGCTGGCGCTGACGTTTCCGATCTGGATCACGGTCAACTACCTGGGCTCGCCCGACAACGGCGCGATCCTGGCTGCCTACATCGGCAGCTTCCTGATGGCCGGCGGCTTCCTTGCCATCGGCGCGTGCATGTCGGCGGCCACCCGCAACCAGGTGATCGCCTTCATCTTCACCGTGGTGATCTGCTTCGGCTTCCTGCTCGCCGGCTTTCCGCTGGTGCTGAACCTGTTCGAGGGCTGGGCGCCGCAGTCCATCGTCGATGCGGTCGCCTCGCTGTCGTTCCTCACGCATTTCAGCTCCATCGCCAAGGGCGTGATCGACCTGCGCGACCTGCTCTACTTCGGCACGCTGATCGCCGCCTGGCTCACCGCCAACGCGATCGTCCTGGACATGAAGAAGGCGGACTGACCATGACCACTTCCAAGACCGCCGCCGTGGGCAAGAAAGCCTACGGCGCCACTGCCCTGCTGGCGCTCGCCGTGCTGTTCATCGGCGTCACCATCCTGATCACCTTCCTGCTGCGCGGCGCGCGCGTCGATCTCACCGAAAGCAAGCTGTATTCGATCGCTCCGGGCACGCAGCGCATCCTGCAATCGCTGCAGGAACCGATCAATCTCTACTTCTTCTTCTCGCAGGAAGCGAGCAGCCAGTCGCCGCCGATTCGCGCCTATGCACAGCGCGTGCGCGAGTTGCTGGAGGAAATGGCGCAGCGCTCCAAGGGCAAGCTGCGGCTGACCGTGATCGATCCGAAGCCCTTCTCCGACGAGGAGGACCGTGCCACGGATTTCGGGCTGCAATCGGTGCCGCTGGGCAACCGCGGCGAGGCTCTGTACTTCGGTCTTGCCGGCACCAACTCCACCGACGGCCACGAAACCATCGGCTTCTTCCAGCCGGACAAGGAAGAGTTTCTCGAGTACGACGTGGCCAGCCTGATCTACAAGCTGGATCATCCCAAGCGTCCCACCATCGGCCTCATGTCGAGCCTGCCGGTGGATGCCTCGTTCGACCAGATGAGCGGGCAGATGCGTCCCGGCTGGGCCAGCGTCGAGCAGCTGCGCGAGCTGTTCAATGTCCAGACGCTTGCCTCCGACGTCACGTCGATTGCGCCTGACATCAATGCGCTCATGCTGGTTCATCCGCGCAATCTGTCGCCGCAGACCCAGTACGCCATCGATCAGTTCGTGATGCGCGGCGGCAAGCTGATCGCCTTCATGGATCCGCAGGCCGAGAACGATCCGCAGGCAGCGCAGATGGCCCAGATGGGCGGCGCCATGGGCAATCGTTCGTCGACGCTGGGACCGCTGCTGGATGCCTGGGGTGTGAGTTACGACCCGGGCGAAGTGCTGGGCGATCGCGAGCTCGGCCTCACCGTGTCCCTGCAGCAGGGCCAGCCGCCCTCGCAGCACATCGCCATCATCGGCTTCACTCGCGACAGCATGAACCACCAGGACGTGGTCACTTCCGCGCTCGACAGCATCAACGTGATGACGGCCGGCGTGCTGAAGAAGAAGGACGGCGCCACGATCGATTTCGAGCCGCTGATCCAGTCGAGTACCAACGCTGAGTTGCTGCCCAGCGCGCGCCTGGCATTCCTGCCGGACAGCCAGTCGCTGCTCGATGGCTTCAAGCCGACCGGCGAGCATTACGCCATCGCGGCGCGCATTCACGGCAAGCTCAAGTCCGCCTTCCCCAACGGCGCGCCACCGGCGGCCGATGCAAAATCGGACTCGGCCACCCCCGCAGCTCCCAAAGATCCACCGCTCAAAGAAAGCGCCGGCGACGCCGACCTGATCCTGGTCGCCGATACCGATCTGCTGGCCGATCCGCTATGGATCAGGAATCAGAGCCTGTTCGGCCAGCGCGTCGCCATCGCGTGGGCCAACAACGGCGACTTCCTCTCCAATGCCGTCGACAACCTCGCCGGCAGCAGCGATCTCATCAGCATCCGCGGCCGGCAGAGTTTCTTCCGTCCGTTCACCAAGGTGGACGAGCTGCGCCGTCATGCCGACGACCGGCTGCGCGCCACCGAGAAGCAGCTGGACCAGGAGCTGCGCGACACCGAGCAGAAACTGTCGCAGCTCGAAGCGGGCCGGGCGAACCAGAGTGAGATGGTGCTTTCACCGGAGCAGGAAGCCGAGCTCACCCGCTTCCAGCAGGAACGTGCGCGTATCCGCAAAGAGCTGCGCGAAGTGCGCCGCAGCCTCGACATCGAGATCGAACGGCTCGGCACGCAATTGAAGATCATCAACATCGCCCTGGTGCCGGCCCTGATCGCCCTCGGTGCGATCCTTCTGGCCATCATGCGCCGACGCAAACTGCGCGCCGGCCGCGCCGCCGCCCACACCGGTTGAGACAGCCACAGGAAGATTGCCGATGACCCCTCGCAGACTGCTGATTCTCGGTGCAGCCGCCGTCGTCGTCCTCGTCGGCGCGTTGCTGCTGTCGAACCCGCGTTCTTCCGCGGACCAGAAGCCGGCAGGCGCGCTCTATCCCGATCTCAAGGAACAGGTGAACGCCGTAACCGCCGTGCGCATCTTCAAGGCCGGCGATGCCAAGGCGGTGGAAGTGCAGCGCAAGGACGCTGAATGGAACGTGGTCGAGCGCTCCGGTTATCCGGCCGACGTGGCGAAAGTGCGCAAGCTGCTGCTGGCCCTGGCGCAGGCCAGGCCGCTGGAAGAGAAGACCTCGAATCCGGAGAACTATCCGACGCTCGGCGTCGAGGACGTTAGCGACGCCAAGGCCACCGGCGTGCGCATCGAGTTGGAAGGCACGCCCAAACCGGTGAGCCTGATCCTCGGCAAGGCGGGCAGCGGCGCCAACTCCACGTATGTGCGCCGGGCCGGCGAGCCGGCAAGCTGGCTCATCGATCAGAGCCTGACGGCGTCGGCCAATCCGCACGACTGGCTGCGCTCATCCGTCATCGACATTGGAGCTGACCGCGTGCAGTCCGCCACCATCACGCTCGGCAACGCCAAACCCTATAGTGCGGCCAAGAAAACGCGCGCGGACGCAGACTTCACTGTCGATGGCCTGCCGAAGGGCAAGCAGCTCAGCGCCCCCTCCGCCGCCAACGGTTTCGCCTCGGCACTCAGTGCGTTGACGCTCGCCGACGTGCGCCCCTCGAGCGATTTCGCAGCCGACAAACCTATCGCTCACGCCACCTACCGCACCTTCGACGGACTCGTCGCCGAAGTGGACGGCTGGATGAAGGACAGCAAGCACTACGTCTCGATCAAGACGTCGTACGACAAGGCGCTGGCACAGCGCTTCCATGTCGAAACCAAGGCTCCGGAGAAAGCCGCGGACACGGCGGCCGGAAAATCCGAGGTGAAGCCCGCCGACGCCGCAGCGGCGGACGCGGCCAAGCCAGGTGCAGCCGCACCGTCGATAGACGCAGCCCAGAAGGCCTCCGCCGCGAACGAGAAGATCGAAGACGCGGCCAGGATCAACACCACGCTGGCGGGTTGGGTCTATGAGATCCCGGAATACAAATACGAAGCAATCTTCAAGCCGCTGGACAGCCTGCTGAAGAAGTAAGCCTCACTTCTTCTTCGGCAGCAGCACCACCCGCGTGCCGGTCCATCGATCCTGCCAGGTGCGGCGGTCGCGATCGATCCAGACCCATAGGTAAGCGAGTACGATCGGCGCGAGCGAGACGCACATCGCCAGCATGCGCGCCTGTCGGTCGGACCAGTGACCCCAGATGAGCCAGTAACCGACGACGAACGGCAGCAGCAATGCGCCGACGATGCCGAGCCGCGCCAGCGACAGACGCCAGTCGAGCAACGAACCATTCTCGCGCTGCACCCGCAGGCGCCACGCCAGCATGCCCACCGTCTGGCCGCGAGTCGTCCAGAAGTACACGAAGAACGCGGCAATCAGAACCAGCTGCACCAGCCAATACAAATACGCGAGCGCGCCGACCTCCCGCGGGACCAGCACCTTGCCATGCAGGAACGGCAGAAACGGAAACGTCGCCACGATCAGCAATGCCAGCACCGGCAGACAGTCGTAGACCATCGCCCCGATGCGACGTAGCACCCCCGCATTGGGCAAGGAAGCGGCAGCGGACGATGAATTGGGAACAGAGGAATCAGCGGACACGAGCCACCGCAATCGTTGTAACTAAAGCCAGCAATGCCGTCGGCGTCCAGGCCACCACCAGCGGCGGCAGATCGAACACCGCGCCGCTGCCTTCCATCATTCTCGCAATCAACAAGAACACCACGCCGATCATGATACCGACCACGGTACGCGCGCCGGTGCCGGTCGAACGCATCGGTCCGAAAGCGAACGGCACGGCCAGCACCACGATGATGGCCACCGCAACCGTGCGCGCGATCCGCGACCAGAATGCAGTTTCGGCCGCGCGGGCATCGAGCCCGTTGCGCTTCAGGTGCTGGACGTAGTTGTACAGACCACGGATCGGCATCGACTCCGGGTCCACCGACGCCAGGCCCAGGAACTCCGCCGACAGATTGGTGGCGAGATCGGCCGACGGCTGCCGGCTTGCCGCGACGCGATCGCCCTCGATGCGCGACTCGCGGTAATCGCTCAGCGCCCAGCGATTCTCGGCGTCGATGCGCGCATTGTTCGCCTTGCCGACACTGAGCAGCCGGCGCTGCTGATCGAACTTGAAGACGTACACACCACCGTAGCTGTTGCCGGCGTTCTGCTGCTGTACCGAGAAAATCGTGTCGCCATCTTTGGCCCAGGCACTGCGGTTGCCGGCCATGCTGTAGTCGTGGAATTTCTGGAAGGTCTTCATCTGCCGCGCGTACTGCTCCAGCGGCGGCCCTACGTACTCGCCCAGGACCCAGGTGATTGCCATCAGCACCACCCCGGCGGACGCCACCCACACGGCGATGCGCGCAGCCGAAACGCCGGCGGCCCGAACCACGATCAACTCCATCGAGCGCGCGAGATTACCCAGCGCCAGCAGCGCCGCGATCAGCGAAGCGATGGGCAACATGTCGAACGCCTGCTGCGGCAAACCCAGGCCTACGAACATGAAGGCGTGGGCCGTGGTGTAGGTGCCGACGCCGATGTCGTCCTGCTGCATGATGAGCTGGTACAGACCGGCGAGCACCAGCAGCACCGCCATCACCATGGCGGTGTGGCTGAGCACGGCACGCATCACGTAACGGGCAAGCACCGACATGATCAAGCTCCCGCGGGCACTGGCTGCGCCCGCCCCGGTGGACTTTCCCGGATCAGCAGCCACACGGCAATGCACAGCGCGATGCCGTGCACCCACCACAGGCCGACGAAATCCGGCAGCGTGCCGTTCTCGATCCAGGTGCGTGCCGCCACCAGCAGCTGCGAGTAAAGGAAGTACGCCAGGATGGCCAGACCGATCTTGCCGAACCGGCCCTGCCGCGGCCGCAGCCGCGCCAGCGGTACGGCGATCAGCATCAGCACCAGCGCCGTGATCGGCGTCGAGATACGCCAGTGCAGCTCCGCGATGTCGTCGAGATTGGACGATCCCAGCAGCTCCGTCGTGAGCTTCATGTCCGACTTGCGGGCCCGGCCGGTCATCTCGCCCAGCCGGATCGGGATGCCGCCTTCGCTGAACTTGATGATCCGGAACTCGCCGCTGCCCGGCGTGCCTTCGTAGCGCACGCCGTCATAGAGCACGAAAGTCTGCTCGGCCTGCCCCGCGCCCCGCTGCTCGGCGCGCGTCGCGGTCCAGATCTCGAACTTGCTCTCGCCCTTCTCGCCTTGCGGCGTCAGCACCGGCCGCTCCACGAAGACGTTGACGTTGTGCAGGATGCCGTTGCCGTCGACACGCTCGGCATAGAACACGATGCTGCCGTTGCCGAAGGTGCGGAAGCGGCCCGGCTCGAGCAGACCGAACTGCGCATCGCGCAGGGCCTCGGCACGAATCTCCTGGGCCCGGGCGCTGGCCGCGGGAATGGCGATGAAGGACAGCCAGGTCAGTAATGCGACGATCACGGCGCCCAGCATTGCAATCGGCCGGAACAGCCCCGCTGGCCCGACGCCACAGGACTGGATCGCCGCCATCTCGCTTTCGTGATACAGCCGCCCCAGTGCCAGCATGATGGCGAGAAAGAAACCGATGGGCACGATCACCGACAGGTTGCCGGCGGTGGTCAGACCGATCAGTGCAAACACCACTTCGCGCGGAAAATCATTGGCGGCCGCCTGCGACAGCACCCGCGCCAGCTGATTCGCCAGCAGGATGACGAGCAGCACGCCGGTGACCGCGACCCAGGTCACGGCCACCTCGCGAAAAATGTAACGGTCCAGCGTGCGCAGCGCGAATTCCTCTCGAGACCGACCGTCGGACCGCGTTCGATGCGATCGGTTCAGCGGCCATCCGGCCGGAGTGAATGAGGTAGACTACCGGCCCGTGAAATGCTGAACGACTGCCTCGGCTGGGGAAGCGGCTGATTCATTCCGTCTACCCGAAACCGCGACGCCCGGTCTGCGACAGATCGCGGTCGTCGAAGCTGCTGCCGGGCCGATGGCAATCAAGTCAGTGAGTCCTGGGTTGCCCGAAGCCAATCATTGAAGCGTCGTGGCGGCCCGGCCGCCGGTGTGTAAGTTAAGCGACGCGGCCGTCCGCGTAAACCGCTGCGCCCACAAATATTTCGAGGACCGACCATGGAATTTTTCGCCACCAGCACTGCTCCCGCGCGTCAGCGCACCGCCTGCGCCATCGTCGGCGTCTACGACAAAGGCGTGCTGTCGGAAGCCGCGGAAGAGCTCGACCGCCGCAACGGCGGCCGCATCGCTCGGCTGGTGAAGCGTGGCGACCTGCGTGGCAAGGCCGGCGATGTGCAGACGCTTTCGGATCTGACCGGCCCGTGCGAGCGCATCGTGGTCGTCGGCCTGGGTGCCCGCAACAACTTCAAGCGCAAGCAGTATCGTCGTGCGCTGGTCACTGCACTGGCGGCCATTGCCCGCACCAGCGCCCGCGACGCGGTGAGCTACCTTTCGCTGGAGAAGGTCGGCGACGCCGACAGCTACACCCTGGCCCGCACCGCTGCGGAAGTGGTCGGCAACTCCGCTTACCGTATTCCCGATCACAAGACGTCCAACAAGCGCGCCAAATCCATGCTGACCCGCTTCGGCGTCGCGGCCGGCGGCCGCAGCGAGCGAGGCAGCACCGAGCGAGGCCTCGAACACGGCGGCGGCATCGTCGCCGGCATGTCGTTGATGCGCGACCTGGCCAACCAACCGGCCAACGTCTGCACCCCCACGTACCTCGCGAACGCGGCCAAGGCGCTCGCCCGCCAGCATCGCAAGATCCGTGTGCGCGTCCTCAATGAAGCCGATTGCCGCAAGCTGCGCATGGGCTCCTTCCTGTCGGTCGCTGCCGGCACCGAGGAACCGGCACGCCTGATCGTGCTGGAGTATTACGGTGCCGCCCGCAGCGAGGCGCCGGTCGCCCTGGTCGGCAAGGGCGTGACCTTCGACACCGGTGGCATTTCGCTCAAGCCGCCGGCCGCCATGGACGAGATGAAATTCGATATGAGCGGCGCGGCCAGCGTGCTCGGCACCTTCAAGGCCGTGGCCGAGCTGGACCTGCCGATCAACGTGGTCGGCATCGTGCCGGCGGTCGAGAACATGCCCAGCGGCACCGCCACCAAGCCCGGCGACATCGTCAAGAGCATGTCGGGCCAGACCATCGAGATCCTGAACACCGACGCCGAGGGTCGCCTGATCCTGTGCGACGCCCTCACCTACGCACGGCGCTTCAAGCCGCAGGCGGTGATCGACATCGCCACGCTCACCGGCGCCTGCGTGATCGCGCTCGGCAGCCAGTTCTCGGGCCTGTTCAGCAACGACGAAGAACTGTCCGAAGCGCTGCGGGAAGCCGGCAAGCGTGCCGACGACGGCGCCTGGCCGATGCCGATCAGCGAGGAATATGCAGACGGCCTGAAGAGCAACTTCGCCGACTTCGCCAACGTGGCGGGTCGCGAAGGCGGTGCGATCACCGCAGCCTGCTTCCTGGCGAAATTCACCGACGGCCTGAAGTGGGCGCACCTGGACGTGGCCGGCACGGCGTACCAGTCGGGTTCGCAGAAATCCAGCACCGGCCGGCCGGTGCCGCTGCTGGTCGACTACCTGATCAACAACAAGTAACGATTCGCATGAGTCGAGTGGACTTCTACGTCCTCTCCGCGGACGCGCCCGATGCCCGCCTGCGCTATGCGTGCAGGCTGGCCGAGCGCGCCGTCGAGCAAGGCTGCCGGACCTACATACAGGCGCCCGACGTGCAACGACTCGACGACCTGCTGTGGACCTTCAGCGATGGCAGCTTTCTGCCGCACGAGATCTATCGCGGCCAGGAAGCAAGCCATGAGCGCGTCATGGTGATGGTGGGCTCGGAGCCCGGGCCACAGTCGCATCGTGGACTGTTGATCAATCTCATGGACGCGATGCCGCCGGACCTGAACGCCTACGAGCGGGTTGCCGAGATCGTGGATGTCGATCCAGAACGCAAACGAACGGCGCGGGAGCGATACAAACAGTATCGAGAGCAAGGCTGCGCCATGGAGTCGCACAACTTATAGCGACTTCGCAGAAGAACGGGTTCTTGGGGGGATATGAAAATGAAGAAGACTCTGTTGGCGATCCTGCTGCTGACAGCGGCGCCTTTTGCATTTGGTGACGATGGGCAAACGACGCGGCCACCGTTCAGCGTCATCGAAGCTTCGATCCCCGACTTGCAACGGGCGTTGGCGGAAGGACGCGTGACCTCGGAAGAGCTGGTCAAGCAGTATCTGATCCGCATCGCCACCTACGAAAACGTGATCAATGCCGCCATCGCCGTGAACCCGCACGCGCTGGAGCAGGCACGCGCCTTGGACGAAGAGCGCAAGGCGGGAAAGGTGCGAGGGCCGCTGCATGGCATCCCCGTCGCACTGAAGGACAACATCCAGGATACCGACATGCCCACGACCGGCGGCAATGTCGGCCTGGCCGGCTGGACGCCGCAATGGGATGCGCCGCTCACGAAACACCTGAAGGATGGCGGCGCCATCATCATCGCCAAGACGACCATGAGCGAATTCGCCGGCATGTTCGGCTGGGGCGCACCCGGGACGTACAGCTCCATCTCGGGCTACTCATTCAATCCCTATGATCCGCGACGCGACCTGCGCCCGGGACGCAACGATGGCCGCGGCGTGCTCAGCACCGGCGGATCGAGCTCCGGCACCGGCACCACCGCCAGTTTCTGGGCGCTGAACGTCGGCACCGAAACCGCCGGCTCGATCATCGGCCCCTCCAGCCTGAACATGCTGGCGGCCATCAAACCGACCATCGGGCGCATCAGCCGCTGGGGCATCATTCCCATCACGGTCGATCAAGACACCGCCGGCCCCATGGGCAGAAGCGTCACTGACGCCGCGATCGCCCTGGGTGTACTGGAAGGAAAAGAACCCGATCCGAACGACCCGGCCACGGCAACCTGCGCGCGGCCCGCCAACAACGACTACACGCAGTACCTGAAGGCGGATGCATTGAAGGGCGCGCGTATCGGCGTGCCACGCCTTGGCTACGGTATCGAGATCACGCCGCCGGGCGAAACGAAACCGCGCGGAGGCATGCCTGAGGATCAACGCGCTGCCCTCGACGAGGCCATCAAGATTCTGAAGCAGGCGGGTGCGCGAATCGTCGATCCCGCGGATTTCCCGAGCGTCACCACCAAAGATCCGATGCGCAACGTGCTGCTGGCCGGCGATTGCGACTCGGGCAAGACGCCGACCTGTGTTTCAGTGATGTCCTATGGCATGCACCGGGACTTCAACATCTGGCTGGAGGCGCAGAACGGCACGGCGCCGTGGAAGACCATCGACGAGTTCGTGGCGTGGAACGAGACCAACAAGAACCTGGGCACGCTCAAGTACGGCCAGTACGCGCTGCTCGACGTCGTGAATACGCACCTCGAGAAAGACAAAGAGAAATACGAACTGGATCGCAAGCGCGCCCTGGAAATGGGCGGCTCCAACGGGATCGACGCGGTGCTCGCCAAGCACAAGCTCGATGCCGTCCTGTTCCTGGGAAGCCGCGGCACGGGAATCAGCAATCGTGTCGGTTATCCGAGCGTCACCGTGCCGTTTGCCTTGGTTGCGAATCAGGAAGGACCGGCGATGCCGGAAGGCTTCGATGCCAAGCCGATGCCCATGGGTGTCACGTTCACCGGCACGGCCTGTACCGAGCCGCGGCTGATCGGGCTGGCCTACGCCTTCGAGCAACTCACCAAGCGACGCCAACCGCCGCCGGGGATGCCATAGGGCAGGCGGTCGAAAGCAGATCATCGCGTTGGTGTGCTTTCAAGCGCGCCAATGCAACGCGACTAGCGGTGCCGAAACGAAGAGTGGTTCCGCTTGGCAGGGGTTGGCATTTGCGGTCAGGATCTCAGATCGCCCAGTAATACACCGCCAGCGCAAAACCCACCGCCACCACGATCCAGCGCAGCGCGGTGGGCTTCATCCGGCTCGCCACCTGGCCGCCGATGGCGCCACCAATAAGTGCGCCGGCCGCCATGACGGCGGCAACGATCCACAGCACATGGCCCGAGAACAGGAAGAAGACTGCGGCGGCGATGTTCACGCTGAAGGACACGGCCTGCTTCAGTGCATTCAGGCGGGTCAGCGTGTCGTCCAGTGTCATGCCCAGCACCGCCAGGATGAGGACGCTCATGCCGGCGCTGAAAAAACCGCCGTAGATGCCTGCCAGAGCCACGGGAATGGCGACCGATATGGCGGCGTGACGCGCGTGCTGAGGATTGGAAAGCCGACGCGTCACGGCAGCACGTACGCGATCTTGCACGGCCAGTAGCGCGGAGGCGATGAACAGCATGTACGGCACGAGCGCCTGAAAAGTGCGCTCGCCGGTGCGCAGCAGGATCATTCCGCCGACGAGGCCGCCGATCAGGCCGGCGGGAATACAGATCCACAGCCGCTGGCGCTGGCCGCTCAGATTCTGCCGTTGCGCGATCGTTGCGCCGAAATAGCCGGGGCACAGCGCGACCGCGTTGGTGATGTTCGCGGTGATGGGCGGCACGCCGAGCGCCAGCAGCACCGGGAAGCTGATCAGTGTGCCGCCGCCGGCCAGCGCGTTGACCGCGCCCGCCCCGACCGCTGCGATTCCGACGATGACGAGCTCGATCGGGCTCATAAGGCTCCAAAAAATCTCCGGGAGCGATTTTTGACATCGCGCAGCGGTGGCAGCCCGGATGCCTTTCCGACGGCACCTAACGTGTCGTCGGACCGGGGCAAACGTCGGCACACGGAGTGCCGGCCGAACACCCCGGCAGGGACACATCCGGGTGGCCGCCAAGGAGACAGGCCGCAAAAAAACGCCGCGATGATACCTGCGCCAGCGGCCACGGATGGGAATTCCCCTGCCGCCACAAGCCGGCAAGCCCGCAGACGAGCTGTTCCAGCCCTGCGAATCCATCGCGCTGCCGCGCCGGACGCAGGCGCAGACGGGTCCAAACCAGCGGCCAGGACGCGCCCGCCGCTATAATCGCCGTCCCGTTTTCGACTTCCTCCCCTGCCATCCCATGGAAAAAACCTACAGCCCCAGCGACATCGAGCAGCGCATCTACCAGCGGTGGGAGGAGCAAGGCTGGTTTGCGCCCGGCGGACAGGGCAAACCCTATTGCATCGTGATCCCGCCGCCGAACGTCACGGGCACGCTGCACATGGGGCACGCGTTCCAGCACACGCTGATGGACGCCCTCACCCGCCTGCACCGCATGGCGGGCGACAACACGCTGTGGCAACCGGGCACCGATCACGCCGGCATCGCGACCCAGATGGTGGTCGAGCGCCAGCTCGCTGCCGAAGGCAAGCATCGCCGCGACATGGGTCGTGATGCTTTCGTCGAGCGGGTCTGGGAATGGAAGGCGCAATCCGGCGACACCATCTCGCGCCAGGAACGCCGGATGGGTAATTCGGTGGACTGGTCGCGCGACCGCTTCACGATGGACGAAGGCCTGTCGAAGGCAGTGACGGAAGTGTTCGTGCGCCTGCACGACGAAGGACTCATCTATCGCGGCAAACGCCTAGTCAACTGGGATCCGGTGCTGCACACGGCGCTGTCGGATCTGGAAGTGCTGTCGGAAGAGGAACAGGGCCAGCTCTGGCATTTCCGCTATCCGCTGGCCGACGGCTCCGGACACCTGGTCGTGGCGACCACCCGCCCGGAAACCATGCTGGGCGACACGGCCGTCGCCGTGCATCCTGAGGATGAGCGCTACCGCGACTTCGTCGGCAAACAGATCCGATTGCCGCTGACGGACCGGCTGATTCCGATCGTCGCCGACACCTACGTCGACCCGGCCTTCGGCTCCGGCTGCGTCAAGATCACACCCGGACACGACTTCAACGACTATGACCTGGGGCGCCGTCACGATCTGCCGCTGATCAACATCTTCGATGCCAACGCGGCGCTGAATGACGAAGTGCCGCAGCCGTATCGCGGCCTCGATCGCTTCGATGCACGCAAGCGCATCGTTGCCGATCTTGAGGCGCTGGGTCTGGTCGAGAAAATCGAGCCGCACAAGCTCAAGGTGCCGCGCGGCGATCGCAGCGGCGCGGTGCTGGAACCATGGCTCACGGATCAGTGGTACGTTCGCATCGCGCCGCTCGCCGAACCTGCCATCAAGGCGGTCGAGGACGGCCGCATCCGTTTCGTGCCGGAGAACTGGACCAAGACCTATTACCAGTGGATGCACAACATCCAGGACTGGTGCATCAGCCGCCAGCTTTGGTGGGGCCATCGCATTCCGGCGTGGTACGACGATCAGGGCAACGTGTACGTGGCGCGCTCGGAAGAAGATGCGCAGAAGCAGGCTGCCGCGAAGCATGGCCGGCAGGTCGCGCTCAAGCGCGACGAAGACGTGCTCGACACCTGGTTCTCCTCGGCACTGTGGCCGTTCTCCACGCTCGGCTGGCCCGAGAAGACGCCAGAGCTGCGCACCTTCTATCCGACTTCGGTGCTGGTCACAGGCTTCGACATCATTTTCTTCTGGGTCGCCCGCATGATCATGATGGGCCTGAAATTCGCCGGCGACGTGCCGTTCCGCGACGTGTACATCACCGGCCTGATCCGCGACGAGAACGGCGACAAGATGTCCAAGTCCAAGGGCAACATCATCGACCCGCTCGACCTGATCGATGGCATCGACCTGGAATCGCTGGTGACCAAGCGCACCTCCGGCATGATGCAGCCGCACCTGAAGAGCAAGATCGAGAAGAACACGCGCAAGCAGTTCCCCGAAGGCATCACCGCCTACGGCACCGACGCGCTGCGCTTCACCTTCGCGGCGCTGGCGACCATGGGTCGCGACATCCGCTTCGATCTGGGACGCGTCGACGGCTACAAGAACTTCTGCAACAAGCTCTGGAACGCCGCGCGCTACGTGTTGATGAACACGGAAGGCCAGGACAACGGCACCGGCAACGAGCCGTGCGAATACTCGATCCCGGACCGCTGGATCCGTTCGCGCCTGGGCGCCACCATCGAAGAAGTGACGCGGCAATTCGCCGAGTACCGTTTCGACCTGGCTGCGCAGGCCCTCTACGAGTTCGCGTGGTACGAGTACTGCGACTGGTATCTGGAGCTGTCGAAGCCGACGCTGCAATCGGATGCGTCATCCGATGCGCAGAAGCGCGGCGCGCGCCGAACGCTGCTCGAAGTGCTGGAGGCGTACCTGCGTCTGCTGCATCCGCTGATGCCCTTCATCACCGAGGAAATCTGGCAGACCGTCGCGCCATTGGCCGGCAAGCCGGGACTGACGGTCATGCTGCAGCCCTACCCTGTTCGCAGCGCTTTCGCGGCGGACGAAGAAGCCGAACAGGCGATCGCGCCAATCAAGGCGACGATTCTCGGCGTGCGCCAGATCCGCGGTCAGCTCGACGTGGCTCGTTCGCGGCAGATTCCGGTCTTCATCAAGGCTCCCTCGCCGGACAGCTGGCGCCTGATCGAAGGCAACCGCGCCCTGATCCAGTTCCTCGCCAACGTCTCGGACATCCAGCCGGTCGAAGACGAAGGCACGCTGCCGCCCACCGCCATGCAGCTGATCGAGGGCCATGCCGTTCACGCGCCGCTCGCCAGCCTCATCGACGATCCGGATGCGGAACTGAGCCGCCTGGCCAAGCGCAAGGCCAAGACCCAGGCAGAGATCAAGCGCTGCGAGGCCAAGCTCGGCAATCAGAATTTCGTCGCCAACGCGCCGCCCGCCGTGGTCGAGCAGGAACGCGCGCGCATCGCCGATTTTCAGCGCGAGATCGCCCAGATCGAGGAACAGGAGCGGCGGGTGGCGCAGCTGAAGCGCTAGCCAGCCCGGAAGGCACCTGGGCTTTCCCCGACACCGGCAGGCTGCAGATGCCTGAAATGTCGGGATTGGGGGCCCCGGGTTCCTCGTACGCGGTCGCAGGATCCCGGCAGGGCCGCGACCTGCGCCCTTGCGTTTCCCGTCCATACCGTGACACTAGTCGCTGGCATTGCTACCGAAGCATCGTGGTCATGGATTCACCGGTCCCCACGCTCATCACCCAGGCCGATCCGGTCGAGCTGATCGGCGCTACCCTGGCGCAGCTCAGCCGGATCATCCTCGGCAAGGAACGCCAATTGCGCCTGTGCCTCGCCTGCCTGCTGGCGCGCGGCCACCTGCTGATCGAAGACATTCCGGGCGTGGGCAAGACCACGCTGGCGCATGCGCTGGCCGAGACGCTGGGATTGAACTACCAGCGCATCCAGTTCACCAGCGACCTGCTACCAGCCGACATCGTCGGCGTATCCGTGTTCGAGCGCGACAGCAGCGAGTTCCGCTTTCACAAGGGTCCGATCTTCGCGCAGCTGGTGCTCGCCGATGAAGTCAACCGCGCCACGCCCAAAGCGCAGAGCGCATTGCTGGAAGCCATGGAAGAGCACCAGGTCACGGCAGACGGCCAGACCTATCCGATGGCTGCACCGTTCTTCGTGATCGCCACCCAGAATCCCGTCTACCAGATCGGCACGTTCCCGTTGCCCGAATCGCAGCTCGATCGCTTTTTGATGCGCATCGAACTGGGCTATCCAGACGCGACGCTGGAACGCGAGCTGCTCATCGGGCAAGACCGCCGCGACCTGCTCGCAACGCTGGCGCCGACACTGTCGCCGCAACAGCTGCTGCTGATGCAAACCATGGTGCCGGGCGTGCATGCCTCCGATGCCCTGCTCGACTACGTACAGTCCATCGTTCGCTATACGCGCGAGTCGCCGCATTTCGAGGCGGGACTATCGCCGCGCGCGGCGATTTCATTGCTACGGGCAGCACAGGCGTGGGCGTTGATTCACGGCCACTCGGGCGTGCTGCCCGAGGATGTGCAGGCGGTGCTTCCCGGCGTTGTCGGTCATCGCCTCAAGCTGCGCGACGACACCTCTGCGCAATCGGCAAGCGAGATCGGCGAGCGGGTACTGAAAGCCGTGGCAGTACCGTGAGCACGGACACCGGCTCTCCATGAACAACGAGATGAGCTTGCACTGGATGTCGTTCACCGGTCGATAACCGGGGCAATCCGATGCCTGGCCGCCTCCTCACCCGCCTTCGCCGCAAAACCCGCGCCTGGGCGCGCCGACGGCAAGGCGCCGATACCGATCCCATCATTCTCTCCGGACGACGCATCTACATACTGCCGACGGCGTTCGGCACCGCGTTCGCGTTCATGGTGTTCGCGATGTTCCTCGGCGCCATGAACTACGCCAACAACCTTGCGCTCGGGCTCACCTTTACGCTCGGCGCGCTCGGACTCACCGCGATGCATTACTGCCACCGGAACCTGGCAAGCCTATCCATTGCATCGGCGGCATGCGAGCCGGTATTCGCCGGCGAAATGGCGCGATTCCGCATCGCGCTCGAGAACACCGCGCCGCTGGCCCGACACGAGCTCACCGTCAGCAACGACTTCAATTCCGCCGAACCTGTCCGCATCGACCCAGCGAGCCGCGCCGTCCTGCAGATCGGCTTGCCGGCGCAGCATCGCGGCTTGTTGCCGCTGGATCATTTCGAGGTCTCGACGCGGCACCCGTTCGGGCTGTTCCGGGCCTGGGTGTATCTGCACATGGATCTGAAATGCATCGTCTATCCGCGCCCGGCGCCGCGCGGACTGGTACCGCCACCGTTCGAAACCGACACCGGCGGCGCGCAGGATTCCACTCGTGGCGATGCGGACTTCGCCGGCTTGCGCAGCTTTCATCCCGGCGATTCACCGAGTCGGATTGCCTGGAAGGTTTACGCGCGCGAACAAGGACTGCAGGTCAAGTTGTACGCCGGCACCGCGGTCACATCGCACATGTTCGACTGGGAATCCCTGCCCGCCCTGGGCACGGAAGCCCGCTTGTCGCAGTTGTGCCGCTGGATCGAAGATGCTCACGCGAGCGGCCGTGCGTTCGGCCTGAAGCTGCCCGGAGTGCAGATCGCCCCGAACATCGGTCCGGCACACCGCCAACGCTGCCTGACTGCGCTGGCACTGTTCGATGCCGACGAGGCGCGACCGTGACGAGCGCAATCGCGACCTTGCCACGCTTCGGCCAGCACCTGCTCTGGGTGACGGGCGGATTTGCGCTGGCCGCTCTACCGCACGTGCCAGATTTGCACGTGTGGATTGTGGCGCTAGCCGCTGCCGGCATCATCCTGCGCCTGACCATCGAGCTGCGCGGCTGGCAGTTGCCGCCGAAGCTGCTGCGCATCGCCATCGCATTCGCCGCGATGCTGGGTGTGTTGAGCACCTATCGAACGTTGAACGGACTGGAAGCCGGAACTGCGTTCCTGGTCATCATGGGCGCGATGAAGCTGCTCGAGACACGCAACACGCGCGACCTGACCGTGCTGATCTTCGTCTCGTACTTCCTTCTGTTCGCCGGCTTTCTCTACAACCAGTCGCTGGTGCGGCTGCCGTGGATGCTGGCGACCGCCTGGCTGCTGACGGTCACGCTGATGCGTACGCACCAGACCGCACCGATGGCGATGCGCGAAGCGATGAGCCTGACCGGCCGGATGCTGCTGCAGGCGCTGCCGTTGGCGATTGCGCTGTTTCTGTTCTTCCCGCGCTTGCCTGGGCAATTCTGGGCGGTGCCAGCGCGCGCAGGCGCAACCAGTGGGCTCAGCGATGAGATGTCGCCCGGCGACGTCTCGGAGATGAGCCTTTCCGCAGCGATTGCATTTCGCGTGAAGTTCGAAGGCGCATTGCCACCACCCAGGGAGCGCTATTGGCGCGGCCCCGTGCTGCACGACTTCGATGGTCGCACCTGGCGACGACCGCGGGTGTTCTACCCCGACCAGACGCTGCGGACGAGCGGGCCGGTTTATCGGTACAAGGTGACGCTCGAACCGCACAACCGCCGCTGGATCTTTGGACTGGATGCGGTGACGCAATGGCCGCGCGAGCAGGCGGTGCGTACCTTCGATCAGCAGTTGCTGGCGCGCTCGCCGATCGCCGCACCGAGCACTTTCGTGCTGCAATCGAACACGAAGTATCAGTTCACCGGCAAGCTGCCGAACAGTACCAGGAACATCGATACGCGAACGGGAGACCACAACCCACGCTCCAAGCAGCTTGCACTCGACCTGCTCGCGCAAAGTGACGATCCCGAAGCCTTCGTGCAGGCAGTGCTGAACAAATTTCGCGATGAGGAATATTTCTACACGCTCGAGCCGCCGCGACTCGAAGCCGATTCAGTGGATGATTTCCTGTTCAACACGCGCCGCGGTTTCTGCGAGCACTTCGCCTCGGCATTCACGTTCCTGGCACGTGCGGCGGGAATTCCAGCCCGCGTAGTCACCGGCTATCAGGGCGGCGAATTCAATCCGATGGGCGGATACCTGATCGTGCGCCAGGCCGACGCCCATGCCTGGTCAGAAGTGTGGATCGACGGCAAAGGCTGGGTTCGCGTCGACCCGACCGCCGCAGTCGCACCGGAGCGCGTCGAGCGCGGCATGGAAGCAGCACTCTCCGAGGACGAACCGGTTCCAGGTCGTCTGCTCAACCGCTTCGACGCTCTGGTGCAGATCCGGCTGGCCTGGGACGCACTCAACACGTTCTGGAACGACACCGTGGTGGAGTTCGGCGCGGATCACCAGCAGTCGCTGTTGGAACAGCTGGGCATCGATGACGCCGATTGGGAAGTCCTCGGCTTGGGATTGGTCGCGGCACTCAGCGTGTTCTTCATCGCCTTGTCGGCGTGGCTGGGCTGGCAGTTCCGGCCGCGCAGTCGGGATCCAGTCGCCAGGGTCTACGCGCAGCTGTGCCGTCGCCTCACCCGAGTCGACCTGGGGCGCCTGCCGCACGAAGGGCCACAGGACTATCTGACACGTGTGGCAGCAGCCCGCCCGGCGCTCGCGAGCGAGCTAGACGAAGTACGCGCGTTGTACATCAGCCTGCGTTACGGACCGGAACCGCTGGGGTCCCAGCTCAGTCGTCTGAAATTTCTGGTGAGCCAGTTGAAAGTGTGAGGAATGGGCGCACTGAGACGGAACTCTCGGGGCTGTTCGGTTTGAGAGCGAGTTCGCCGAGAGGAAGAGCGGCTTCGATTGTTGCTTAAGAGGTGACGCTCGATTGAGAGCGTGCGGTTCCGGTGAGGACGGCTCAAGAGGTGGCACTCGATTGGCAGCGTGCAGTTGTGGTGGGCTGCGTTAGAGGTGGGCTCTCGATGGGCAGTGTGCGTTTCCGGAGGGGGTGTCTCGTTTC